>Ga0208304_10000619_pt1 | contig 18599 bp, 9 predicted proteins | sample ColrivemetaGS713_FD_187603 | JGI IMG/M metagenome (GOLD analysis project Ga0208304, IMG submission 187603) | Estuarine microbial communities from the Columbia River estuary - Flood tide ETM metaG S.713 (SPAdes) (version 2) | ecosystem: Environmental > Aquatic > Marine > Intertidal zone > Estuary... | reverse complement strand
TTTGGGCAAAAGCATCACGAGGAGCAGATATAAATGAAATTGGCTTTGGTATTAATGGAGATACAAATAATAAGTATAGGGTTACTATGTATAATCTTCCACTTACAACAAAATGGAAAAAATATATTATTGCAATTCCTGATGCCTCTAAGTTGTTTCAAGAAAAAGGAATGTTTTGGTATGCTGAAGGAGCAGAAAATATACTTGATGAAGGAGGCTATACCTTTTGGATTGACGAATTAAAATTCGAAAAACTGGGTACAATTGCACAACCTCAACCAGCTATTTTAAGTGGTTTAAATGTTGTTCAGCAAACTTTTATTGATACCAATATTGAGCTTGATGGGCTTACTCAAACATTTAATTTAGCATCTGGCACTAATCAAACGCTTTCTATAGCTCCATCTTATTTTACATTTACCTCTTCAGATATTGAAGTAGCAAGAGTTAGCGAATTAGGTATCGTTTCAGTTATTGGCTCAGGTACAGCAACAATTACGGCTACTTTGGGTGGTGTAAAGGCAGCAGGATCTTTAACAATAGAATCTTCAGGATCTTTAGCTACAGCACCGGTGCCAACTTTAGCATCAAACAATGTTATTTCTATTTTTAGTAATGCATATACCAATGTTCCAATAGATTTCTTTAATGATGGTTGGGATGGGTCAACAACGCAAACTACAGATGTAAAATCAAATGGAGATGATATAAAATATTATAGCCAAAATAATTATGTAGGCATTGGCTTTCAAAACCCAACTATAAATGCTTCCGCAATGACTCATCTTCATATAGATATATATACTGAAGATATTATTAGTGGAAATTTTGAAATACAAATTAGAGATCGTGGTGCAAATGGAGAAATCAATTCTGATTTTAACGGAAATCCAATCGGTGATGACAAAGATAAAAGGTATTATGTTAGCAGCTTACCACAAGGACAATGGACTTCAGTGAATATACCATTAAATGATGGTTTAGCATCTCAAAAAAACAATCTTTCATTAATTGTTTTTGTTGGAGGGGTACCTAATTTTTATGTAGATAACATCTATTTCTATAAGTAAAGAGATAGACCAAAATAAAATTCTAAAAATAAAAACATGATTAAAACAAGTAAATATAAAATAAGAATAAAGGTGCTAATTATTAGGTCTTTTCTTTTAATGTCATCTTTTTTTATCATTGCTAGCTGTGCTAATGACGACACGCAAACTGTTGCTGAGTTTACACAATTGGTGATGGCAGATGAGTTCAGCACAGACGGTGTTCCTGATAGCGCTATTTGGGATTATGAAATAGGTACAGGTGAAAATGGATGGGGCAATAATGAGTTGCAATACTATACAAACCGTACTGAAAATATAACGGCACAAAATGGTATCTTAATTATTACTGCTAAAAAAGAGTCATTTGAAGGCGCTTCATATACTTCAGCAAGAATTGTAACGAAAGGAGAACAAGCGTACGGTCGCTATGAAGCACGTATTAGACTGCCTTATGGACAAGGTATCTGGCCTGCATTTTGGCTTTTAGGAGCCGATTGTGGACCAGCAGTAGTTTGGCCACAATGCGGTGAAATTGACATTATGGAATATCGTGGGCAAGAACCAACTACAATACACGGAAGTGTGCATGGTAATGGATTTTCAGGTGCAGATGCTATTACAAAAAGTTATAGTTTGCTAAATGACCGTTTTGACACAGGGTTTCATGTATTTGGTATTGAATGGGCTCCAGAATATATAAACTACTATGTAGATGATGTTTTATACAATCAAATTACACCGGCTGATGTGCCTGGAGAATGGGTTTTTAATCATCCATTTAAGATCATTATAAACCTTGCAGTTGGAGGCTCTTTTGTTGGTTCTCCTAATAGTGAAACGGTTTTTCCTCAAACTATGCTTATAGATTACGTAAGAGTATATAAAAAATAAAATAACAGACTAAATAAATAATTAAAATGATTATGAAACAATTAATTCAAAAAGTGAAGCTAATTTCAATATTGCTTCTTGTAATATCCTTTGTAGGATGTGAAAATGATGACGTAGAATTGCCGAAAGTTATTTCTGGCTTTACACACACAATGAATGCTGAGACAGGTACCGTAACTTTTATCAATACTTCAGTAAATTCAAGGAATTATTTTTGGTCTTTTGGAGACGGAACCAGCTCTACTGAAATTAATCCGATAAAAACCTATTCCGTAGGAGAGTATAACGTTACTTTAAAAGCAACCAATGTTGCAGGAGCATCTGATACTTCAGAGGATATAGTAGTGATTTCAGATGTTGGAGCACCGATAATCACATTACTTGGGGATACCACGATAAATATTGCACTTGGTGGAACATTTACTGATCCAGGAGCAACGGCTACAGATGATGTAGGTGGAGATCTTACCGCTAGCATTGTAATTGCAGGAGATGTTGTAGATGTAAATACAGCAGGTACTTATATTATTACTTATAATGTAAGTGATGCCGCAGGTAATGCAGCTACTCAAAGAACAAGAACAGTTATAGTTAATGAAGCAGATCCATGTGTTGCAGATACTGCTCAATCATTTGCTGCTAGCAGTTTTAATATTTCTTTCAAAACCGATCCTGGTACAACTGAGACTGTAGGTGAGACAGATAAATTGCTTTTAGGTGAAGTAGGATATGAATATTTGGATAATCCAGATTTTGACAATGCAGTTAACAGTTCTTGTAAAGTTGCTAAAATAGACAAAGCAGCAGGTGCTAATTATGCTAATGTGCAAATCTTTACAGCTGATAAGTTTAATTTAACTGATAATGCTGGATTTAAATTAAAGATATTTTCACCTAATGTAGGGACAAAGGTATTGTTCAAGTTAGAAGATACTAACAACGGAGGTATAAATAATCAAGTATCGCAATTAACAACTATTGCGAATGGATGGGAAGAATTAACCTTTGATTTTCCAGAATCAGATACAAATAAATTTAATAGAATTATAATATTCTTTGGCTTTGAGCAAGGTGATGCATTAACTATTCATTTTGATGAACTTAAAACATATACTAGAACTGGCGGCGGTGGTGGTACTGGTGGTTGTACTGGTACACTTATTAGAGCTGTCGATTTTCCAGTAGACTTTGAAGGATGTGAAACCTTTATGGCTACAAATGGAGATGTTAAGTTTGGTGATGCAATTAGTGCAGAATTAGCTGATAATCCTTCACCTACTGGTATAAATACATCAGCTTATGTTTTAAAAGTTGATAAACCAGCTGGTGCAAGTCATTGGGAAGGAATTCAAAATGCTTTTGCTGCTGATTTTAATTCTTCATTAACCTTTAAGGTGAAAATATATTCTACGTTACCAAATATCGAATTTCAATTCGAAATTTCTAATGATCCAAACGAACCTGGTGTAGGTAATCCAACACCAATAAAGAAAACTGTTACGAATGCTAATGTTTGGACTGAAGTCGAAGTGACTTTTACGGGAGTTCCACCAGGAGGACACAATAATTTTGTAATCAAACCAAATGATATAGGTGGAGGTACAGTTCCAATATCTGGTATTTATTACTTTGATGATGTTCGATTAGAGTAATTAACAATTAAAACTATAGCACAAAATAACACGGTTTTATTTAAACCGTGTTATTTAATATAGAATAACCACAATATAAATAGAACTAAATAAAATAAGGTTAGCATTAAAATTATTTTTTGCTAACCTTATTTAAAACCAATTTAAAAGTGAGGTTTTATACTAGTAAAGAGAATTGAATTATAGCAAATAATAGCATCTCTTTATAATTTTTTTAATAAAAAAAATAGTAATAAAATTGCATTTCAAAGTTTTAAATATGAAAATAATCAATACCTACGTGTATGCTCTTTTTATAGTTGTTATATTAAGTTGTAATGAAAATAAAGAGCAATTATCCATTGAAGTTTATGAAACATCCGCTAGCGGTCATAAACTAACCAAAATTACAGAATTTACGTCTGGAAAAGAACCTGCAACAATTAAATTATTACCTGATGAAAAATTTCAAACTATCACTGGGTTTGGAGGGTCTTTTACTGAGGCATCTGCCTATCTTTTAAACAAAATAAGCAAAGAAAATAGAGATCTTATTTTAGAGGCTTATTTTGGAGAAGAAGGCGCTAATTACTCTTTAACGCGTACACACATGAATTCATGTGATTTTTCTTTAAGCAACTATTCTTATGCACCCATAGAAGGTGACAAAGAATTAAACTCTTTTTCTATAGATGAAGACAAAGATGATTTAATTCCGATGATTAAAGATGCTATGGCAATTTCAAAAGACGGATTTAAAATATTAGCTTCACCTTGGACTGCACCACCATGGATGAAAGATAACAACGATTGGAGAGGCGGTAAATTATTACCTGAGTATAAAGACACTTGGGCACTGTTCTTTTCAAAATACATTGATGCATATAAAGCCGAAGGAATTGATATTTGGGGTTTCACAGTTGAGAATGAACCTTTAGGAAACAATAATAACTGGGAGAGTATGCATTTCTCTGCAGAAGAAATGACTGACTTTGTACAAAATCATCTTGGGCCTAAACTTGAAGCTGATGGAAAGAACGTTAAGATTTTAGGCTATGACCAAAATCGTGGTGAAGAGTTAAAAGAATGGATTAAAGTAATGTATAAAGATGAGGCTTCTTCTAAATATTATGATGGAACAGCTATTCATTGGTATGCTAGTACTTATGACTTTTTTCCAGAATCACTTCAGTTCGCACATAATGCAGCACCAGATAAATACCTAATTCAATCTGAAGCCTGTGGTGATTCAGAAATACCAAAATGGCAAGATGACGCCTGGTATTGGAGTAAAGAATCTACAGACTGGGGTTGGGACTGGGCACCTGAGGATCAAAAGTATTTACACCCAAAATACGCCCCTGTAAATAGGTACGCAAGAGATATAATTGGCTGTTTGAATAACTGGGTTGACGGTTGGGTAGATTGGAATATGGTATTAGACAAACAAGGTGGTCCAAACTGGTTTAAAAACTGGTGTTTAGCTCCTGTAATTGTAGATCCAGATAAGGACGAAGTTTACTTTACACCTATTTACTATACGTTAGCACATTTTAGTAAATATATAAGGCCAGGTGCAGTACGAATAGGATTTGAAAATACAGATGAATCACTAATGGTTACAGCCGCTCAAAATCCAGATAAAACCATTGCAGTTATCCTATTTAATGAAGGAGAAGAGTCAAAAACAATAAGTTTATCACTAAATAATAAATCAATAAAACTAATCATTAATGCAAAAGCTATTCAAACAATAGTTGTTGCTAATTAAAAAAGAAAATTATGTCACAACAACAAACACCAGCAAGAGATAGAGTTCCTTTCATTCAGAAAGCTGCTTTTGGGGCTGGAAATTTAGTAAATAATTTATTGCCGGGTGCTTTAGGCGTCTTTATGTTTTTTTTACTTACAGCTTTTGGAATGGATCCTTTTTTGGCGGGCTTGCTAGGAGGACTTCCTCGAATATTTGATGCGCTTACAGATCCTATTATGGGTTATATCTCAGATAATACAACATCAAGATTTGGGCGTAGAAGACCTTACATTTTTATTGGGGCAATTTTAAGTGGGGTATTATTTGCAGTTTTATGGCAACTAAATCCAGAAAATTCACAACTATATAATTTTTGGTATTTCCTTATTTTATCACTTGTGTATTTAATTGGTAATACCATGTTTTCTACACCTTTAATTGGTTTAGGATATGAAATGACATCAGATTATAATGAGCGTACGCGTTTAATGGCTTCATCACAAATGGTTGGACAAATTGCCTGGATGATTGTGCCATGGTTTTGGGTTTTAATTGCAGACCCAGACATATTTGAATCACAAGCAGTAGGTGTTAGGCAACTTTCAATTATAGTAGGAGCTATATGTATGATTTTAGGAATTTTGCCAGCAATATTTATTAAAGAAGTAGATCAAACACATCTTGGAAATCGTGCAAAAATTACATTTAAAACAATGTTCAGTAATTTGAAAGATCTATTTAATGGTATTAAGCAAATTTCTAAAAATAAACAATTTATGAAACTTTGTGGAGCTACATTTTTAGTATTCAATGGGTTTCAAATGGTAGCTTCTTTTAGTTACTTTATCATAGTGTTTTATATGTTTAAAGGGAACTACGGTGATGCAGGACATTGGCCTGCTTGGTTTTCTACAATAAGTGCAGTAGCAACTGCATTTTTAGTAATACCAATTATTAACTGGATGGCAAACAAAGTAGGAAAAAGAAAAGCTTTTATCTATGCAACAGCAATTTCAATTGTTGGTTATCTTTTAAAATGGTGGGGTTTTAGCCCAACTAATCCATGGTTGATATTTATACCAGTTCCGTTAATGTCATTTGGTATAGGAGGTTTATTTACTCTTATGATGAGTATGACTGCTGATGTGTGTGATTTAGATGAATTAGAAAATGGTATGCCAAGAAAAGAAGGAACGTTTGGAGCAATTTATTGGTGGATGGTAAAATTAGGACAAGCAATAGCCCTAGTTCTTGGTGGTTTAGTGTTAAAATTGGTAGGTTTCGACTCAAATGAGGCCTTACAAACAGCTGATACTATTATTAATTTACGTATTGCTGATATTGTTATTCCTGCGTTAACTGCAGCATTAGCTATTTGGGTTATGTGGACGTATGATCTTGATGAGGATAGAGCTAGAAAAATTAAAATAGAATTAGTAAGGCGTAGAGGTGTACTCTAAGCTAAAAAATAAAACCAAAAAATTATAATTTAAAAATTAAAAAAATGTCATACAGAAAGGGGCACAATTTTTCACTTAAAGGAATTGATAGTACACATGATAACGGAGTTGATTACAGCAAATTATCAATAGAGCGACTAGAAGAGCTTTGGAAAAGCACAATAGAAAATGGTATGCACGGGTTATGTTTTAGTCTATACGAAGATGGACAAAAACCAGGAGATGTTATTACTGAAGAACAAGTAAGAAGACGAATGGAAATAATAAAACCATATACTAAGTGGGTTCGCTCTTTTTCTTGCACTGATGGAAATGAGTTTATTCCAAAAATAGCGCACGAATATGGATTAAAAACCCTTGTGGGAGCTTGGCTGGGTGATGATCCAGAGATTAATAAAAAAGAGGTAGAAGGTTTAATTCAATTAGCTAATGAAGGATATGTAGATATAGCTGCAGTTGGTAATGAGGTAATGTACAGAAAGGATTTAAGTGAAGATGAATTGTTAGATTTTATGAAGCAAGTAAAAGAAGCAATACCAAGTGAAATACCTGTAGGCTATGTTGATGCTTATTATGAATTTTCTATACGCCCAAGAATTACGGAAGCTTGTGATGTAATTTTAGCTAACTGCTACCCTTATTGGGAAGGATGTCCAATAGAATATTCATTGCAACATATGAAACAAATGTTTGCACAAGCTCTTCAGGCTGGAAATGGAAAAAAGGTAATTATTTCTGAAACAGGATGGCCTAGTCATGGTACAAATCTTAGAGGTGCATTTCCATCAAATGAAAATGCAATGAAATATTTTATCAATGCGCAAAAATGGTCTCAAGAAGACGATATTGAAATATTTTATTTTTCGTCATTTGATGAATCATGGAAAGTAGGGCCTGAAGGAGATGTTGGAGCCTATTGGGGATTATGGGATAAAGATGAAAAATTAAAATTTTAAGAACAACAACTAGTTGAAATAAATAATTTTTTTTGAAAGCACTTTAAATATTGTTTTAATAATTTGAAGTGCTTTTTTTATGAATTAAATAAAGAAACTATCGAAATGAAATATTCAAAAAAAATAAAAATTGAACCAGGTAAAGCTATTTGTTATTCTGGTTTTAGAGAAGGACAAATGCCGGGGGGAGTCATACCAACTTATGAAGAGATTAAAGAAGATTTATTAATACTTCATAAGCATTGGAAATATCTTCGCTTGTACGATTGTGATGCACATGCTTTAATTGTTTTGGATGTTATTCAAAAAGAAAAATTAGATTTTAAAGTGATGCTTGGGGCATATATAACTGCTGAAATGAATAATTTTGGTTGCCCTTGGGGAGGTTCCTACTCTAAAGAAGAATTGAGTGCCAATAAAAAGAAAAATAAGCTTCAAATTGAAAAATTAATTCAACTAGCTAATCAATATCCTGATATTATTTTTTCATTATCTGCCGGAAACGAAGCATGTGTAGATTGGACTGATCATTATGTTTCTGTTGAAAGTGTTATTAGTTATGTGAGAATGATTAAAAAAGGAGCTAAACAACCCGTTACATTTTGTGAAAATTATCTTCCTTGGTTAAATAAAATACAAGATTTAGTAGAAGAAGTAGATTTTATTTCTATTCATACATACCCAGTTTGGGAATATAAAAATATTCATGAGGCACTTGAATATACACAGAAAAACTATTTTTCTATAGCTAATATGTACCCTGAAAAATTAGTAATGATTACAGAAGCAGGCTGGGCAACAAATTCAAACGGAAGAGGAATTTGCCCAACAAATGTTAGTGAAGAAAATCAAAAAATATACTATAATGATTTAATGGATTGGAGTGAAGAAGAAGGTATTTTAACGTTTGTTTTTGAAGCATTTGATGAGCCTTGGAAGGGGTCTTCAGAAGAATTAGAACCTGAAAAACATTGGGGTCTTTTTAAAGTTGACAGAACACCTAAATTAGTTTTGAGGGAGTTTTTTTAGATTAAATATTTATTTAACAAAACAATTATAATAATGGAGAACGCTTTTGCAATATAACTCATCTTTTAAGGATTATTAACTTTAAAAAAGAACAATAGTTAAATTAACTAAATTTAAGTTAAAATGTGATATCTGTTTTGTTAATCTAGATTAGAATGTTATTTTGCGTCCTTAAATTTTAACACCCTAATTTGAAAAAACAAACTAAATACATTGCCCTTGCAGTTATAGTTATATTAAGTATTTTTATAATTAGTACTAGGTCTGAAGCTTCTGAATATGAAGTTATATCTGGTAATAAAGTCAATGAATCAAAAGGAGAATTAGCACATACTTTATTAGAGTATTATAACAAAACTGAAACTCAACAGGTAAGTTATAAATTAGATTCATTATTGCATAGAATTAACAAAAGTCATGATTTTAACGGATCTTTATTAGTAGCCAAAAACGGAAAAATTGTGTATAACAATCAAATTGGCTATGCAGATTTTAATAAGAAAGTGCCATTAAATGAAGTATTTACTTTTCAATTGGCTTCTGTAAGTAAGCAATTTACTGCAACGGCTATAATGTTGTTATATGAGAGAGATCAAATAAGATTAAATGATTATGTGAATACGTATTTTCCAGATTTTCCTTTCGAAAATGTGACTATTAAAAACCTTTTAAATCATACTGCTGGTTTACCAAAATATTTTTGGGTTACAGATCACAAATGGAAAAATGAAAAAGCACCAACTAATAGTGAAATGATGACATTTTTAGAGTCAATTAATGTACAACGTCACTTTGCACCTGGTAGTAGATTTGATTATTCTAACACAGGTTATTTTGTATTGGCTTCAATTGTGGAAAAAGTTTCTGGCATGAGCTTTGGTGATTTTATGAAAGAGAACATTTTTGACCCTTTAGAAATGAAAGATTCATTTGTGTATAGTTTTGAAAATGACAGTATTAAATCAAACCAATTAGAAGGATATAGATTATATAAAGGCTGGAGACATTTAAAAATAAATAGCACATTGAATGATGCCATTGTGGGCGATAAGAATGTTTATTCTACTTGTGAAGATTTGTTTAAGTGGACTCTTGGGTTAAATAATGGAAAAATACTTTCTAAAGAGTCTTTAGACTTAATGTATACCGAAGGAGAAACTATAAAAGGGAGAAAAATTCCATATGGTTTTGGTTTTAGAATTGATAATCAAGAGCAAAATATTATATATCATCATGGTAAATGGAATGGATTCAGCACTGCACTTACACAATATCCTGGAGATGATTTGGTTATTATTATTTTAGAGCATACTAGTTATAAAGGGTTAGCAGCCCTCAACAAAAATGTAAAGAAAATTGTTGATGAAAACTTTAGGAGTTAGATTCATTTAAATACACTTAAAGACAAAAAATGTTAGCGGAAGATGACCGTGTTGACTATACTTCTTGATGTTTTCTTCATCAATATTTTTTTTGATTACATTTTAAAATAGTTTACATTAGGGGAGAATTCACAAACCCCTAAAGATGACAGAAATAAAACGCAGAACTTTTTTAGCCCCATTACTAGTACTCTCTTTTAGTGTAGGTTTGACAATTTTAGTGTCTTATTTTGTTAGAAAGGATAATAATAAAATTGCAGAACAACAATTGGAAATTGTTGCTACTGAAATAAAAGCTAAAATTCAAAGCAGATTAAATGCTTATATCCAATTTTCTCAAAGTAGTTCGGCTTTTTTTATGGCTTCAGATACAATTACCAGAGAAGATTGGAAGTTTTTTATTGAAAAAAGTAATGTTAGTAATTATTTAAAAGGTTTTCAAGGTGTAGCCTATATAACAAATGTGCCAAAAAAGCATCTTCAAAATCATTCGAATCGTTTCAAAAAAGAATTTTCAAATGATTATAAAGTTTTTCCTGAAGTTGAAATAGATAAAATTACTCCAATTATATTTATAGAACCTTTAATAGATAGAAATATAAAAGCTGTTGGGTTTAATATTAGTTCCGATACTAATATGAGAAAAGCCTTAGATGAATCAAGAGATTCAAATACTGCAATTTTAACTAATAAAGTAATATTAATTCAAGAAGGAATAAACAGTAAACAGCCAGGTATTGTAATATATTCGCCTGTTTATTTTAAAAATATGCCGACACATAATGTTAATGATAGAAGAAAAGCGATAAGCAGTTGGGCTGCAATTTCTTTTAGAATAAACGATTTTATGGAAGGTATAATTGATCTATATAATTTAGAAAAGGAAAATAAAATTCATTTAAATGTTTTTGATGGTAAAAATTTAAATACAAAATCTCTTTTATATAATTCTGATGTAAAATTTAACAATAAAATTATTGAAAGTTATAATAATTTTAATTTACCAATTGAGTTTAATGGCAAAATATGGATTTTACAATTTTCACAACCCAAAATAAACTTTTTAAATGGCTTCAGTTTTACGGTTTTAATATTAGGGTTGATATTTAGTATTTTACTTAGTTTTTTAGTTTTTTCACTGTCTAATACAGCAAATTTTGCAAAAAGAATTGCTAATAAACTTACTGCAGATTTAAGTAAAAATAATGAAGAATTAATTTTAGCGAAAGAAACTGCTGAGGAAAGTGAAAGACAGCTTAAATTAATTTCAAATAATTTGGTAAACGGGATGATTTACCAAGTTATTTCTATTGATGAAAATAAAAGAAAATTTACTTATGTTAGTGAAACAGTTAATGAAATGTATGGTTGTACTGTTGAGCAAGCAAAAGAAAATGCTGAATTTATCTATGGAAGAATTCACAAAGATGATATACAGAAATTAATTTTAAAAGAGCAAGTTTCAATAAATCAATTGTCAATTTTTAAAACAGAAGCTAGAGTTGTTAATCCTGATGGCTCTATTAGATGGTCTTATTTTGTCTCTAAACCAAGAAGTTTTAAAGGGGTAGTTTGTTGGGATGGAATTGAGATAGATATAACCGAACAAAAAAAGATTGAAAATGAACTTATTATAGCAAAAGGAAACGCTGAAGAAAGTAATAGACTAAAAACGGAGTTTTTAAATAATATGTCTCATGAAATTAGAACGCCAATGAATGGCATTTTAGGTTTCTCAGATTTTTTATTAACTCCAAATTTAAGTGATGAAAAAAAGAAGAATTATATTCAAATTATTCAGAGTAGTGGAAAGCAATTACTTCATGTGATTGATGATATCATTGAAATTTCAAGATTAGGAACAAAACAAGTTAGGGTTATTGAAAGTGAAGCTTGTTTAAATGACTTATTTTTAGAATTATTTTCAATTTTTGATATAAAAGCGAAAGAAAATAAAATCCCATTATATGTTAAAAATAGTCTTTCGGATAAAGAAAGTACTATACTAACAGACAAATCAAAAATTAATAAAATACTTAGTAATCTATTAGAAAACTCATTAAAGTTTACCAATGAAGGATATATTGAATTTGGATACAAACTAATTGAAAATCAACTAGAAATATATGTAAAAGACACAGGAGTAGGAATTGAAACTGAAAAACATGATTTTATTTTTGATCGATTTTCCCAATTTGAGAAAGATTTATCTAAAAGAATGGGAGGCTTAGGTCTCGGGTTATCTATAGTTAAGGAAAATGTAGAATTAATAGGAGGAAAAATTAGAGTTGAATCTAAAAAAGGAACAGGAGCTACTTTTTTTATAACAATTCCTTATAAAAATGTTTATACATTAAGTGAAGATGATAAAAAAATGAGTGCTTTAAATGAGAAATATACAATTTTAATTGCTGAAGATGAAGAGGTAAATTATTTGTTTTTAGAAACCTTAATAAATGAAATTTTAAAAATTGATTGTAATATTTTACATGCAAAAAACGGAAAAGAAGCCGTTGAATTTTGTTTAATTGATGATTCAATTAGATTGGTTTTAATGGATTTAAAAATGCCAGTAATGAGTGGATTTGAGGCTCTTAATAAAATTAAAAAATTTAAACCACAATTAATTTTGGTTGCTCAATCTGCATATTCAACTGCAGAAGAAATTGAAAAAGCATTATCTATAGGATTTGATGATTTTATTTCTAAACCTATAAGTGTTCAAAATTTTCAAAACTTAATTAATAAACATTTATATAATTTCACCGAAGAAAATTTACAAGATTAAAAAATGAACCCTTTTACGGAAAGTATTTATTTTTAAAATTGTAATATTGTAATACCTTCAAAATAAATGTAAACTTATGAGGTTTAATAAAGCAGCCACGTTGTATTTTTTACTTATTTTATTTTCAATTTTTTGTAACGGTCAGGAAACACCTCCAATTCAAAATTATACAGCAAAAGAATATGGTGGGGAAAATCAAAATTGGTCTATTTCTCAATCCCAGGAAAAATATATTTATGTTGCTAATAATAGTGGCTTATTGGAGTTTAATGGTGCTAAATGGAAACTCTATCCTTCACCAAACAATACAATAATACGTTCTGTTAATGTAATTGATGAAAAGATTTATACCGGAAGCTATATGGAGTTTGGTGTATGGCAAAAAAATGCTTTTGGCATATTAAAATATACTTCATTGAGTAGCACATTAAAAGAACCTTTAATTGAAGAAGAGTTTTGGAATATTTTAAATTTTGATAACTATATTCTATTTCAGTCTTTATATAGAATTTATATTTATAATCTTTTCGATAAGTCATTTAAAATAATAAATTCAAAAACCAATTTACCAAAAGTATTTAAAGTAAATAAAAGTATTTATTTTCAAATAATGAATGAGGGTTTGTATGAAATAGAAAATGGGAAGCCAATTTTAATTTCAAATAGTACTATTTTTAAAGAAGCTATATTAGTAAATATCTTCTTAAATGATGAAAATAAGCTTCTTTTTCAAACTCAAAACAAAGGCTTTTTTTATTTAAATGAAGAAGGGATACCAAAGTGGGAAATACAATTCAATGAAAAGATTTCGGCCTTAAGTGTTTATAGTAGCATTCAATTAGCTGATGGAGGTTTTATTATTGGTACAATTTCTAATGGAATTTATCACATAGATAGAAATGGAAATATTTTATCTAATATTAATCAGGAAAACGGACTTAACAATAATACAGTCTTATCAATATTTGAAGATAGTTCACATAATATTTGGTTGGGTTTAGACCATGGAATAAGTGTTATTAATTTTAATTCAGAATTTAAAGAATACAATGATATTTATGGGAAATTAGGAGCCGTATATGCTTCAGCTATTTATAATAATAAGTTGTATTTAGGTACAAACCAAGGGTTGTTTTATAAAAATTATAATTCATCTGAAGAATTTAGTTTTGTGAAAGGAACTAATGGCCAAGTTTGGTTTTTAAAAGTAATAGACAACAATTTATTTTGTGGGCACAATTCGGGGACATTCATTATTAATCACACTAATATAAATTTAATTGCTAATAAAATGGGGACTTGGAATATCAAACCAATTCCGGGTAAACCCAATTTATTAATTCAAGGAAATTATGATGGGCTACATATATTAGAAAAAAATGATAACAATTGGCAATATCGAAATAAATTAAAAGGATTTGATATTTCTAGTAGGTATTTTGAATTTGAATCTGAGAAGAGCTTGTTTATTAGCCATGAATATAAAGGTGTTATAAAATTAAAAATTGATGATAATTACACCAAAGCATTAGAGTTTTTAACGGATGCTAGTGTGCCAAAAGGTTTAAAATCAAGTTTAATAACTTTTAATAATAATATATTGTACACTTCAAAAGAAGGTGTGTTGAAATATGATAGTAAAACACATAAGTTTTTAAAAGATTCCATATTAACAACAAAATTGTATAATGGTGAAAATTATATTTCAGGGAAATTAGAAGCTATTGAAACTACAAATACATTGTGGGGATTTACAAAAAATAATATAATTTACTTTTCGCAGGGAAAATTAAATAATGTTCCAATGCTGAACAAAATTTCCCTTCCGGCAATTTTAAGAAATAGCATTCCAGGTTTTGAAAATGTTACTCATTTAAAAAATCAAGAATATTTATTTGGTACATCAAAGGGCTATATAATATTAAACCTCAATAACATTAAAAAGGAAGAATTTGAAGTAAATATTAATTCAATAGAAAAAAGCATTTTAAATCATCAAAAAAATAGTGTTTCTTATCAAAATCATACATTTAAATTTAATGAAAACAACTTGTATTTTTCTTTTAGTGTTCCAAATGTTGATAAGTATGCCGAAATAAATTACCAATATCAATTAGAAGGAATTTATGATAGTTGGAGTTCCTGGTCCCCTGAATCAGAAGCTTCGTTCAAAAATTTACCCTTTGGAAATTATACATTTAAAGTTAGAGCTAAGAAAGGAAATGTTAACTCTATAAATGAGGCAACTTTTGAGTTTACTATCCAAAGACCTTGGTATTTATCTAATCTAATGCTTTTTGCATATTTAGTGCTATTTATTTGTGTTTTCTTGTTAGTTCATTTATTCTATAAAAAGTATTATACAAAGCAAAAACAGCGATTTCTTGAGAAAAAACAACGAGAATTTTCTGTTTCGCAATTGGAAAATGAAAAAGTGATAATGCGGTTAAAAAACGATAAGCTTCAAAATGAAATAGAAAGTAAATCTAGAGAGTTAGCAGCTTCTACAATGAGTATTATTAAAAAGAATGAGCTTTTAAATACAATTAAAAATGAGCTAGAAGTAGTTAAAGAAGATAGTAAAGTAAAACCTGTTATAAAGATTATTAATAAAAACCTTACAAATAATAGCGATTGGGAAATGTTTCAAGAAGCTTTTAATACTGCGGATAGTGATTTTTTAAAGAAAGTGAAAGCCGCTCACCCAAATTTAACACCTAATGATTTAAGATTATGCGCTTACTTGCGCTTAAATTTAGCTTCTAAAGAAATAGCACCACTTTTAAACATTTCAGCACGTAGCGTTGAAATAAAAAGATACAGGTTAAGAAAAAAAATGGAGCTTCTTCACGAAAAGAGCCTTGTAGAGTATATATTGGAACTTTAAACGAATGCTACAAAAACAAAAAATACCACAACATTACCACAACAATTAGCATACTATAAGGTTATAGTTAAAATGTTTTTATAACTTAAAACAACACTTCTAGTGCCTTTATTCTGCTATAATTCCCCTTATAAACACTAAAAAAGTATCAATAATTAACTTCTTTATATGTTAAATTGACATTTATTAAGTAGGTTATGTATGTTTTTTGTATAGGTGCAATTTTCAGGTTCACGTAAAAAACAAAGTAATTTAGTAAAAACTTAATTAATCATTATTTATGAAATCACTAATATTATCATTTTTTCTGAGTTTTGTTGGAATAATTGCATTCGCACAAAACTATGAAGTAAACGGAATTGTAGTAGACTCAAACGGTTCGCCTTTACCTGGTGTGTCAATTGTTGTTAAAAACACAACTAAAGGAGCTTCTACAGATTTTGATGGGAATTTTAACATTCCTAATGTAAGTAAAGGAGAAATACTTATATTCTCCTATGTAGGATATGCAACAAAAGAAGTTGTAGTTACCAATGCAAATGCATTAACTGTAAAACTTGATGAGGACACTCAAAGTTTAGATGAAGTTGTTGTAGTTGGTTATGGTACCCAGAAAAAAAGAGAGGTAACCGGTGCTGTATCTGTAGTTAGCGCTGAAACGTTAGAAGATTTAAAGCCTGTGAAAATGGAACAAGCTTTACAAGGAACGGTTTCGGGGGTAAATGTAACTACTTCTTCAGGAGCTCCAGGAGCTGACATTAACATTCGTATTAGAGGTATTGCTACCAATGGTGACAACAAACCTCTTACAATTATTGATGGGTATGTTGGGGATTTAAGTTTGTTAAATCCAAATGATGTTGAAACTATTACTGTATTAAAAGATGCTCAGGCTGCAATTTATGGTTCTACTGCTGCAAATGGGGTAATTCTTATAACAACAAAAATGGGTAAGAAGAATGCGAAAGCTAAAATTTCTTACAATACTTATTATGGTTTTCAAGAAACCTCTAAAAAAATTAATCTTTTAAATGCAACAGAGTATGCTGCTTTATTAAATGAAGCCTATATAAGTGGTGGGGATCCAATTCCATATTCAAATTTATCTGGACTAGGAAGAGGTACTGATTGGCAAGATCTGGTTTTTGGGACTGAAGTTCCTATTATTAGTCATGACATATCTATGTCTGGTGGTTCTGAAAAAATTACTTACGCGGTAAGTGGTTCACATTTAGATCAAGAAGGTATAATTGGAGGTAGCAAATCTGGATTTTTAAGAAATACAGCTAGATTATCATTAGGAGCAGAGCTTTCAGATGATTTAAAATTAAAATCGAATGTAATTTATACTTATTTTAATAGAAAAACCTTACCAGAGGGAGGTAATGCATCTGTGCTTTTAAATGCGGTTAATAGCCCTTCTACTCTTAATCCATTTGGTGAAAATGGAGATTTTACGGTATTCCCAGTTGGAAGATTAGGAAATGAAATGATTAATCCATTAGCTCAAATTGCAAATACTAATAACGATTATAACTTTAAAAAAATAAGTGGAAATTTTGGACTTGACTATACTTTATTTGAAGATTTAGTTTTATCTAGTTCAATCGGGTTCAACACTTCAAATAGCGAAGGAAAAAGTTTCGCGAAAATTGTTAACTATGGAGGGAAAGTTTTTGATGTAACTAGAAGTTCAGTAACTCAAGATGCTGAAAATGCAAATGATTATTCATTTGATATGTATGCTACGTATTCAAAACAAATTGATGATCACAAAATAGTTGCAACAGTTGGTAATACTATTTTTAAAGAATGGGGAAATCATTTAGGTGCAACAGGGTATGATATCCCTAATAACTCATGGGCTAATGCAGATATTTCATTAGCAAATGGAGCTCCAGCAGAAGGTATTATTCCTGTTTATTCTTGGAATTGGGATGAAAGAAAATTATCTTATTTTGGAAGATTACAGTATGATTATAAAGGTAAATATTTGCTATCTGCAATGTTGAGAAGAGATGCTTCTACAAAATTTGGACCAGGAAATAAAGTAGGTTACTTCCCTTCATTTACTGCTGGTTGGATTTTATCTGATGAAAGCTTTTTTGGAGAATCAAACGTACTTAATTTCATGAAATTAAGAGCTAGTTACGGTACTTTAGGGAATGATAGAATTCCAACAAATGGTTATATCTCACAACTATCAGGAGAAGCTACATATGTTTTTGATGGAGCTTTAACTAATGGAGTTGCAACAGGACAAATTCCTAACCCAGATTTGAAATGGGAAGAAGCAAGAAAATTTGATGTTGGGTTAGACATGAAATTTTTAGAAAACAAAGTAAATGTTATTGCAGATTATTTTATTGATACAAGAGCAGATTTGTTAATACCAGCAATTCCAACTTCAGGAATACTTGGATCTGGGGCTCCAGGAGCTTCTTCTCCAACCGTTAATGCTGGAACAGTTAAAAACACCGGATTTGAACTTTCAGTTGATTATAAAAATAATTTCTCTGATGATTTTTCAATGAGCGTTGGTTATAATGTAACATTCCTTAAAAATGAAGTAACAGAAATTAATGGAGCTGATTTTATTGAAGGAGGCGTGTATAGTATTGGGCAGCCAGCACCTTCAAGAATGGAAGTTGGACAACCAATAGGTTATTTCTACGGATATCAAACCAATGGGGTTTTTCAAAATCAAGCTGAAATTGATGCACATCCTTCACAATCAGGTTTAGGTGCTCAATCTGCACCAGGTGATTTT
>Ga0208304_10000611_pt1 | contig 18658 bp, 12 predicted proteins | sample ColrivemetaGS713_FD_187603 | JGI IMG/M metagenome (GOLD analysis project Ga0208304, IMG submission 187603) | Estuarine microbial communities from the Columbia River estuary - Flood tide ETM metaG S.713 (SPAdes) (version 2) | ecosystem: Environmental > Aquatic > Marine > Intertidal zone >... | reverse complement strand
CAAATATATAGATAAAAGATAGTAGTATGCAACACCTAGTACTGTATTTTAACATTTATTTAACAAAAAAAGTCCTTTTTGTGCTCATTAAATTTAGTTAACTTGGCTAAAATTTATTATTCAATATGGAAGTAACTGTAAAAAAAATGAATCGGTTTTTAATGTTTAAATTGCCTTCCGCATATTTGTGCGGTGTTAAATTAAAAGAGCTAGATAGTTCTCGAGCTATAGTTACTGTTACGCACAAATGGATAAATAAAAATCCGTTTCAATCCATGTATTTTGCTGTACAATCTATGGCAGCCGAGTTAACAACTGGAGCAATTGTTATAAAAAAAATTAAAGAAAGTGGTAACAATATTTCAATGTTAGTTACTAATCATACTGGAAGGTTCACTAAAAAAGCAGTTGGAAAAATTACATTTACTTGTAATGATGGTGTTTTAATTGATGAAGCTTTAAAAAGAACTATTGCTACTGGGGAAGGACAAACCATTGTTATGAAATCAATTGGTTTAAATGAACAAGGTGAACAAGTTTCTGAATATGAGTTTGAGTGGAGTATTAAATTGAAAACTAAAAAATAAATAAAATAAGATATTATGAATGCACATGAAATAGAATATTACATACACGGTGAGGAAATGCAATATGTTGAAATAGAACTGGATCCACAAGAAGGAGTTGTTGCTGAGTCTGGAAGCTTTATGATGATGAACGATGGAATTTCAATGGATACTATTTTTGGAGATGGATCTAATCAAGATGAAGGAATTTTAGGAAAACTTTTTTCTGCTGGGAAAAGAATGTTAACTGGAGAAAGCTTATTTATGACTATTTTTAAAAATAGTGGAGTTGGCAAAAAGCAAGTTTCTTTTGCAGCGCCATATCCAGGTAAAATTATTCCAATAGATTTGAGTGAAATTGGAGGGAAGTTTATTTGTCAGAAAGATGCATTTTTATGCGCTGCAAAAGGAGTTTCAGTTGGTATAGAGTTTTCAAAAAAATTAGGAAGAGGTTTGTTTGGTGGAGAAGGTTTTATTATGCAGAAATTAGAAGGAGATGGTTTAGCATTTGTACATGCTGGTGGAAATATGAGCAAAAAACAGTTGAAAGCTGGTGAAGTTTTAAAAGTAGACACAGGTTGTGTAGTTGGTTTTACAAAAGACGTAGCCTATGATGTTGAATTTGTTGGTGGAATTAAGAATACAGTTTTTGGTGGTGAAGGGTTATTTTTTGCAACTTTAAAAGGACCAGGAACAGTATTTGTTCAATCTTTGCCATTTAGCAGATTAGCAGGAAGAGTTTTAGCTTTGGCTCCGCAAACTGGTTCAAAAAGAAGAGGGGAAGGAAGTATTTTAGGCGGAATTGGTGATATTTTAGACGGTGATAATAGAATTTAAAGTGATTTTAATATTCTAAACGTATTAAGTTTAATATCAAAATCACTTTATATTTCAGTAAATTAAGGTTCTTAATTACGATTATTTTTTTCTAATTGTTTTTGAATTTTTTTGATGGCATTTTCAATTGGTTTCTCGGGCTCAATGACATTGAATTCTCCCCAAAATTCCGGATCTGAAAAACCTTGCGCTTCATCACTTAAAATAACAGATGATTTCATTCTTTCTCGTGGTTTAAAAAATATGCCATCAACATTTTTTTCCCAATCAGTAATTGCCATTTCCATGGTTAAATTATAAACTGAATTAAACAAACGTTTGTCATAATCAATCTTAAAACCTAATTGAATTCTGCTATAACCAAAATACCAAAGTCCATCCTTTTCTCTATAATTAATTTGATAAACGGCTTCCGTTGGCAAAACATTGGCTTTTTTTGGTTTTTTTACAATAAAAAGCCTACTTGCTTCTTGTTTATTTTCTAAGTTTAATTCAAATCTTGTACTTGTTAGGGCATAAGTATTGGCATCTATATACAATTTACCATAGTACAAAGGTTCTTTAATATAAGATTTTTGTTTAAAGTTAACCACATAAATTGGTCTGTTATCTATTTTTGTTGAATTACCAAAGGTAAAATCATAATTATCAAAAATATTTTCGCTAAAAAAATTATCAGTATTTTTTATGATATCAATATGTAAGGTGCTGAACGGGCCACCTTTTAGCTTAAGAGTAATAGTATCTAGCTTGTTGTAATCAGTACTTTTACGCGCTTTAAAAAGTTTTAAAAGGTCACTTCTATTACTTGAATATGATTGCTTATTAATTTCAACCACCGCTTCAGAAAGAGATACATAATTTCTTCTTTTTTTAATAGTTTCTCTATAAAATGCCGTCATTGAAGTTGGGAAATCGAAATAATTATCACCTTTCCTTTTAAGCATTTCACGTACTAAAAATTTTGCATCATTTATATTAATGTTAATTTCCGAAAGCTCTTCAATATGGGTTTCAAGTTTAATAACAATTTCATCATTGCTAATAAAATCATTAAAATCTATTACTTTACTAGTATAACCTAAAAAGGAAACTGTTACACGGTTGTGACTAAATTCTTTAGGTACTTTTAAAAGAAATTCCCCTTGTGTATTTGTTATAGAACTAATATTCGTATTATTTACTAATAAAGAAGCAAAGGCAAGAGGTTTTTTAGTTTTACTGTCTAAAACAATTCCTTTATATTGGCTAAATTCTATAGTATCATTTACAATTATATTATTTGAATAACTACGGTTTTGAAACCCAATTAGAGCAATGAAAAGTAAACAAATAATGGGTGTTGACTTTTTTTTGAGAAGTAAATCTATATTTTTCATGTCACATTGGTTTTAATGAGTGCTTTCATATATGACTCTACAAGTTAATCATTTTTTAGGAAATTTAAAAAGAAAAAGGTTGTTCTATACAGGATTATAAAATTTTATAATTAGTTGAATATTAAATCGTTTATTTAGTTAAAACAAAAAAGTCAATATTTCAGAACAACCTTTTAAGTAATTTTATTTTGGTACAGGAAATCCTCTATCTCTCATTAATGCATCTATTTTTGCATCTCTACCTCTAAATTTTCTATAAGCTTCTGCAGGATCCATTGAGTTTCTAGGTGCAAATAAATATTTTACCATTTTTGCAGCTAATTCTTTATCATAAAAACCTCCTGGAGCTTCAGCAAATGCCTCTGATGCATCAGATGTTAAAACATCTGCCCACATATAACCGTAATAAGCCGTAGCATAACCTTCACCTGAAAAAACGTGACCAAAATGTGGTGTTCTATGGCGCATTACTAATTCCTTCGGCATATTTAATTCAGTTAAAGTCTCTCTTTCAAAAGCATCAACATCTAAATCTGTTGGATCAGCCATATGAAATTTCATATCCATTATTGCTGATGCCAAATATTCAGTTGTAGAAAAACCTTGGTTAAAAGTGGAAGCTTTTTTAATTTTATCAACCAAATTTTGAGGAATTGCTTCACCAGTTTTATAATGTACTAAAAATTGATTTATAACCTTGTCTGTAGATAACCAACGTTCCAAAACTTGAGATTGAAACTCTGTATAATCTCGAACTCCCCCATTTAAAGTTGGATACTTTACATTTGAAGAAAAGAAATGTAACGCGTGTCCAAACTCATGTAAAAACGTAGTAGCATCATCCCAAGAAACTAAAAGAGCTTCTCCTGGAGCAGGTTTTACAAAATTGGAATTATTAGATGCCAAAACTGTTTTTTTACCATCAAAAGTTGAATGACTTCTGTATGTTGTTGCCCAAGCACCTGAACGCTTTCCTTGTCGCGCAAATGGGTCTAAATACCATAATCCAATATGTTCACCACTTGTTTTATCTGTAACTTCCCAAACTTTTACATCTTCTTGAAATACAGAAACCGAACCTTCTGGAACTGGTGTGAAATTGTAATTAAATAATTCACCTGCAACAAAAAATAATGCTTCGGTCAATTTATCTAATTGTAAATATTGTTTAACTTCATCAGAGTCTAAATCATATTTTTTTAATCGTACTTTTTCAGCATAAAAACGGTAATCCCAAGGTTCAATTGTGATATTATCACCATTTGAGTTTGCAACAGCTTGCATATCTGTAACTTCTTCTTCAACTCTGGCTATAGCAGCTGGCCAAACAGCATTCATTAAATTCATTGCATTTTCAGGTGTTTTTGCCATTCTATTTTGCAAACGCCAATCTCCAAAATTATCGTAACCTAATAAACCAACACGTTCTTTTCTTAGACGTAAAATTTTTGCAATGTTTTCATTGTTATCAAATTCATCGGCATTATCGCCACGAGAATAATAATTGTTCCAGACTTGTTTACGTAATTCTCTTTCAGTTGAATACTTTAAAAAAGGATCCATATAAGATCGTGTGTTTGGAACAGCATATTTTCCTTCTTGTCCTTTGTCTGAAGCAATTTTAGCCATTGATTTTATCATTCCGTCGGATAAACCTCCTAATTGATCTTCAGTTAAATAAACTACATAATTTTCTTCATCAGCTAAGATATTATTTGAAAAATTAGTATATAAAGAAGATAGTTCTTTGTTAATTTCCGCGTATCGAGCTTTTTTCTCATCATCTAATTCTGCACCATCCATAGCAAATCCTTCATATATAAGCTGAATAACACGTTGTTGATCATCTTCTAACGGGTTTTCAATAGCATTGTCATAAACGGTTTTTATACGTTTGAAAAGTTCAGAATTTTGAGATATTTTAGATCTGAATTCTGATAATACAGGTGCCATTTCACCTTGAATTGTTCTAAATTCAGGAGATGACATATTAGAACTCAAAATTCCGTAGTATGTAAAAACACGGTCCAATTCTTGTCCAGCTTTTTCCATTGCCACAATGGTGTTTTCAAAAGTTGCGGCATCAGGATTAGAGGTTATAGCATCAATTTCTTTAAGGTTTATTTCCATTCCTTTTTCAAGGGCTGGTTTTAAATCAGCTAAATTCATTTTGTCAAATGAAGGTACACCTCCGTATGGTCCAGTCCATTCTTCTAACAGGATATTTTCAGTCATATTTTCTTTTGTTTCATTAGTTTTTTTACAACTTGTAAAAGCGATGCTTAAACAAATAATTGTAATACTTACTATCAGTGTATTCGTTTTTTTATTCATAATTATAAATTGTTAATTAGATTGATTGAATTGTATCAAAATTAACTATTTAACTCTTAAAAAGGATGCGAATAGTCATTTTTAAGTGTTGATTATAGTTAATTTAATGTTAAAATTTAGAAGGTTTTTTTACGAAAAATGGTTAAAAATATTTTAGAACTCATTATTTTAGAAATAGTAGAAATCCTTTATTATAGTTTATATTTGTTATTCAAAATTTTGTTTTAATTTAAAGATTCTTTTATGAACTCAAACCTAGAGCACGCTCAAGATTTATTAGATTTTATAGATAACAGCCCAAGTCCTTACCATGTAGTTGATAATTTAAAAAATAGATTATTGAAAGATGGTTTTTTAGAGCTAAACCTTAAACATAAGTGGCATATAGAAAAAGGAGGTAAGTATTTTATTTGTCAAAACGACACATCTTTATTTGCATTTAAAATGGGCGCTGCTGAAATTGAAAATAGTGGTTTTAAAATTGTTGCAGCACATTCCGATTCTCCAACATTTAAAATTAAACCGTCGCCGGAAATTTCAGTTGAAGAGAAATACATAAAATTCAATACAGAAACTTATGGAAGTCCTATTTTAAATACTTGGTTAGATAGACCCTTATCTGTTGCTGGGAGAATAAGTTGTAAAGGAAAAAGTAGTCTAAATCCTATTACTCATTTGGTAAATATTGATTTGCCAATACTAATAATTCCTAATTTACCAATTCACTTTAATAGAACAGTAAATGAGGGGATTGCGCTTAATAAACAAACTGATATGTTACCAGTTACCGCATTAGTCACTAAAGAATTGAATAAAGATTTGCTGTTAGTTAAAAAAATAGCCGAGGTTATAAATGTATCTGTTGAAGATATTTTAGAAGTAGATTTAAATTTATACGATGTTTCCAAAGGAAGTATAATTGGCTTAAATAATGAGTTTATTTGTTCTGGGAAATTAGATGATTTAGCTATGGTACATGCTGGTTTGTCTGCTATTTTAGATTCTAAGCAGGGTAATACTACAAATGTACTTGCAATATTTGATAATGAAGAAGTTGGAAGTCGCTCAAAGCAAGGAGCAGGTTCTCCTATTTTAAAAGATATATTAAACAGAATTTTAACGGTACAAGGTAAGAATGAAGAAGATTGCCAGCGTGCAATTTATAATTCATTTATGGTTAGTGCTGATATGGCGCATGGTTTACATCCAAATCATCCTGATAAACACGATCCAGTTAATAGGCCAATAATAAATGCTGGTCCCGTTATTAAAATTGAAGGAAATCAGAAATATACTACAGATAGTAATTCTTGTGCTGTTTTCGAAATGATTTGTAAGGAAAATTCAATTCCTTATCAAAAGTTTGTAAACCGTTCGGATATGATTGGTGGAAGCACATTAGGTAACGTATCAGCGGGTCAGTTAGCAATACGTTCCGTTGATGTTGGTAATTCAATGTGGGCAATGCATTCAGTTAAGGAAACAAGTGGAGTAGATGATCATACATTTATGACAAATGCTTTGAAAGGTTTTTACAATGCTGAGTAATAAATAGCGAGTTTAAAATTTAATCACAAAAAAAGGAACTACAATTACGTAGTTCCTTTTTTATATTTAACAAATGAAATGTGAGTTTAACTTTTTTTAGCATCCAAGCGTTCGATTACTTTTCCATAAATAATTAATGAAATAGCAGAAACCAATGCAATTGCAGCAAAATAATACCAAATATAATGTGCATTTGCTGACGCTGCTTCCCAAGCTTCACGTGTTTCAAATAATTTTGGTTCAGGGCAATATTTAGACAATAAATAACCAGATAATCCAAACCCTACAATAGATGATAAAAAGGAATGTAAATGACTAAAACCTAAATATAAGCCTTCTTCACCTTTTGGAGCTTGTAAGGAGAAAAACTGTAAAAATCTTGGAGAAATAAACGATTCAGCCAAACCTTGTAAAACAATCCCTGCAACCATCATAAGTGCAATAGGGTGCATACTAATAATACCAAGATCAATTTCGCCTCCACTAAACCAATTTCCAGATGCCATTGCAATGGCTGAAAGTGGCATAATAAACATTCCTACTGTCATAGAAAATAACGGGGTTTTGCTTGCCATCAATCTTGTTACCAAAGTAACTGTTAACACTACTGTAAGTGGATTTACGTTTGCATACCAAGATGGTGAAGCTCCTTCTCCAGCTAATCTAAGTACGTATTTTGGCATAGTAGCATATAATTGGTGCTGTACCATCCAAAAACCTGTAATTATAATAATAAGGGTTATCAATCTTCCATTAGATAATACCTTTATTAGCGCATTCCAAATTTCGCCAAAGGTTTTTCCTTTACCTTGGTGTTTGGTGCTTTTATAAAAGAAAACAATCATTATTAATGCAATAAAAGTAAGTGCCGCAGAAAAATAATTAAGGTAAATTAAACCAATATCTCCCATAGCAACTCTCAAAGGTTTTACAATTGTTTTACCTGAAAAAGCACCAATGTTTACCATCATATAAAAGATAGAAAAACCTTGAGCTCGGTTTATTTCCGTAGTTTCTTTCGCAACAGTACCAGTAATTACAGATTTAATAAATGAACCTCCAATCATTAAAATGATAAGAACTGGCACAATAGCCCATCTTTGTGTAGATTCAATTAAACCTGTAAATTCAATATCATCCGAATAATTTACCAAACCAGCTGATTCTAAAGCGGTTGGTAATACCCCTAAACCAAAGTACCCAATAGTTAATAAGGTAAATGCAATAATAAGTGAATATTTAAATCCGATTTTATCGGCCAATGCACCAGCAAATGTTGGTAATAGGTATAAACCTCCTGAGAATAAACCAGAAATAAGTGCGGCTTCTACATCAGTAAAACCTAAAATTCGTGATAAATAAAGCGTAATTACAATAAAAACACCATAATATGCGCCTCGTTCTAAAAGTTCAACAATATTTGCTGTCCAGAATGCACGCGTAAATCCCTTTAATTTTTTGAACATGTTTAATTTTTTAAAATGATAATTAATTTTCGAAGATAGTAAAAATAGATAATTATTTTTTAACAAAAGTTAGCTAATTGTAGTACTAAATAGCTTTCTAAAATGTAAGTTTAAAAAGTACTTACAATAAAAGGAACTACATTTAAGTAATTCCTTTATATATGATTAGATTCCTAAATTTGCAGGAATGAAATTTTAAATTTAATTAAACTATCTCAACAAATAAACCTTCAACAGTATTATTAACTTTTGCTAAGTTGTTTTTTGTTAGTCCTTTTAATGATTTGTCCCATTTTTTATTACTTAATCCCGTTAATGCTTTTAAGTCGTTTAATAAAATTGGAGATTTAGTTTCAATCAATTTAAGTAATCCTTTTTCATCTTCATTTAATTCAACAGAAGGAGTTTTTTTCTCTGGTTTCATTTGAGGGAAGAAGAGCACTTCTTGAATAGATGCATTATTTGTCATAAACATAACTAAACGGTCAATTCCAATTCCAATGCCAGATGTTGGAGGCATACCATATTCTAAAGCTCTAATAAAATCCTGATCTATAAACATGGCTTCATCATCACCTTTTGCAGATAATTTTAACTGATCTTCAAAGCGTTCTCGTTGGTCAATAGGATCATTTAACTCAGAATAAGCATTTGCTAATTCTTTACCATTTACCATCAATTCAAAACGTTCAGTTAAAGCTGGATTTGTTCTGTGTTCTTTAGTTAACGGACTCATTTCCTTTGGGTAATCTGTGATAAATGTAGGTTGAATGTATAAGTGCTCACATTTTTCTCCAAACAATTCATCAATTAACTTACCAACACCCATAGTTTCGTCAACTTCAATTCCAACTTTTCTACAAACATCTCTTAACTCTTCTTCATCCATTCCAGCAACATCATAACCAGTATGAATCTTAATAGCTTCTAAAATTGGAACTCTCGGGTAAGGTGCTTTAAAACTCACGTTATTTTTTCCTATTTGTACTTTTGTTGTTCCGTTTGTATCAATTGCTATTTTCTCTAAAAGTTCCTCAGTCATATTCATCATCCAGTTATAATCTTTGTATGCAACATACAATTCCATAACCGTAAATTCTGGATTATGAGTTCTGTCCATTCCTTCATTTCTGAAGTCTTTTGCAAATTCATAAACAGCATCAAAACCACCAACAATTAATCTTTTTAAATATAATTCATTTGCAATACGTAAATATAAAGGCATATCTAAAGCATTGTGGTGCGTCATAAAAGGTCTTGCAGCTGCACCTCCTGGAATTGGTTGTAAAATAGGAGTTTCAACTTCTAAATATCCTTTTTTATTGAAAAAATCACGCATTGAATTTGTGATTTTTGTTCGTTTAATAAATGTTTCTTTTACGTGATCGTTTACAATTAAATCTACGTAGCGTCTTCTGTAACGTTGTTCAGCATCAGAAAATGCATCGTGTATTTTTCCATCAGCATCTGTTTTTACAACTGGCAGCGGGCGCAGACTTTTAGAAAGCACGGATAATTCTTTAACATTTACAGATACTTCACCAACTTTAGTTTTAAAAACGTCACCCTTAATTCCAATAATATCTCCCATATCCAATAATTTTTTGAACACAGTGTTGTACATTGTTGGATCCTCTTCTGAAGATATTTCATCTCTATTTATATAAATTTGCATTCTACCACTAGCATCTTTTAGTTCAGCAAATGAAGCTTTTCCCATAATTCTACGGCTCATCATTCTCCCTGCCAAGACAACTTCCTTACCTTCAAAAGCATCAAAATTTGAAATAATTTGTTTTATGGTTGCAGTTGTTTTGAACTCTTCTGCAGGATATGGATTTATACCTAATTCACGTAATTTTTGTAACGATTCTCTTCTAACTATTTCAAGTGGTGATAATTGCATGATGCGTTTTTTATTAGTTACTTTTTATTTATGGTGTGCAAAGATACAATCAATTCAGAAATAACAGTAATTTGAAAAGAAAAAGTGTTTAAATTAAATAATCAATAATTATTTATATATTTGCGTATCGTTTGTAAAAGCGATTTAGTTGTGTTGTTGACGTGTAAAAGCGTCATAGGTTTTTAAAACCAATGGAAAGCTTCCCGAAAAACCGGGACGCTTTTTTTATTTTATAGACTATTTTCTATTTAAACACAGCGAAAAAAGCCTCTTTGTATTCCCAAAATATTGAAAAATACAGACCTGTAAATACTATTGCAGCTATAAATTTTAAAAAAGTTGAAGTTAAAAAACCTATAAATGAACCGAATGCTGCTTTTAAGGCTTTACCAGAATCCTTACTGTCTTTTAACATTTCTCCTGCGAAAGCACCTATAAAAGGGCCAATAATTATTCCGAAAGGAGGGAAGAAAAACAATCCTAAAATTAACCCCACCATTGTTCCAATAACTCCATAGCGAGTTCCACCAAAACGTTTTGTTCCCATTGCAGGAATAAAATAATCTATCAGCCAAATAATAAAAGCAATTCCAAAAGTAATGCCTAAAAATGTCCAGTTCATTGGAACAGCATTACTAAGATGTAGTATAAGTAAACCAACCCAACTTGTAATTGGGCCAGGTAAAACTGGTAAAAATGAACCAAGAATTCCTAATATAATAAAAAGAAATCCTAAGATTAAAAGAAAAATATCCATATTCGAATTTTATGTTTTCAAATTTATAATTAAATATTGATTTTCAATAACCGTGCAAATTTTTTAGATCAACTTTTTTAAAATCAATACAATTGTATTAATTACATAACAATCTCCACAGTATGTGTATTTCCATCAGCAAAAATTGGTAGTATATTAGAACTATGTTCTTTTCCGTCAATTATTACTTTTGAAACACCTTTACAAACTGCGTTTTCGTTTATAACTTTAATTTTATAGGTGGCACCTCTAAATTTTCTAGTTACATTAAACCCTTTCCAGTCTTTAGGAATACATGGCTCAATTTTTAACCCATCATAATCAGGTTGAATACCTAAAATATATTGGGTAATTGTATAAAAATTCCAGGATGCAGTACCCGTTAACCAAGAGTTTTTAGCTTCACCGGGTTTAAAAGCATCTTTACCTGCAATCATTTGAGAATAAACGTATGGTTCGGTGCGGTGTAATTCGCTTACATCTTCTAAATAAGAAGGACAAATCTTTTTAAAATACTCCCAGGCTTCATCTCCACGTCCAATTACAGTTTCTCCTATCATAATCCAAGGATTGTTATGACAGAAAATACCTGCATTTTCTTTATAGCCAGGAGGATAGCTAGATATTTCACCGTATTCTATATAATATTTTGTGAAAGCAGGGTTGTTTAATACAATTCCGTGTTCACAATCTAAGCGTTCTTTTACAGAGTCGAGGGCTTTTTCAATTAGGCCTTCTTCTTTACCAATTCCGGCCATAGAACACCATCCATTTGATTCTATAAATATTTTTCCTTCTTCATTTTCATTACTTCCAATTTTATTTCCGAAGTAATCATAAGCACGTAAAAACCATTCTCCATCCCAACCATGTTTTTTTACAGCTGCTACCATTTCATCTACATGTTTTTGACAACGTTTTGCTTCAGCTTTGTTGCCAACTCTTTTACAAAGTTTTATAAAATCGTTTCCATAAACTACAAACAAACCAGCAATCATTAAAGATTCTGCTTTTGAGCCTTTCGATTGATTTTCAGTAGTTTGATAAGATTCATTTGGGTCGTTTGAAAAGCAATTCAAGTTTAAACAATCGTTCCAATCGGCACGTCCGATTAATGGTAATCCGTGAGGTCCCAAATTGTTAATTACATGGTCAAAAGAAACAGATAAATGGTCGAATAAAGTACGAGCAATACTCATATCATTATCGAAAGGAACCATTTCATCAAGTATACTAAAATCTCCTGTTTCTTTAATATAGCTTGTTGTTCCTAAAATTAACCACATTGGATCATCATTGAATCCACCTCCAATATCGTTATTTCCTTTTTTAGTTAATGGTTGATATTGATGGTAACAACCTCCATCAGGGAATTGAGTTGAAGCAATATCTATAATACGCTCTCTTGCTCTTTCCGGAATTTGATGTACAAAACCAATTAAATCTTGATTGGAGTCTCTAAAGCCCATTCCACGTCCAATCCCACTTTCAAAATAAGAAGCTGAACGCGAAAAACAGAAAGTAATCATACATTGGTACTGGTTCCAAATATTAACCATTCTATCTAGCTTTTCTTCGCCAGAATCAACTCTGTAAATGCTTAGCAAGTTATCCCAATACATTCTTAATTCAGCTAGAGCTGTATCTACTTTTTCAACGGTATTAAATTTTGCAATGGTTTCTTTAGCTTTCGTTTTGTTAATTATATTTTTAGACTCCCATTTTTCTTCATCTTTATTTTCTACATACCCTAAAACAAAAACGTAATCTTTAGCTTCACCCGGTTTTAATTCCACTTCAAAATAATGAGAAGCAATTGGAGACCAGCCATGTGCAATACTCATTCCAGGTTTTCCTGCTTCAACAACTTGAGGCTCATGAAAACCATTGTACAAACCAAAAAAAGTTTCTCTATCTGTATCAAAACCTTGAATAGGCGCATTTACAGAATAATACGCATAGTGATTGCGACGTTCTTTGTATTCTGTTTTGTGATATAATACAGAATCCTCAATTTCTACTTCTCCTGTTGAAAAATTTCGTTGGAAGTTTTCCATATCAGCAGCAGCATTCCAAAGTGCCCATTCTGTAAAAGAGAAAATTTTTAGTTTTTTAACTTCATTACTGTTATTTGTTAATGTCAATTTTTGAACTTCAGCCCAAGTTTTTAAAGGAACAAAAAATAATGCTTTAGCAGAAACACCGCCTTTTACGCCTTCAATTGAAGTGTAATTCATTCCGTGACGACATTCATATTTGTCGAGTGGAGTTTTCATAGGTTTCCATCCTGGAGACCAAGCTGTATCACCATCTTTTATGTAAAAATAGCGTCCGCCTGCGTCAGTAGGGACATTGTTATATCTATAACGAGTTAATCTTCTAAATTTTGCATCCTTATAAAAAGTATATCCTCCTGCCGTATTTGATATTAAAGAGAAGAAATCTTCATTTCCTAAATAATTTATCCAAGGATAAGGTGTTTTAGGATCTGTTATTACATATTCTCTCTGTTTATCATCAAAATATCCAAATTTCATATTTTCTATTTTAAGTTTTATCTATTTTTTTTTAATATTTATTTGAACAAATATAATTTTTTAGGATTAAAAGTAATGGTGAAAAAATGTCAAAAATAAAACCAAAAATGTCATTTAATTTTAATTTTAACTTGTAGTTTAAAATTTTGAAGTGAAATTTAAGTTTGATAATTTTTGAGAGTATTTTTTTAATAAAAAAAATTGTAATTTCACGTATTAAAATAATTGAATGTTTAAACGTATTATTTTTTTATTTACCACTATTTTTTTTCTAGTTTCTTGTGATTTTTTTCAAAAAAAAGAATTGCAACAGAATCAGGTAGTAGACACAATTGTAGATTTTAATTCAGTTGATGTTTTTCCTTTATTTCCTTCGTGTGATAGTATTCCTTCTGAGGAAAGACAAAAAATATGCTCTCAGATAAAACTATCAGAACAAATTTATTCCTCCTTAGCAGCATACCAGATTGAGGTTTCCGAAAAAATGAATGATACAATTTTGGTTAAATTACATGTAAACAGCATAGGAAATGTTTCACTCGTAAATATACAATCTTCTGAATTTATTAAAAATCAGATACCAAAACTTGATAGCTTAATTGGTGTTGGAGTAAATAACTTACCTACTTTAAAAGCAGCAATTAAAAGAGGAATTCCAGTAACTACAGAATTTACCTTGCCAATAGTTTTAGTGAATTAATTATTCATTAAGTAATTTCCATAATAAGTCTTTCAACTCTGTTAGTCCTTGTTGAGCAATTGATGAAATAAAAATAGTTTTTATACCTTTTGGTAATTCCTTTTTTATCTCTTCTTTTAACTCTTGATCTAACATATCAGATTTTGAAATAGCTAATAGCCTATTTTTATCTAATAATTCTGGATTGTGTTGCTTTAATTCATTCAATAAAATGTCATATTCTTTTTGAATATTATCTGAATCTGCAGGAATTAAAAATAATAATATTGAATTTCGTTCTATATGACGCAAAAATCGATGTCCTAATCCTTTTCCTTCTGCAGCACCTTCAATAATTCCAGGAATATCAGCAATAACAAATGTTTGAAAATCTCTGTATTGAACTATTCCTAAGTTTGGTTTTAAAGTAGTAAATGCATAATCTGCAATTTTAGGTTTTGCAGCAGTTAAAACAGACAATAATGTAGATTTACCAGCATTTGGAAATCCAACCAAACCAACATCTGCTAATAATTTTAACTCTAATTGAAACCAACCATCTTTTCCATCAATACCAGGTTGAGCATAACGAGGTGTTTGGTTTGTTGAAGATCTAAAATTCCAGTTACCTAATCCGCCTTTTCCACCTTCTAATAAGATTTGTTCAGTATTTTCAGTAGTTATTTCAAATAATAATTCTTGAGTTTCACTATCTCTAATGATAGTACCTAAAGGAACTTCAATATACACATCATCACCATCTTTTCCAGTACTTCTAGATTTAGCACCATGGCCGCCGTGATCAGCTCTAAAATGCTTGTTGAATTTTAAATGAAAGAGTGTCCATAAATTCGGATTTGCACGAACAATAATATGTCCACCACGACCACCATCACCACCATCAGGACCACCTTTGGTAATATATTTTTCTCTATGTAAATGTGTAGAACCACCACCACCTTTACCAGAACTAGCATATACTTTTAAATAGTCAACAAAATTTCCTTCAGTCATTTTTTATTTTGTTCTTACTAATGCAAGAATCTTTATTTAAATTGTGATATAAGCTTAAGCTATGAGATTCCTGAATTATCAGGATTGACAATTTGTTATAATTTATCAAATACTTTACTTAAGCGATCTGTAATGTCATTTATAGCACCAACTCCGTTTACTCCAAAATATTTATTTTGAACTTCGTAATAATCTTTTAAAATAGCAGTTTTGGTATTGTACTCGTTAAAACGATTACGAATTTTATTTTCATCCTGATCATCAGGCCTTCCACTTGTTTTACCTCTTTCTAATATGCGTTTTACTAATAAATCTTCAGGTACTTCCAGAGCAACCATACCACTAATAGCCTCACCTTTTTCTTCTAAAAATGCATCCAAAGCTTTTGCTTGTGATTCGGTGCGAGGGAATCCATCAAATATAAACCCATTGGCATCTGCATTTTTTTCAACTTCAGCTTTAAGCATATCTATAGTTACTTCATCAGGAACTAAATCTCCTTTATCCATAAAAGATTTTGCTAACAAACCTAACTCAGTTTCATATTTAATATTAAACCTAAAAACGTCTCCAGTTGAAATGTGTTTAAGATTGTACTTTGCTTTAAGTAATTCTGCTTGTGTCCCTTTTCCAGCACCAGGAGGGCCAAATAAAACTATGTTTTTCATGGTTGGTTTTTCTGTTAGTTGATAAATGCTTGCAAAATTTCTTCCTATTCCGTTATAATCTAAACCGTAACCAACAATAAATTTATCTGGAATAGAAATTCCAATATAGTCTATTGATAATTCTTTTTTGAATACATCTGGTTTAAAAAATAATGTTGCAATTTTAAGTTGCTTTAATTTTTTATCTTTAAATATTTCATAAATCTCTTGAAGTGTATTACCAGTATCAATAATATCTTCTAAAATTACAACTGTTCTTCCTTCTAAATTTTCATTAACGCCAACTAGTTGTTTTATTTTTCCTGTAGATTTAGTTCCTTCATATGATGCTAACTTTACAAATGACACTTCACAATCACCATTATATTCACGTACAAAATCCGCTACAAACATAAAACATCCGTTTAAAATACCAATAAATAAGGGTGTTTCATTTTTGCAATCGATATAAACCTGTTTTACTAACGACTCTATTGCCTCATGTATTAGCTTTTCAGAAATATAAGATTTAAAATATTTGTCGTGTAATTTAATAATGCTCATAGTGTTGATTTGGTGCAAATTTAATAATCAATAAATAATTATTTGTTAAATATGCTAATTAATTCCTTTTTTGAAATACAAAAACCGTTTTGAAAATTCAAAACGGTTTTATTAAATCTATTTTGATTTAAATACTATTTTTTCTTTTCATCTAATTTCTTAATAGTATCATACATTAAAGGAGATGCAATAAATAATGATGAGTATGTACCTACAATTACACCAACAATTAATGCGAACATAAATCCTTTAATGGAGTCTCCACCGAATAAGAAGATTGCTGATAATACAACAAGAGTTGTTAATGAGGTATTAACAGTTCTTCCTAATGTACTACTTAAAGCTTTGTCAACAACTTCTGAAAATTTCCAAGTAGTGTGTATTCCTGCGAATTCACGAATTCTATCAAAAATTACCACAGTATCATTTAGAGAGTATCCAACTACCGTTAATATGGCGGCAATAAAAGATTGTCCAATTTCCATATCGAAAGGTAAAATTTTGTAGAATAATGAGAAAATTGCCATTACAATTAATACATCATGGAAAACTGCAGCAACAGCACCTAAACTATATTGCCATTTTCTAAATCTAAATAAGATATATAGGAATACTACCAATAAAGAACCAATTATCGCCCAACCTGCAGCTGTTTTAATATCATCTGCAATTGTTGGTTCAACTTTAATAGAACTCATTATACCAGCAGTTTTAGCGCCATCATAACCAGGCTTAAATTCATCCATTGTTAAACCTTGTGGTAAATAGCTTGTTAAACCAGTGAATAATAAATCTTGAACTTCGTCATCAATATGATTCCCTTCTTCTTCAATTTTATATTTTGTTGTAATTTTTAATTGACTAGCTTCACCATACGTTTTTACTTCTGGAGCACTTCCAAAAGCATCTTTTAATGTATTGGCAACTTCAGTAGCACTAGTTGGGTTTTCAAATTTCACTACATAAGATCTACCTCCAACGAAATCAACTCCATAGTTTAAGCCATTAGTAAATAAAGAAACTAAACCAATAGTAATTATTGTTCCAGAAACGATATAAGCAATTTTTCTTTTTCTTAGGAATTCTATATCCATTCTATGGAACCAGTTCTTAGTAATACTTGTATTAAATGTGAATAATTTTCCTTTTCCAGCATACCAATCTATTAATAAACGTGTAATAAAGATTGCTGTAAATAATGAAGTTACAATACCTACCATTAATGTATATGCAAAACCTTTTACAGGTCCTGTACCAAATACATATAAAATTACACCTGTTAACATTGTTGTAATGTTAGCATCTATAATTGCAGATAAAGCTCCTTTAAAACTGAATCCGTGTTCTATAGAGGCTTTTAAACCTTTTCCTTTAGCTAATTCTTCTTTTATTCTTTCAAAAATAATTACGTTGGCATCAACCGACATACCTATTGTTAAAATAATACCTGCAATACCTGGTAAGGTTAATACAGCACCAAATGCTGTTAAAATTCCGAATATAAATAATAAGTTAACTAAAAGAGCAATATCTGCAAATCCACCTGCTTTTCCATAATAGAAAATCATCCAAAGTAAAACTAATAGTAAAGCTAGAGCGAAAGAACTCATACTGCTATCAATTGCTTTTTGTCCTAATGATGGTCCAACAACTTCAGATTGAATAATATGAGCGGCAGCTGGTAATTTACCTGCTTTTAGAACGTTTGCAATATCTTGTGCTTCTTCTACGGTCATACTACCACCAGAAATTGAAGTTCTTCCAGTTGTAATAGGTGTATTTACAGAAGGTGCTGTATATACATAATCATCTAAAACCACTGCAACAAACTGACCAACATTTTCTGTAGTCATTTTACCCCATAGTCTAGAGCCACTCGCATTCATTGTCATGCTAACTTCAGGTTTACCTGTTTGTCCATATTCCTGACTTGCATCATCAATAACATCACCTTCAATTGGAGCAAGATCTTCGCGGTTAGATTTTATTCCGTATAAATAAATTAGCTCAACATTTTCTCCTGTTACAGCATTTGTATTTGTAAAAGGTTTGGCATCCCATAAAAATTTTGCGTATTTCATTTCGTTAGAAAGTAACCCTCTAACTTCTTTCATTGCTAAGTAAGAATTTACTTTTGAAGTATCAGCCACCTTAGCAGTTCCTATTACAGATGAAACCTGATTTTGAGACTGAGGAATACTAGGTGAGAATACTGAAAATAAATTATTTGTTGGTTTTGTAGCTAAAGAATCTGAAACTTCACCTAATAAATCTTCTAAATTATCTTTAGTTGAAGTGGTATCAATTTTAGTTTCAACTTTTAATAAGTTTTCAACTGCAGTATTTGCTTGGAAAAAGAAATCAGCAGTTTCTTGGTTAGAATAAACTTCCCAAAATTGTAATTCTGCTGTACTTTGTAATAAT
>Ga0208304_10000579_pt1 | contig 19078 bp, 17 predicted proteins | sample ColrivemetaGS713_FD_187603 | JGI IMG/M metagenome (GOLD analysis project Ga0208304, IMG submission 187603) | Estuarine microbial communities from the Columbia River estuary - Flood tide ETM metaG S.713 (SPAdes) (version 2) | ecosystem: Environmental > Aquatic > Marine > Intertidal zone >... | reverse complement strand
GCTTTTAGGCAGCGCATCCATTGCCCGGCAGTGGTTTGCCTGCAAACCATGAGAGGGTTCGCCTCGATCCGACGTCTTGCATGGTATCCCGTCCAGCGCATCCAGAACGCCCTGCCATTATGCCGTGTGGCGCGCAGGGTTTCGTTCCTGGCCGTTGCCGCTGGGCAGTCCTCGTTCCAAAGTCGGCCGTTTTTACGGATCGGAATGATCGGGGTGGCCTGTCGGGCGATTATAGCGATGTGGCAGCGCCGGGTGTCATAGGCGCCATCTGCGGTCACAGTGCCAATATCTTCGCCTTCCGGGATCTGGGCCAATAGGTCCGGAAGCACGGGGCTGTCACCATCGCTGCTGGGGGTGAATTCCACCGCCCGGATGCCCGAAGTGGCAGTATCCATGGCCAAATGGACCTTGCGCCATTGGCGGCGACCCTGAACACCGTGCTTGCGAGCCTGCCACTCGCCGCCTCCGAGGAACTTGATCCCGGTGCTGTCCACTCGCAGGTTCAGCGGACCATCAGCGCGCCGGTAGGGGATCTGGACGGCCAGTGTTTTCTGCCGACGACACAAGGTCGAATAGTCCGGCACCGTCCAACCGAGGTTCGCCATCTTCAACAGACTGGCCACCATGCCTGTCGTTTGCCGCAAGGGCAGCTTGAACAGGAGCTTGATCGTCAGGCAGAATTGGACCGCTGCATCGGAAAACACCGCAGGGCGGCCCGGGCTCCCGTCATGCGGCGCAAGCTAGGTCATATCCTTGTCCAGCCAGATCAAAAGTGACCCGCGCTTCCTCAGCGCCGCATTGTAGCTGGACCAATTCGTCGTGCGGTAGAGGGCAGGTGATGGCTTGCTCATCCACCCCGTCTAACCGCATGGATTCACATCGTGAATCCTCAGCCGTCAGACTTATGCAACAACGCCTCGTACAGGCACGCCCATTCAACGTTGTGCGCGGCCAGGGCGTTTATGGTGGGATTTTTCGCTTTGATCCGTTCCCGCGGATGAGGGTGATTGAACGCACGGTGCTCGACCCAACCGGTGCTGGCATTGAAACGGCAAATATTGTTTCCATGCGTGTCCGCATCCGCCACCTTGAATGGGAGCGTGGTTGCACTGCGGATCTGGATATGATGGTGCATTGGCGCGATTGACTGCTGCGCGGCGCTAATGTGAGCTGGGGCCTCGTAGCGTTGCCCCGGTTTTTTTGCCGGTCAGATGCATAGCTTATGATGGCGGCGAATGATTGGCGTGGTAATGCGCCAAAAGGTCGTTTGCGCTTGATTTTCAACCCCCTCAGGTCGTCTAATGGGATGTACTTTAGGGAGGCGGCCGATGAATGCGGTAATGCGGGGAGCGGCTGTTTTGAAGCAGCCAGAAAAGTTCTTTATCAACGGAGATTGGGTAGAACCACGATCCTCGCGGTTGCTTGATGTCGTCTCCCCTGTCACCGAAGAGCTTTTGCTGCGGTATCCCGAAGCGTCGCCTGCTGATATCGACCAAGCGGTTGCCGCTGCGCGTTCCGCGTTCGACGAGGGGCCTTGGCCCCGGATGGCCCCGTCAGAACGCGCTGGTTATCTGCGGCGTGTGTCATCGCTCATCGAGGCGCGGTTGGATGAAATCGCTTGGGCTTGGACCATGCAGGTTGGCGCGCCCATCAGTTTGACGAAAAAGCTGGCCGGGCAAAACGCGACGCTGTTTCGCTACTATGCCGATCTGATCGAAACCTACCCGTTCCGCGATGATCGTCGCCGCGATGATGGCGGGGCCGTGCGTGTCTTGCGAGAGCCGGTGGGCGTCTGCGCCGCGATTTCGCCGTGGAATGCACCGATGGTATTGCTGTCTTACAAGATCGCTGCCGGGCTGGCGGCGGGCTGCACGATGGTTGCCAAGCCCTCCCCGGAAACACCGCTAGAGGCCTATATCCTCGCCGAATGCATTGAGGCCGCAGGTTTGCCGCGCGGGGTGTTCAATCTCGTGCCTGCGGGCCGCGATTCGGGTGATCATCTGGTCCGGCATCCCGATGTGAACAAGGTCGCGTTCACCGGATCAACGGCTGTAGGCAAGCACATCATGAAGGTTTGCGCAGACCGTTTGGCGCGCGTGTCGCTTGAATTGGGTGGGAAATCAGCAGCCGTCCTGCTGCCCGACGCCGATTTCGCACAGGCGATGCCCAGTTTAATGGCCTATTCGATGCCGATCACCGGGCAGGTCTGCTTCTCGTTGACCCGCCTCTTGGTGCCCAACGCCCGTAAGCAGGAGTTTTTGGATTTGTTCCTGCCCGCCGTACGGTCGCTCAAGGTCGGGGACCCCTCGGACCCTACGACGCAGATGGGCCCGTTGGCGATGGCGCGTCAGCGTGAACGCGTCGAGGCCTATATCGCGGCGGGCCGCGCAGGCGGGGCCGTTTTGGCTTGCGGCGGCGGTCGCCCTAAGGGCCTTGATCGAGGGTTCTATGTTGAGCCGACGGTGTTCACCGATGTAACCACCGATATGAAGATCGCCCAAGAAGAGGTGTTCGGCCCGGTCGTATCGATCATTGGCTATGACGACGAAGACGATGCTGCGCGCAAAGCCAATGCCACGCCTTACGGTCTGAACGGTGCCGTTTATTCCCGCGACATTGAGCGCGGCTTTAACTTTGCCAAGCGTATGCGCACGGGAGGCGTGACCGTGAATGGCCTTATCGTGGACCCCAAGCACCCGTTCGGTGGTTACCGCGAAAGCGGGATGGGGCGTGAAGGTGGGCCCGAGGGGTTGGACAATTACCTCGAAGTCAAAACCGTGCATATCGCCTGACATAGCTACAAAGTTGGGGGGCCCGAAGCCCCCCAATGTTATTCGTCAATCGTTGAAGGCTCAGTCGTCTCGTCTGTCGCGACGACGCTTGCGGTCCAGCTCCCCGTCACGAATATCATCCGTCAAACGATCCAATACCCGGTGCAAGTTGGGCGCGCTAACGGTCTGTTCCAATACACCCTCAAGGGCCTGCAAGATCGCCCCACGAGAGCCTTCGACGGTGCCGACCTGATTGATGTTAATCTCCTTGATCTTCTCGGCAGGTTTCACCATCTCAGCGACGATTTTCGGCATTGCCTCTAGCCGTGCCCGTTCCAGATCATGCGCTGTAACCTCTGGTGAGCGCGTATTCTCGGCGGCCAATTTCGCCTTGAGGGCTTCGATATCGGCCATGCGCAACGCCAGCGCCGCATCGGCGTCCAGTCGCGTTGTTTCCAACTTGTCTGCCGCAACTTTGCGACCCGATGCTGCGTTGATCTCGGCGCGACGGGCGGCGGAATTCGCCTCGGACTCGGCGGCGATCACCGACAAATCGCGCTTTCGTTCGGCCTCAGCCCCGGCGCGCGCGGTCTCTATGGATTCCTGCGCACGGACAGCTTCGGCACGCGCCAAATCGGCTTCCGCCTGTGCTCGGCTTTCCTCGATGCTTTTTGCCAAGACCAGCACAGCTCGCTCGGTCTCTGCGATTTCCAAAGCCCGCGCCCGGGCAATTTCGACCTCGCGGATCGCCTGTTCTTTGGCGATATCGGCGGTCTGAATATCTTGCTCCATGCGGATACGAGCCTCAGCCGTGGCGCGTTCTGCGTCGGCTTTTGCGCGCGCCACTTCTGCAAGCTGTGCTGCGATCAGCGTCTCGATCTGCTGGGTCTGCGCGATTTCGGCGCGGCGTTCTTCCAGATCAATCTCCATGCGCCGACGCGATGCTTCCATCGCCGAACGTCGGACACTGACTTGCGTCTCCCCCTCGATTTCGGCGCGGTCCTTTTTGGATTGCGAGACGACCTCGGCTAATTTGCGCAGGCCGACGGCGTTGAAAGCATTGTTTTCATCCATCGCGGCAAAGGCTGTCTGGTCCAAGGCGGTTAGCGACACGCTGTCAATCTGCAGACCAAAGCGAGAAACTGGATCAATCAGCGCCTCACGCACCGCGGCGGCGAAATCGCCCCGACCTTCGTGTAATTCGTCCATCGTGTGACGCGCCGCGACGGCGCGCAACGCATCGACGAACATCCCTTCTACCAACATGCGGATTTCATCCAGTTGGAAGCTGCGCCGCCCCAGCGCCTGCGCCGCGCGTGCAACCGAGGCATCATTCGGCGGCACCGACAGAGCGAATTCCGCGCCGACATCCACGCGCAGTCGATCGCGTGTGATCAGCGACTGTGCGTCACGGCGCTGCACATCCAGACGGATGGTTTGCATATTGACGCGCGCCACTTCGTGAAACCACGGCAGCGCAAGTAGGCCGCCGTCAATGACAACCCGGCGCCCACCGATTCCGGTGCGCACGAGGCTCACCGCGTTCGAAGCGCGTTGATAAAATGCCGCCGCTAGTGCGACCAAAGCCGCCAGCACGACGAGCAGGGCGATGATCCAGATGATCGTGTTCATCAGTCGTTCCTTTCCCGTGCCTCAGAGACCTTCGAGGCTGGTTTGAATCTGTGCGCTGGTCCCGCCGTCGGCGGCAAGGTTCGCGCCGGTCAACCCGGCGGACAGCGGTGACAATAAGAAGACGGCCGCCTGTGCCGCAAGGCGCGGGCCGTCGGCGGCGTCAATCGCACGGGCGGCGCTAATCGCCGGTGGCAAGCGGCCATCAAACAGGGCAGGGGTCAGCGCGTTGACCCGGATTCCGTTGCCAGCCCAAGTCCAACGATGGCTTAAAACCCACGCCAGCATCCCCCAACCGACAGCACGCGCGGCAAGGCCTGGTTCCTGCGCAAGCGACCACTGGGCGCAGAAATTGCCTTCGCTACCGGGCCGCAATGCCGCGGCTGCGCGCACCAATCCCAGCGAGGCCGACCAAGCGCCCGTGAGCGGTGCCGCGCGCGCGACAATAGAGCCGCCCGTTGCCAGCGTTGGCGCAACGAGTTCCGCCAATCGTTTTGGCGCGGCAAGCCCTTGCGCCAGCGTTTGCTCTGGTCGCTCATCGCGATTGGCAGGGAATAACGCCAGACCATCTAGGTCTGATGGCAATTCGGCGGCAACGGCATCCATCGCCAAAGGGTCATCGGGGTCGATGCGGTAGAACTCGGTTAGATGGTCAAACGACTTGTTGGTGTCGATGCCCAAAACCTCGGCCCCCGCCGCCTCGCAGGCAGCGGCTACGGCCAAACCCAGCCCGGAGGCCGAGCCGAGCACCGCGATCCGGCGGCCTAGCAGAAGAGGCGGCATTGCATCCATCAAAACACCGGTGGATAGGGGCGACCGCCGCGATCAAGCGTGATCCAGCGAGTATCGGTAAAGGTATCAATCGACCAACGCCCACCATGTCGGCCAAGCCCCGAGGCTTTCGAGCCGCCAAACGGCACATGGGGTTCATCATTCACCGACGAGCAATTGACATGGCACATCCCGGTTTCCAGTCGCTGCGCCATCGACAGGGCACGCGCCTCATCGCGGGTGAAAATCCCGGCCGACAGCCCGTATTCGGTGTCATTGTTCAGCGCAATGGCGTCGTCATCGGTGCGAAACGGGATCACCGGGACCACCGGGCCAAAGGTTTCGTCCCGGTAAATCAGCATTTCTGGCGTCACTCCGGACAAAATCGTCGGCTCAACAAAGCGCCCGTTGATCCCGCCCCCCACGACAACCTTCGCACCCTTGGCAATTGCGTCGTCAAGCTGGGCTTTGACACGGGTGACTTGGCGGTCGTTGATCAAAGGGCCGATGACATTGTCTTTGTCTGCCGAGTCTCCGACCTTTAGCCGCGCCGCGCGGGCTGCGAATTTCTCTAAGAATTCCGGATAAATACTTTCCTGCACCAGCACCTTTTCGACCGACATACAAATCTGGCCTTGGTGCATGAAACTCCCGAAATTCGCGGCCTGTGTGGCGCGCTCCATTTCAGCATCTTCGAGGATGATTAGCGAATCTTTCCCACCGAGTTCAACGCAGGCCTTCTTCAGATGCGCGCCGGCCTTGGCGGCAATCGAGCGCCCCACAGGGGTGGAGCCGGTAAAGGATATTCCTTTGACATATGGGTGCTCTATCATCTCGTCACCCACTTCGGCGACATTCTCACGCGAGCAGGTGACGACGTTGAAAATGCCCGCCGGAACCCCGGCTTCCTCAAGGATTTCTGCAAAGTATAAACCGCCGACGAAGGGCGTGTCCTCAGAGGGTTTCAAGACAATTGTATTGCCCGCCGCCATCGCAAAAGCGAACCCGCGTGCCGTCAGGATGCCGGGAAAGTTCCATGGGCTGATCACTGAAATGACACCCATCGGGAAGCGAACCGCCGTGGAAAATTTGCCATATTCCGAAGGCAAAACCTCGCCGCTGTTTTGGTAACAAATCGCGGCGGCAGAGCGGAACACTTCGGTGACGTAATGGACCTCAAACATGCCTTTACCGAACCAGCCGCCGCCTTCGGCCTGAACTGCGGCGACGAATTCAGGGGCGCGACGTTCCCAGACATCCGAGATGCGGTTGAGCAGATGCGCGCGCGCGCTGAATTTCATCTGCGCCCATGCCGGAAAGGCCGCGTGCGCGGCTTCAATGGCAGCGCGGACTTCGGCGCGTCCGGCGTCCGGTGCCTCGGCGAAAAGGCTTCCGTTGGACGGGTTGATATCGGCGAAGCGCTGCTTTGGCGTGACCCAATGGCCACCGATGTAGTGGCCGCGCAGGTTTTTCATAGGGGCTGTATCGAGCATCCTATCCCTCCTTTCGATCAAAATGCGAGGTTCCGGGTCGGCGGCGCCAAACCTCGACATGCCCGCCCGGTTTGGGTCGTGGCGCGCCTTCTGGGCGTTGTGTTGCATCGCCAGAATTGCTTGGCGACGCTGTCGTAGCGGGCGGTTGGGAATGAGGCCGAGTGGTTCCGCGCATGGGCGCAATGTCACCGCGTGGCCCCGATTGCGCTCGCCGTGCGGCGGCCTCGATTGCATCAACGGCGTCTTGCATCCGACCTGATTTCACTGCCGCGGCGTGCACTTGCGACTGAGACACTGATGAATTGCGCGCGGGCGTTGTGGGGCGCACCGCTTTGCGCGCGGCGTCACTGACCAAAGCGCCGATGTCGATGCCCGAGAGTTCATTCGCCGAAATGCTGCGCAAGGGTTTGGCGCGCGGAGAAACCGAAACGGGTGCCGCGGATTGCGGGGTAATCGTAGGAGTGGTACCGGGTTTTGGCGCCGCTTGGCCAGAGGCGCCGCCCAGATACGCCGCCTGAACCGCCGGATCACTGCTCAACTCTGCCGCACTGCCCTCGCGCAAAATCGTGCCATTCTCGAGCAAATATCCCCGGTCGGCGATTTTCAAACTGAGCCGTGCGTTTTGTTCGACCAGCAGAATTCCCAGCCCTGCTTTGCGCACGACGGCAAGGCTGGCAAAGAGTTCTTTGGATAAAAGCGGCGACAGGCCCAGCGACGGCTCGTCGAGCATCAAGATTTCGGGGTTCGACATCATCGCCCGGCCAATGGCTACCATCTGCTGCTCACCGCCGGACATGGTGCGAACCGTTTGATCTGCGCGGGCTTCGAGCTTTGGGAACAGCCTGAGAATGCGATCCAGGGCGGCATCGGCCTCGTCGCGTGCACGCTTAGGATTGGCCCCCAGCATCAGGTTTTCGTGCACGGTTAGATCCCCGAAAACACCGCGCCCTTCCGGCACCAAAGCGATCCCGTTTTCGACAACCTTATGCGCGGCCAGCCCCAGCAACGCCTCGCCGCCAATGCTGGCCTCGCCAGAGACTTGACCCTCGCAAATCCCAGCAATCGCCTTGAGAAGTGTCGATTTTCCCGCGCCATTCGCGCCAAGGATCACCACGATCTCGCCCGGCTTGACCCGCATCGAGACGCCCGCAAGCGCACGGTGCTTGCCGTAATTGGCGGTAAGGCCCTGCACCTCAAGCATCGTCATCTCCTAGATAGGCTTGGATGACATGGGGGTCCGACAGTACCTCGGCTGGTGTTCCCTCGGCGATTTTTTCGCCCGTGGCCATCACGACACAACGGTCACAAAGGCTGCGAATGGCATCCATCACATGTTCCACCAAGATGATCGTTCGGCCTTCGTCACGCAAGCTTCGAACCAGTGAAATTCCGGCCTCCAACTCGGTCGGATTCAGGCCTGCCAGCCATTCGTCCAACAACAAAACCTCTGGCTCGCAGGCCAAGGCCCGGGCAAGTTCCACGCGTTTCGTGTCAATATAGGTCAGCGCGGAAACCGGTAGCCCCGCGACTGGGCCAAGTCCCAAACGGTCAAGCAAATCATGGGCATAACGCTCTGCTGCGTGGCCCCAGCGGCGGCGATGGCCGAAAGCGGCCCCGGCGATGACGTTCTCGGTGACCGTGAGTTCGGGAAGTAGCCGGACCAATTGAAAGGTGCGTGCCACACCTAGTTGCGCAATGCGATGCGCGGGCTTGCCCGCCAGTTCGTGACCCTTCAACTGCATCGAGCCAGCTGAGGGCGCGAAGCTGCCTGAGATCAGGTTGATCATCGTCGATTTGCCGGACCCATTCGGCCCGATGATCCCCATAACCTCGTGTTCGTGGACCTCAAAACTCATGCCTTTGACCGCGACCAAACCGCCAAAGCGCTTGGTGACATCACGCACTTGCAAGATTGTTTTGCTCATGAGTGGCCCCCCCAGCGCCGTTTCGCGCGATCATAGAGGCCGACAAATCCGCCGGGCAGGACATAGACGATCAGCAAGAACGCCAGACCCATCAACAAGAGGGTTTGATTTGGGGCCTGCCGTGTAATCGCCTCCCACAACAGGGTGAACGGGATCACACCTGCGACCGGTCCCCAGAGCCGTCCGGTTCCGCCCAAAAGGGCCATGATGACCACTTGAAACGACAACAAGGGCGCGAAGGCTGTTGAAGGTTCGATATAAATATAGCGGGGTGCCAGCATTGCGCCTGCCGCTGCGGCGACCGCGCCGGGGATCATGAACAGCGCAACTTTGGCGCGCGCCGTGTCGATGCCGGAATGCTTGGCAACGGTCTCGTCATTGCCGATGATCCGCAGCGCAAAGCCCAGTCGGGATCGCCCGATCAGCCAGCCCGCCAGATAAACCAGCGCCCCAAGACCCAGAAGCATCCAGTAGATCTCACGCTCGGTGAGCGAGGTCAGCACATACATTCCGCGTTGCCCGGTTTGGTTCTGCACCCAAGTCACCACTTGGCGCACCATCTCGGCCAGCCCCAGAGTGAAGATCACGAAATAGACGCCAGACAGGCGTAGGGTCACTAAGCCAACCAGCCCGGCCAGGACTGCGCCGACACCCGCCGCGATCAAGGGCAGAGCCCAGAAGGGGAGGACTTGAAACCACAGGCCCGTGACAAAGGTGCCAACACCGAAAAACGCGGCAGTCGCCAGCGAAATATAGTGCGTCGGGCCAGAAAACAGCGCCCAACTTGTCGCCAGTACCGCGAACATGGCAATCGTCGTGCCCATCGTTAGCCAGTATGGGCTGCCATAGATCGGCAGCAAAGCCGCCAGCGCCAAAAGCGCCGCCGACAGGCTTAGGTTTCGCCAGTCTTTACCGGTCATCCTTGTGCCTTTCCGAAAAGGCCTTGGGGCCGGAACAAGAGGACGAGCAGGAACAGTAAATATGCCGCCGCCAGCGTCAATCCGGGGTCAATCAGGCGCGCAACCGCGGTTTCTGCGATGCCAAGGAGCACTGCCGCCACGATCGTTCCACGAATATCGCCGACGCCACCCATAATCACGATGATCAGAGCCTTCATGGTAAAAAGCACACCAACCGAGGCATCGAGTGTGAAGAACATAGAGACCAGCGTGCCACCTGCCGCAGTGACCGCGCCGCCCAGAGCAAAGGCCAGCGCTGAGGTTGCGGTCACATCAATACCCACCAAGGGGGCCGACGACGGATTAACCGCCACCGCCCGCAATTTCAGTCCGGCGCGCGTATAGCTCAGCCATAGCCACAAAGCGCCGCCGATCAGAACTGCCAGAATAAATGCCACCACGCGGTTTTGCGCATAGCTGGAGCCGAAAATATCAACGGGTGTCGCTAGAAAGCGATAGTTGAAATACCCGCCGCCAAACACCCAAGTCATCAGCCCAACAAAGACAAATGACAGCCCAAAGGTGGCGAGAATGCTATCAACCTCCAATGCGCCCCGGTTTTTCGCCCGGCGCACCAAGGGCACCAACATAATGCGATAGAGCAGCCAGTTCACGGCAAAGGCCAAGGGCGCAATGATCACAAGGGCTGCAATCGGGTTCACCTGACCCGCTGTATAGACCCAGAACGCGGCGAACCCGCCCGCAACCAGCATCTCGCCATTGGCCAGATTCATGATCCGGGCGACGCCGTATTGCAGGTTCAGGCCAAGCGCGATGAGCGCATATGTCCCGCCCAACAAAAGGCCGGTGATCAAGATGAACATGGTGTGTATTCCGGATTCTTACATGGAAACGGCGGCGCGTCGCTAAAAGCTGCGCGCCGCCGTCCGTTAAGTCTGCTTATTCCCAACCGTCGAAGATCTCGACAGGAACAGCGCCGTCGCGGCCCCGAGCGGAAACCCCGCGGAACACACCACCCTGCCATTGACCAACGGTCCAATAGCGCTCGTTGTCGTTGTGTTCGTTGAAGTTTACCGGGCCAACAACCGTTTCATAGCTGTTCGATTGGTCCTGCAAATAAGCCAACACAGTCGCGCGGTCGATCGACCCTGTGGCTTCGATGGCTTGGCCAAGGATTTCAAGCGTGGCATAGGTTGCGGTCGAGGCCCAATAGTCCGGCAATTGACCGGTCAATTCCAAATGCGCCGCTGAGAATGCTTGGAACGCTGGGTCGTCGTTGTTGACGCCACCCATACCCAAGACGCCTTCAATCTGGTCGCCAAACCGCGCGCCATAAGCCGGGAACGCGGTGGCGACGGCGGTGAAGAACACGCTGGGTGCGAAGTTTTGCACAATGGATTGATCGGTCAGCGCGAAGGTGTCACCGGGGTAGGACCATGCGATAAACGCGTCGGGCTCGGCGGCTTTCGCACCATCGATGACGGGTGCCAGATCCTGCGTACCCAGCGGATACGAGGTCTCATAAACGATCTCGAAACCGTCTGCCTCTAGAACGCCGCGCGAAATCCCGGCCATCTCGATGCCGAATGCGTCAGCCACATTAACCAAGGCCACACGATTGCCGATCTCGCCGCGTGCGCGCATGTCGATCAGAACCTGCGCGGTGTCTTCGGCCATGACGCTGGTATTGCCCAAAACAAAGAACATGTTCGGGAATTGCGCGGCCAGTTCAGCTTGCTGATCGGTCACCGCTGTGCCGGTGATCTGCGGATAGCCTAACTGCGCGAAGATCGGTGCAGCGGCAAGGTTCATGCCCGTCGAATAGGGCGCGACCATGAAATCAACCTGATCTTGCGTCGCCATACGCTGCGCTGCCTGAATCGCCTGCTGCGGATTGGTCTGATCATCGTATTCGACCAGTTCGATGGTCATTCGCTGATCGCCGACTTGAAGGCCACCGGCAGCGTTGGTCTGGTTCACCCACAGGCGCACGGCTGGCCAATGGGTTACAGTCGCGCCACCTGCCAAGGGGCCGGTCTGCGGTGCTGCGGCACCAAAGTGGATCACGCCTTGCGCCTGTGCCGAACCGACACTGGTTGCAAGGATGGCTGCAGCGGCAGCCGACATGAGAGTTCTGCGTTTCATGGTCTTCCTCCCTTTTTTGTTATCGGCCAAACTTGGCCGCGAGTTACACAAACAACCGCGCTCAGCCCCCTTTGCAGTGCAAACGCGCCCCGCTTGGGTCTCGTACTCTGACGTATCCTTGCCACCCTCGCGTGTCGGCTCTCCCATGCGAACACTTTTGGGTCTGATGACTGGCTACGAATACATTCTGAGCAACTTTGAGAAAACGATCTGAACAAGCCGCTTGTTGATTCTCCGGGTAAAGTTAGCTGAAGACTGTAGTGAAGCAAGGATTCTTGTGAGATTTTTTTCAATGATCGTGCCGGACGTAGAGTGAAGTCTGTGATCGGTCGTCTGCCGCACTGATCCTGCACATGTATACATTTACGGACTTTGAGGCAGATGTGAACATGTTGGCCTTTCACGTCGAGGGCGGATTTTCGCGGCATGTTGTTCCTGCGATTGAGTAGGCCACGTGCGCGGACCATTCGAGCGGACCATTAGAAAGGGCTCGCCGACCTGGCTTGATGAGGGGCAACAATCGCCAGATTGCTGAGCGGACACCCGATAAGTCCTGCGTTTCCCTCTTGCGTTCAGCTTTAGGTGTCTTGATCCGCAAATATCGCCAAATACGGTGTCTTTTTGCTTAATAAATTGGTTGATCATCTGGCGAGTTCAGGTGACATTAAGGGCAATGGTTCCCTGAGGGGAGAAAATAAGCCCGAATGCTATTGAGGAACTACTTTATTATGCGCCTATCGTTTCTTACGCAGACCTCCCATTGCACAGTCGGCAAGACGAAGATCAAGAGGGCGTCTCGATTGAAGAGCGTGCGCGCCGCTATCCTTGGTTTGGCACTTGCCGGAATGTCCACAGCGTCGAACATGGCGCTGGCAGACAGCCATACCTCTGCGTCTATGGCAGAGCGGCCTGAAATGCGCTCCGTTACCGGGATGATCATGCTGGATTACAGCACGATCACCCTGTCGAACGGTGGCGCGTTTGATTTGTTTGGCATTCACTATCTACAGCGCGCGAATGATTGGCTCTATTATGGCGTGGGTGCTTTCGCACCGATGACGCGCGGTGATTACGGCGGTTTCTTTGGCGCAGATGTCACTCTTCACGCGCAGCGCGATATCGGTCGCAATTGGTTCGTGAACGCAGGTCTGTCCTTGGGCGCGGCTGCTGGTGGCAACAGCGTTACCGGTATTCGGCGGTTGTCAGGCGACGGGCTATATGGCCGGGCCTACGCTGGCATCGGATATCGGCATCGCAATCTCAGCTTTGGCGTCAACTATTCTCGTGTCGTGGTTGCTGGGTCGCAGATTGATGATTCCACGATCAATTTCTTCGTGCAAAGACCGTTCGCGTTCTCCGTGGGCTCTTATGCTGATGCGGGATCCGTTTTGAACTCGTCGGAGTTCAATGCCCCTGAGCAAGAGAACATCATCTCGGTTCAAGTCAATAATTTCGCGCAGATTAACCCGACGGGCAGCTACACCGGCGACATCGGCGTCGCATCGACACAGTTCACCCATTTCTTGAACAGAGACGTTTACACGTTCTTTGCGGTGGATATCGGGATCACGGGCCTCCATTGGTACAATCAAGCCCATGGCGGCATCGGTCGGCGGTTTCGGCTGTCGCCCCGCCTCAGCCTGTATGGACAGATCGGTATAGGCAGCAGCGGTTGGGTAACGGATACGGTCGACACCGGGCCGGGCCTGATTGTCTACCCAAAGGCAACTCTTGAATACAATGTGAACGATCGCGTTGGCGCGACACTGTCTGCCGGTTACCTGTTTGCGCCGCTCGGAACGTCGCGCAACTGGACCGTCGGTCTTGGCATGAATTATCATCTGTCGCAGCGCCCGCGTGAAGGGAGTGCTGCAGTTTCCGGCATGGACTATAACCTGCGAGGCATCCGTCTGAATGTGTTTGGGCGCGCTACCTCGAGCATCTTCTACAACGGTCGCGAAACCGAAGGCATCAGCATGATCGCGGTGCAGGCCGACTACATGCTCAATGAGCATTGGTATCTGGCCGGACAGATCGCCGCTGCGACAACGCCTTTCCGGGGATATGCCGGTTACGCCGAAGGGTTTGTCGGCGCGGGCTGGCAGAGCAACGCTTACTTCTCAGGCAGGCTTCAGGGCTATGCACAGCTCTTGGTCGGGTTGAATGATGTCGGTGTTGATCCGGCGCATGAAGTCGGCGCGCTGCTCTATCCTGCGGTCGGGTTCAGCTATCACATGAATGACAGGCTTTCGCTTTACGGGCAGCTTGGGACAGCAGTTTCCTTGGGGCAGTATATGGGGACGCACACAAACAGCTTTGAGAATTATTCGATAGGCTTGGGCGTTTCCTACCGGTTCTCACTGCCGACGCGGTAAGGTTTTAGGGCCGCACCCGTTAAGCGGGCCTCAAGCCGAGAGCCGTATTCGCGCGCTCGTTGATCGTTATTGACTACGCCACCGGTGGCTTCGCAACAGCCGGTGACGTAGTCATCTTCATTTCCCGAAGAGGCGTTAAGCGACACCGACGAATTGCGCGAGCTTGCCAAGTGTCTGCATCCCCAAAGCCTCGGCACCAAAGCCCTTGGCCTCAGTGAATTCCGCTGATGTGTTAAAGACCATCCTTCGGTAACTGTAAAACTTCCCCAAGCATCGGCGCGTTTGGGTCCGTCTTCTCCCCAAAGCAGCAAATAAGCGATGCGCTCTTCGGCTTGGACTTCGGAATAGCGGTGGTGGTTGGGAAAAGCTGTGCCATCCGGCGCGATCATATGGTAATCCCCCCATTTTTAATGGGGCTCAGCCGTAGAATTCAGACGGCTGCTTTCAGTGTCATGGCGGGGGTCATGCCGCCGATGCCCATGTTGGGGCGGTCCATTGCCCGGCAGTGGTTTGCTTACAAACCATGAGAGGGATTGTTGTATGTCCAGAGCCATTGTGTGGCCTGGTCCTGTGCCTCCTCGATGGTGTCAAAGATGTATTGGCTCAGCCATTCACCGCGAACTGTGCGGTTGTAGCGCTCGATGTAAGCGTTCTGTTGTGGCTTACCGGGCTGGATATATGCGAGCCGAACATTGCGTTTCTCAGCCCATGCCATCAGCTTCCCACTGACATATTCGGGGCCGTTGTCAACACGTATGGTTTGGGGTTTGCCACGACACTCGAGGATCTGGTTCAGGCTCCGCACGACGCGTTCAGCAGGCAATGAGAAGTCGACCTCAATGCACAACCCTTCGCGATTGAAGTCATCCAGGACGTTCAAAGTCCGGATCGACCGGCCATTTGCAACCTGATCTGCCATGAAATCCATCGACCAGGTTACATTCGGCCTGTCAGGCACGGCCAGCGGGTCAAGCTTATCCCGCTTCAGCCGTTTCTTGGGTTTTATCCGCAGGTTCAGCTCCAGTTCGCGGTAAATCCGCCTGACGGTGATTGTAGGCAATCACCTGACGGCCAGTGGGATAGACCCTTTTGTGGTTCCAGCCATAGCCTTGAACGTTGCGCAGATACATAAAGCACAGACGAAAGCCCCAATTGCGTTTGTTGGTCGTCAGACGCTCCAGCCAGTCGGCAATCTCTTCGTTCTCGTCGCTCAGCGTTGGGCTGTACCGGTAGCACGTCTCGCTGATTTGGAACGTGCGGCAGGCCAGCGCGATACTGACCCCATGCACGGCTACCACCCTCATGGCCATCTCTCGCCTCTGAGATGGCCTTAGACTTATTCCTAAGGCCTCCTTCAGCAACTCATTCTGCATGCTCATCTCCGCATACATCGTCTTGAGGCGGCGGTTCTGCTCGGTCATGTCCGTCATCTCGGCAATCAAAGATGCGTCCATGCCGCCAAACTTAGACCGCCATTTGTAAAAACTAGCACGGCTCATCCCATGCTCAAGGCATAGCTCAGAGATCGGCACGCCACCTTCCGCCTGCCTTAGGATCGACATGATCTGCGCATCGCTAAATTGTCGGTTCTTCAGATAACTTGCCGAGAAAATTCTACTTTTGAACACCACTAATTTTAGGGGGGATTACCCCGAACGATATTCGCAAATATCCGGTCAATTCTGCACAGAAACCTTGCTTTGTTCGGCCAAGTCATGGATGGCGGTCTTCAGTTTTTCGAATGACATCGGTTTTGACAAATATCCGTCCATACCTGCGTCAAAGCAGGCTTTCTTGTCCTCGGCCATCGCATTTGCCGTAAGGCCGATAATGGTGATGGGGTCGCCGGTGGGATTCTCCAATTCCCGGATTACCACAGTTGCTTCGAGCCCGTTCATGACCGGCATCGAGACATCCATCAAGATTATGCGCGGCCAGTTCTTGGAAACGTAATCTAGTGCTTGCGCACCGTCATTGGCCGTTTCTGAGGTAAATCCCATCTTGCGCAAGAAACTTTGCGCCAAGAGCTGGTTGGTTGTGCTGTCGTCGACCACAAGGATAGATGGCGATGTCGTCGGCGACGTGAAAGGCATGACGCTGCCGATGTCCTCCGAAGGGCGCGATGGCTCCGCTGTTGACCGCACCGTAAGCGACCGCGAAATCTCCGTCAGCAGACCACTTGCGGTGACCGGCTTTGGCAGGATGCTTCGTGATTTCGCAGAACGAGTTGGCTCGAGGCTGTCACCGCTGTGAATCGGCGACATCGTGACAATTGGCATGCTCGCAGTCATTCCGTGATCGCGAAAGGCTTTGGCAAAGTCGGCTTCGGCGCCTTCTTTGCCGGGGTCGTCCAGTAATGCGAGATCGAAACACGCAGCCGCGTCCGGAGCGGCGGAACACCGTGACAATGCTTCGGGCACAGTTGCGACAGCTTCGGCGACCAGCCCCCAAGCCGTTAGAATCTCGATCAAAATCTCCCGTTGTGTCGCGTTGCCATCGACCACCAGAACGCGCTTTCCAGCAATCCCTTCATATTGTTGAGCGGCATTCGCTTGCCGAATATGTGGGTCTTCCGGGGCGAGGTTTACCGTGAACCAGAAAGTTGACCCGACACTTGGAGTGGACGTTGCGCCGATCTGGCCACCCATGGCCTCGACCAGACCCTTGCTGATCGCAAGGCCAAGGCCGGTCCCCTGATGGGTGCGGGTGTAGGAACTGTCGACCTGCGTGAACTTGTCGAAAACCGTTTCGATGGCGTCTTCGGACAAGCCCACGCCAGTGTCACTGACTGAAATCTGTATTCCAAGTCCATTGCCGGGTGCATCGTGATTGCGTTCAATTCTCAGCACTACCTCGCCGTGATCTGTGAATTTGATTGCATTGGAGGCAAGGTTCAACACGATCTGGCGAAGTCGGCCAAAATCCCCGCGCACCGTCAACGGCAACTCGGGGTCGACGCGCGTTAAAAACGCCACCCCTTTTCTATCGGCAATGGAGGCAAGGAGCTTGCCAACCTCATCCACAATCTGGTTGAGCTCGAATGGTTCATTCACGATCTGCATGTGGCCGGCGTCGATTTTGGAAAAATCCAGAATGTCGTTGATAATTCCCAAAAGGGACGTGCCCGACGACTGGATCGTATCGGTGAAAACCTTCTGGATGGGTGTTAATACCGTATCCTGCAGCAACTCGGCCATGCCCAAAACACCGTTCATCGGCGTCCGGATTTCGTGGCTCATGACCGACAGAAATTCGCTTTTTGCGCGATCTGCGGCCTCTGCCGCTTCGACCTTGAGTTTGAGGTCGGCGATGGTTGTATCAAGCAGTGCGACCGGGCGGACGGACAAAAATTGATAAGCCGCTGCACCGATTGCCAGAAAGATTAGCCACATTACGCCCAACCCGCCCAGCAGGGCCCAGGCATTAGACGAGGCACAGACCTGAGCAACATTGCGGCCAAGCAGCACAACCGGTTGACAAGCTGTCAAAGCGACGGACCCGACCGTTTCATGTGACTTCGCTATGAGGCCGGACTCATTTCGCAAAATGAGATCAACCGCAATCGAGCGCCGAGCCTCGTCTTCCAGCAACCCCTCGAGCCGTTCGATCTGGAACTGCCAATATTCAGGTGTTTGATAGATGTGCTGCAAAATCGTCTCGGCTGCGGTTGCGGCGTCATCCAGCCGATGCCAGTAAACATCGAGAACGACGATAGCAGAGACCCCGGCGGGGACTGCAAGCCCGATCACGATCATGATCGCGAGCCCCATCCAGCGGACGATCCATCGGATCCTGAGGTGCTCGCTGGGGGCGTTAGAACTTGCGCCGATGCCTGCCGTCATCGTCAAGGTCCGACGACAATTGCGCCTAGGGCCTCTGCGTTTGCGACGCCCGCAGGCGAGAATAGATAGTCGACGAAGGCGGTCACGTCCTCTGCTGCATCTGGGCGGAAGACGACGTAAAAGGTTTTCACATACGGATAGGTTCTGCTGCGCAATGTTTCTGGTGTTGGGGCGATCCCGTCGATGCTGATCGCGCGCAGATTGCGCTCTTCGCTGACCATCTGCAAAAGCGTGCCAGTCGTCAGCGAGTTGTCGAGTTGTTCGGCAAGATCGGCATTGTCTTGATCCGTCTGGGCAAGAGGAACCCCATGAATGCTGCGCGCAGCCTCATAAGCGGCTTCAAACCCCTCGAAGTGCGCTTTGGCGAAGGCTTGGTCACTGTCCGATTCGGGTCGTAAGATGACCCGAACTGGCTCGTCATCGAACAAAGCATTGGGTGAGCCCGGGTTTTGGTAGAGTTGCCAGATCTGTGCGCTTGGAATGTCGACGGGGTCTTCGTGCGAGGTGAAAAATGCGAAGGGTGTCGTCAGCAGGGGGCGGGCGATCAGCCCCGCTGCGCGCTCATTGTCATTGAGCGCACGCCCCGAAATTGCGACGTCGATAACGCCTGCGATGACGGCTCTATTCGCGCCGCTGCTGCCTAAGCCGTCGACAACGTCGATCTCGAACGTATCATCGACCAACTCTGCTATTCGCTCAAGATAGGCCAGCGCACCGCCCGTGCCGCCGACCTTTATGACGTCGGCAGTAGCAAATGTTGCTGAGGATAGAATGGCGACGGTGATCGCCAAAGCCACATGTGTCAGTCGATAGAATACCATTGGAAAACCTCTTCATACTCGCACATCACAATTTCTAAATTTGCAAAGTAAAAAATAGATGAATCTCGATTGGAGAGGTCGAAGATTTCTCCGGGGTGCCGTTAGGTAGTCTGATCGGCAAGTAATTTCTGCGTCACCGTCTGGTATCGACGCGGATGGGCCGGTTTCGCGACCACGTCACCTGGCGCAGCCACGACGAATTTGTTCCATGTGGATTGGCCGTTAGGCGACCGGCGCTACGACACTGATTGGTTCAGAGATGCTTTGAAAGACAAAGGGATAAAGCCCGGTATCCCCGTCTGGAAGTCGCGTGGCAAGTTAGCCAAATACGACAAGCGTCGATACAGACGCCGCAACGGGTGGCGTGCCCCCACTGAGTGGTCCAG
>Ga0208304_10000578_pt1 | contig 19080 bp, 13 predicted proteins | sample ColrivemetaGS713_FD_187603 | JGI IMG/M metagenome (GOLD analysis project Ga0208304, IMG submission 187603) | Estuarine microbial communities from the Columbia River estuary - Flood tide ETM metaG S.713 (SPAdes) (version 2) | ecosystem: Environmental > Aquatic > Marine > Intertidal zone >... | reverse complement strand
AAATGGGGCAATATCTAAATGTAAATAGAGGGTTTGGCTATTTAGCGTTTCCAGGACGTGTAGGGATATGGCCAGAAATTACCGTAATTGAGCTTAAAAAGGGTGCAAAAGTTACTTAATTTTAGGAGTGTTTATTTGTAAATAATTTGCTTATCTTTATGATAATGCATTATAATTCCTGCAATTATTGGTATTTTCGAAAAATTACGTAGGTTTGTATAAGTATATTTGACTAATAAACTAAAAAGTATGTCAAAATTTGGTGAACTTATTGATGTAGAAATTCCTGTTTTGTTAGATTTCTTTACAGAATGGAATGATCAGTCTACTGCGATGCATGCTGTACTTCGAGATGTGGCGGCAGCACTTGGCGATAAGGCCAAAGTAATAAAAATTGATGTTGAAAAAAACGAGGAGCTTGCAGAAGCTTTACGTGTAAAAGCATTACCAACACTAATAATTTACAAAGATGGCGAAATGAAATGGCGTCAAAGTGGCGAGCAAGATGCTAATACGCTAATTGGAATAATTCAACAATACGTTTAGTTTGATAAACTATTAAAAGAATATCCTTTCTTACTATAATAATCCAAGACTTTAGGTAATGCATATTGCATGTTTTTTGAAGCTTTTATGCTATCATGAAACACAACAATACTTCCGGATACTGCCGTTGAAATTACATTATTATAACAAGTTTCTTCAGACACCTTTTTTTCCCAGTCAAAAGATAAGACGTCCCACATAATTATTTTGTAACCTGATTCTATTAGTTTTTTTCCTTGTTTTGGGGTTATTTGTCCGTAAGGTGGTCGAAAAAGATTAACGATAGATGAATTTTGAATTTGATTTTTGAAAACAGATTCGCATAAATTAATATTTTCAATATACTCTTTCGTCTCTGTTTTCCAGCCTTTAATATGATTATTCGTGTGGTTTCCGACAGTATGGCCTTCCATTAAAATATCTTGAAAAATATCAGGATGTTTTTCAATATTCTTACCAATGCAAAAAAAAGTAGCTTTTGCGTTGTATGCTTTCAAGGTTTTTAACGTCCAGTTGGTGATTTCCGGTGTTGGTCCATCATCAAACGTAAGATATATAATCTTATCATTAGTTGGGATGTCCCAAATATAATTTGGGAACATCTTTTTTGCAACTAATGGTGTTTTTATGGGTGTAAAGGTCATGCCTTACTCAGTTAAATCTATGGCGCTATCTTTTGCAGGAATGTCTTTATCATTTTCAGTATTTTCAGGCTGGTCGCCATAAAAATGCTTGAATAACATCAAGTTATTATTAAAGATGTCGCTTTCAGTTTTAGCAAATTCTGGATCGTATTTTACCAGTACATCTAATAAGCCTTTGTAGCGTTGTATATCGGTATAGATATCTTCAAACATTCTATCTTGATCTGCAAGTTTTAAACCACTATAGTATGCTAAATTTTCTTGATATTTTTTAGCAACATCTTTATATAATTTCTGTGCTTTTGCTTTACTTCCAACTTCATAATAAGCCGTTATATAAGGTTCTAATAGCGTATAATAACCAAAATAATCAACAGGCATATTTGTCATAGCAATATCTGCTATTTCTTCTGCCTTATTTAATTGTTCCTCATTAATAAGTTGTTCAATGAGTCGTGCTAAATTCCCTCTGTAGGTTATAGAGTTTTTACGTGTTTCAGGGTCGTGGTAAATATTTTCACCGCTATTTCCCCAATCCCATTTTTTAACTTTTTCGTACATTAAATTACTGTCAACACGTCCCATGTCGAAAGGATTTGCTCTGTCTACTGCCGTTTTTATAGGAACAAGTTTGTAGCACATGCCATCAAGCTGTAAATAATCTTTCATCCATATATAATCGTCGTCGCCAAAACTACCACCAGTAAAATATATAGGGCGTTTCCAGTCGTTATTTGCAACTATATCTAACATGAGCAATCTGTTCTTGTATAATGCATTACCTGTTATATGGATATCTATATATGGCACTATTTTATCGGCATCTTTAGCTTTTACAATACCATATTTTAAAGCATTTTCTTTGTTTACTGGAATTCTTAAAAATTCGGTTGGCAAATAACTGGATGTTAAATCTTGAACCCTTACCTGTGATAGGTCAATCCCTTTTTGTTCTAAAATATATTTATACTTTGTTTTAGGATTATTACTTGCTATAAAATCTAAAAATTGTTTAACAAGTAAAGTGTCTTTAACAACAGGCTCAATTATGATGTAATCGTTGGTGCCATATTTGTATAAATCGTGGGTTAATTGCGACGGAACAGGGTCGCTTTCATAGGCCTTACGCTTCATTTGGTCTATATACCAGTCAGTTTGAAATAAACTGGTATTTACAACACGCACATCGGTTCTATACCCTTCAATTTCTTGAGCATACCAAAGTGCAAATGTATCGTTGTCTCCAATAGTGAATAATATACCATTTTCGGCACAAGAATCTAAATACATTTTCGCCATAGATCTGGCAGTGTATTTGTTAGAACGGTCATGGTCATCCCAATTGTTTGCAGCTAATATGCCAGGTACTAAAACTAAGCAGAGTATCGATATCGATGGAGCCAATAATTTTGGAGTCACGTATTTTTTTAACGCATCAAATAATGAATAAACTCCAAAACCAATCCATAAAGCAAATACATAGAAAGAACCAACTACCGAGTAATCACGTTCTCTTGGTTCGAATGGGCGCACATTGGTGTATACTTGAATGGCTATTCCCGTAAAAAGAAAAAACACCAACATGGTCCAGAACAGTTTTTTGTCTTTGCTAAACAAAAACAAAAACCCTAAAAGCCCCAGAATAAATGGTAATAAGTAATAAGTATTTCTACCTTTATTATTTTTAACATCACTAGGTAAATTGGCTTGAGAAAGCCCTAATAGATTCTCATCTAAAGGTTGAATTCCAGTTATCCAATTACCATGATTATCATACTTTCCTTGAATATCATCTTGTTTCCCTGAGAAATTCCACATAAAATAACGCCAATACATATAGCCTAACTGATATTCAAACATGTAGGTTATGTTTTTCCATAGCGATGGTTTTTCTACATCAATATAATTTTTGTAGCGCTTCAAAAAATTATTATAATCTTCATAATCAACATTGCCTTGAGCAACATCTTTTTTGAAATTATTAATGGCAGTTCTTAGCTGATTTTCCATTTGGTATTCAGGTTTTAGTTTAAATTCTAAAAATCCTGAAAACATCATATAATTTTCGGCATGTTCTGAACTCCACATTCGAGGCAGAATTGAGGCGTGTTCATGGTTATAGTTTTGCTTTGCTTTTTTGTAATTGTTTACAATTACATATTCGCCTTTTACATGGTCTTTTTCATATTTAGGTTTATCATCAACATAAGGGTTGTTTTCATCCAAATAAGCATATTGATCGGTAAATTGTGGACCGTAAAACAAGTGTGTTTCTGGGTATTGTTCTAAATTATAATAAGCTAATAATTCTCTGGCACTCGATGGATTGTTTTCGTTTATCACTACATCGGCATTTGCTCTAATAGGAAGTAATAACCATGTTGAAAACCCAATAATTATAAAGGTTACACATAATACACCTGTATTAATATGTACCATGCCTTTTTTACTTGTGTACTTTAAGGCGTATACAATTATTACAACTAATAGGATGCCCGCGATAATAGATCCCGAATTAAAAGGAAGCCCAATAGAATTGACAAAGAAAATTTCGAAAACACTAAATATTTTAAGAATGTTAGGCGCTAAAAGTTTGAAAATAAATAATAAAATAGCCACCGAAACGACATTAGCAATTATAAAATTTTTAACAGTAACCGTTTTGTAGTTTTTAAAGAAATAGATAAGACCAATAGCCGGAATGGTTAATAGTCCCATAAAATGCACGCCAAATGAAAGCCCAATAATAAACGAAATTAAAATAAGCCAGCGATTACCTCTTGGTTTGTCCATATCCTGTTCCCAACGTAAACCAAGCCAAAATAAAACAGCCATAATTAAGGTTGCCATAGCATAAACTTCAGTTTCAACGGCATTAAACCAGAACGAATCTGTAAAAGCAAAGGCTAAACTTCCTACAACACCACTGCCTAAAATAGCAATAGCTTTTGCTTGACTCATATCATTTTTATGCCCAACAAGTTTTTTTAATAGTAAGGTAATGGTCCAGAACATAAATAGAATGGTAAATGCACTAGACATAGCACTCATCATATTCATCATAAAACCTACTTGCGAAGGCTCTAAAGCAAACATAGCAAAAAACGCTCCTAGCATTTGAAAAAACGGTGCTCCAGGAGGGTGACCTACTTGTAATTTCGCAGAAGTTAATATGTATTCTCCAGCATCCCAGAAGCTTACAGTTGGTTCTGCTGTTAGGGTATAAGTAGTAAGTGCTATTAAAAAAGTAAACCATCCTAGAATGGTATTCCATTTTTTAAAATTAAAATTGATCATAAAAGAATATATGTTTATTTGCTGTGGCGAATTTAATAATAAATATGGTATTCAGATTGTTTTTAAGGAAACGTTAAGTAATCGAAATTATTTTTTAAAAAAAACTTGTGCATAGAATTTTTTATTTTAAATTTGCAGCCTCAATTACACATTGGCCTATGGTGTAACTGGCAACACGTTGGTTTTTGGTACCAAAGAGTCTAGGTTCGAGCCCTAGTAGGCCAACAAAAAGTCTTTCGGTTTTTACTGAAAGACTTTTTTGTTTTTAACAACTTTTTTTGAACTTAAATCTTAAAGGTTAATACAGGGCGTTTTGCATGATTTACTAAATCTTCACTAACACTGCCGTTAAAAAAATGTGAAATACCTTGTCTTCCATGTGTACTCATGCCTATTAAATCAGCCTGAATAGATTGAGAAAAATTCATTATTCCTTTTTCTATGGTCATATCGTTGTAGACATTTAAAGTGTGATTTGAGAATTTCAACTCTTCAACAAAATTTTGCATTCTGCGTTGGGCCTCGTCGGTTGTAATAAAATTAGTAGGTGTATTCACCATGAGCAAATGCATTTTAGATTTAAAAATTTTAGCAAACGACATGGCTTTTTGAAACGGTTTTTTGCTTTCTTCTTTAAAATCGGATGCAAACACAAAATTTTGCGATTTAAAAGTTTCATGTTCTCTTTTAACCACTAGCACCGGAGTGTCAGAGGTGCGAACTACTTTTTCAGTATTACTGCCAATCATCATTTCTTTTAAGCCATCGGCACCATTGGAACCCATAATAATCAAATCGATTTTATGTTTTTCACACTGATGAAAAACACCTTTAAATATTTCTTGAAACTCTACATGATCATGTACCTTTAAGCCCTTTAAATAGTCTTTTGCCATTAGTTCTTCAAATTGTTTGCGCGCCAATTTCATAAAATAAATAGCTTCAGGCAAATTATTATATGAGTTTAAAGCATCCACTTTATGGAGCGGTATTTCTAAAATATGCAATAAATAAATCTCACATTTATTTGTTTTGGCTAATTGCGCGGCAACCTTAAGTGCATTTTCAGCTTGGATAGAAAAGTCAGTAGGGACAAGTATTTTTTTCATATTTTTAGTCGTGAGTTGTTTCTAAATTTATGAAATATTACTTTAGAAATCAATAAAAAATTATATATTTGCAGCGTTGAAAGGCGAAATTAAGTTTAGAGGGGACGTGAAGTCCCCTCTTTTTATAAAAAAATGTTTAAAGATACCGTTAAAAATTTACTCGATACTGCGTTAATTGAACGACCAGATTTGTTTTTAATTGATTTTTCAATTGGAGGCGATAATCATATAAACATTATTATCGATGGCGATAATGGTGTTTTAGTAGAGGATTGCATGTTTGTGAGCAGGGCTATAGAGCATAACATAGATCGAGAAGAATTTGATTTTGGTTTAGAAGTTATGTCGTCGGGAGCAACAACGCCTTTAATAAATAAAAGGCAGTATAAAAAGAATCTGAAAAGAGATCTTTCTGTAAGAACAACTTCTGAGAAATTAGAAGGTACGCTTACAAAAGCGACCGAAACAGATATTACATTGGAGTGGAAAGTTAGAGAACCTAAACCAGTAGGTAAAGGGAAAGTAACTGTAAAAAAGCAAGCGACTATCGCTTACGAAGATATTGTAGAAGCAAAAGTTATGATTAAATTTTAATTCAATAAGAGTTATGGAGAATATCGCGTTAATTGAATCTTTTTCAGAATTCAAAGACGATAAGCTAATTGACAGAGTAACGTTAATGGCGATTTTAGAGGATGTATTTAGAAGTGCCCTAAAAAAGAAATATGGTGATGACGATAATTTCGACATTATTGTAAATCCAGATAAAGGCGATTTAGAAATATGGAGAAACAGAGTGGTAGTTGCCGATGGCGAGGTTGAAGAACCAAATCATGAAATTTCGTTATCTGAAGCTCGTAAAATTGAACCAGATTTCGAGGTTGGAGAAGATGTGTCTGAAGAAGTAAAGCTTTTCGATTTAGGAAGAAGAGCAATTCTGGCATTACGTCAAAACTTAATTTCTAAAATACATGAGCACGATAACACCATAATTTTTAAACAATTTAAAGATTTAGTTGGTGAAATTTATACGGCTGAAGTACATCATATTCGTCACAGAGCCGTTATTTTGTTAGACGATGATGGGAACGAAATTGTGCTTCCAAAAGAAAAACAAATCCCTTCAGATTTCTTTAGAAAAGGCGATAATGTAAGAGGTGTTATTGATAGTGTTGAGTTAAAAGGTGCTAAGCCAACAATCATCATGTCAAGAAGCTCCCCGATATTTTTAGAGAAACTTTTTGAGCAAGAAATCCCAGAAGTTTTCGATGGTCTAATCACGATTAAAAAAGTGGTTAGAATACCAGGAGAAAAAGCAAAAGTAGCTGTAGATTCTTATGATGATAGAATTGACCCTGTTGGTGCTTGTGTTGGTATGAAAGGATCAAGAATTCACGGTATTGTTCGCGAATTAGGTAACGAAAATATAGATGTAATTAATTATACTAATAACTTGCAATTATATATTACCAGAGCATTAAGCCCTGCAAGAGTTACTTCAATTAAAATTAATGAAGAAACAAAACGTGCTGAGGTTATTTTAAAACCAGAAGAAGTTAGTAAGGCAATTGGTAGAGGCGGTCACAACATACGATTGGCTGGTCAATTAACTGGTTATGAGATAGATGTATTTAGAGAAGGTGCTGAAGAAGATGTTGAATTAAGAGAATTCTCTGATGAAATTGAAGGTTGGATTATTGAAGAGTTTAGTAAAGCTGGGTTAGATACTGCAAAAAGCATTTTAGAGCAAGATGTAGTAGATTTAGTGAAAAGAACAGATTTAGAAGAAGAAACAATTAAAGACGTTATTAGGATTCTTAGAGAAGAATTTGAAGAATAACATATATTTGAGTATTTTAAAGGCAATTTATGGCTGACACAATTAGATTAAATAAAGTATTACGTGAACTCAATATTTCTATTGACCGAGCAGTTGATTTCCTAGAATCAAAAGGCGTGGAGATAGAAAAGAGTCCGAATACAAAAATTTCAGAGGATGTACACGTAATTCTTTCAAACGAATTTCAAACTGATGCAAACAAAAAAGTTGCATCGAAAGAAGTTGGTGAAGCGAAATTGAAAGAAAAAGAAGTGCTTCGTGAGCAACGCGAACGTGAAATCGAAGAAAAGCATAAGGAATCAGCCAGAAAAGAAGAAGTAATTAAAGCCACCAAAACGCTTTCTGGACCTAAGCAAGTTGGTAAAATTGATTTAGAACCTAAAAAACCGGCCGTGGTTACTGAAGTTCCGAAACAAGAAGAGCCAGTTCAAAAAACTCCTGCTGTAGAAGCGATTCAAAAAGTTGTTGAAAAAGCACCTGCTACCGAAGAAGTTGTAAAACCTGAGGTTGTTCAAGAAGTTAAAGAAAAAGTTAAGGAAGAAGTTAAAGCGGAAGTAAAAACAGAACCCTTAAAAGAAAAAAAGGAAGCCGTAGCAGAACCTGAAAAACCTGTTGAGGTCAAAAAGCATATTACTAACTCTGAAGGAGAATTAATTCCAGAGGAAAAGGTAAAAACAAAATATCAGGTACTTAGCGGGCCGAAAATTGCTGGAGCTAAAATAGATTTGTCACAGTTTAATAAGCCTAAGAAAAAGAAAGAAGATAAAAAAGCGGACGGTAAAACTGGCGATGCAGCATCTGCTGCAAATAAGAAAAAACGTAGACGTATAAGTAAGGTTGGCGGTCCAAATCAAGGCAACGATACCAGAGGTGGTGGAGTTAGCAGACCAGCAAACGATCGTTTTAAAGGAAAACCAGGTCAAGCTAGACGCCCTATCGTTAAAGAAGACCCTAGTGATGAAGATGTTAAAAAACAAGTTCGTGAAACACTAGAAAAACTTCAAGGAAAATCTTCTAAAGGAAAAGGAGCTAAATACAGAAGAGATAAAAGAGATCAACATAGAGATCAAACCGAAAAAAATCTAGAATTAGAAGCAGCAGAGAGTAAAATTCTTAAAGTTACTGAGTTCGTTACGGCGAGTGAAGTTGCTACTATGATGGATGTGCAGGTTACGCAGATTATATCGGCCTGTATGTCACTTGGAATGATGGTAACCATGAATCAGCGATTAGATGCTGAAACATTAACTATTGTTGCTGAAGAGTTTGGTTATGAAGTAGAATTTGTAACTGCAGATATAGAAGATTCTATAGAAATTTATGAAGATAAGGAAGAAGATTTAAAACCAAGAGCTCCGATTGTAACCGTAATGGGTCACGTAGATCATGGTAAAACGTCACTTCTGGATTATATACGTAAAGAAAATGTAATTGCTGGAGAATCTGGTGGTATTACACAACATATTGGTGCCTATGGTGTTGAATTGGATAACGGTCAAAAAATAGCATTTTTAGATACACCTGGTCACGAAGCGTTTACCGCGATGCGTGCTCGTGGTGCTCAAGTAACAGATATTGCTATTATTGTAGCTGCCGCTGATGATGATATCATGCCACAAACCAAAGAGGCGATAGCACATGCTCAAGCAGCAGGCGTGCCTATTGTATTCGCAATTAACAAAATTGATAAACCAGCTGCAAATCCTGAAAAAATTAAAGAAGGATTAGCACAAATGAATTTATTGGTTGAAGATTGGGGTGGTAAAATTCAATCGCACGATATTTCTGCAAAAGTAGGAACAGGCGTTAAAGAATTATTAGAAAAAGTATTGCTAGAAGCCGAATTATTAGAGTTAAAAGCAAACCCAAATAAACCAGCATTAGGTACTGTTGTAGAAGCGTTTTTAGATAAAGGACGTGGATATATTGCTACTATTTTAGTGCAAGCGGGAACACTAAGAGTTGGAGATTATGTATTAGCTGGAAAAAATAGTGGTAAGGTAAAAGCAATGCAAGATGAACGTGGAAATAATGTAGTTGAAGCTGGACCTTCAACACCAGTTTCTATACTGGGATTAGATGGCGCGCCACAAGCAGGAGATAAATTTAATGTATTTGAAGATGAGCGTGAAGCGAAACAAATTGCCTCAAAACGTGCACAATTACAACGTGAGCAATCGGTTAGAACACAACGTCATATTACATTAGATGAAATTGGTCGTCGTATTGCATTAGGTGATTTCCAAGAATTAAATATCATCCTTAAAGGTGATGTGGATGGTTCTGTGGAAGCGTTAACTGATTCATTCCAAAAATTATCAACTGAAGAAATTCAAGTTAATATTTTGCATAAAGGCGTGGGTGCGATTACCGAAAGTGATGTATTGCTGGCAACTGCTTCCGATGCGATTATTATCGGATTTAATGTGCGTCCTGTTGGAAATGCTAGACAAATAGCAGACAAAGAAGAAATTGACATCAGAACATATTCTATTATATATGATGCCATCAACGATCTTAAAGATGCTATGGAAGGTATGTTATCTCCAGAGTTTAAAGAAGAGATTTTAGGTACTGCTGAAATTAGAGAGATATTTAAAGTTACTAAGATTGGAAGTATTGCTGGTTGTATGGTAACAAACGGTAAAATTCTAAGAAGCTCAGGTATTCGTTTAATTAGAGATGGTGTTGTAGTCTTTACTGGAGAATTAGCGTCGTTAAAACGATTTAAAGATGATGCCAAAGAAGTAACCAAAGGATTTGATTGTGGTATGCAAATTAAAAATTATAACGATATTCAAGAAAACGATATAATTGAAGCGTTCCATCAAGTTGAAGTTAAAAAGAAACTTAAATAAGTCATTGAATAACATAAAAAAAAGCGGCCAATTGGTCGCTTTTTTTGTTTTTTATAAATTGCGTTATATTATTTTTTAGGCCTGAAAATAAAAGCAGATGAAAACTTGTTTTTAATTTTTTTCAAAGCTCTGTCAGCTTCTAAACGTGTCGTAAAATTTCCAGCCCAAATCTTAAAATTGGGAGTTTCGTACTGAATTGTAGCTTTCCAATCTGTAAAAGAGTTATTGAATTCGCGTTGAGCGCTTTCCGCACTAGATCGATTCCCTGAATAAATTTGTACCTTATACCGGTCAGTATCGATCTCATTTTTATTCATTTCTTTCTTAATTTCCAATAAATTTGTGATTTTCTTGTCTTGATTTATAGTTACAGATCCTTGTTGACCAAAACAAAAACTGGTAGTTAATACTAAACAAATAATACTTACAAGGATAATTCGTGATTTTAATGGTTTCATAATCAAATAAATTTATACAAATGTATACGTTATAAACTTAAATCAGGACTGTTTTATTATTTAGAATTAGTCTAAATTAGCAATATCGCTTCACTAAGATTTTTCAAATCGAGTTTAAATATTACTTTTGCCTGAGATTTTATAACTGTGATTTTTTTATTTATAAAATGACAAAAGTCATACCAAAGTTAAGAAGTTAATATAACCAACAATATGAGAAAGGTGATTCACCGTATATTAAGTAAGAATATTCTTAGTTTAAGCTTAATTATTTTATTTGCGTTTTCAACAGCTCTTTCTGCTCAGGGAGGAGATCCGGTAGTAGGAAAATCTTTATTTAATGCTAATTGTGCTGCTTGTCATCAATTAGATAAAAAAATGACCGGCCCTGCATTGCGTAATTTAGAAAAACGTTTAGGAGACGAGCAGGGATTGGATAAAGCTTGGATTTACGCTTGGATTAGAAATAGCGCAGGTATAATTAAATCTGGAGACGCTTACGCCAATAAAGTTTATAACGAGTATGGAGGTGCTGCAATGACGGCATTCCCACAATTAAGTGATGGAGATATTGACAATATTTTAGCATATACTGCTGAAGTAAAAGCAGAGGCACCGGCTGCAGCAGGAACGTCTGCTACTGCAAGTGGAGCTGCTCCGGCAGGAGGTATTTCAAATCAAATTATTTTGGGTGCCTTAGCGATATTGTTTATATTATTGGCAGCAGGTTTATATGTTGTAAATAAAACATTGCGTCGTTTTGCAGCAGCACAGAACATAGAATTAGCTGAGGAATCAAAAAGAACGCCGTTATGGCAAGCGTTTATTAAGAATCAATTTTTAATGTTGGTTGTTTCAATTTTCTTTTTATTAGCAAGTGCTTATTTTGTTTATGGATACTTTATGCAAATAGGAGTAGATCAAGGGTATCAACCAGTTCAACCAATTCATTATTCTCATAGAATACACGCTGGCGATAATGCTATTGATTGTAAATACTGTCACTCTTCTGCAAGAACAAGTAAACATTCTGGGATTCCTTCAATAAATGTTTGTATGAACTGTCATAAATCTATTTATCAGGTTGCACCAGAAACCCAAGCTGAAGGAGCAGCAATAGGTGTAGATTACAATGCAGAAATTAAAAAATTATACAAAGCGGCTGGATGGGATGATGCCGAACAAAAATATACAGGCAATTCACAACCTATAAAATGGGTTCGTATTCATAATCTGCCCGATTTTGTATACTTTAACCATTCACAACACGTTACTGTGGCTGGTGTAGAATGCCAAACATGTCATGGGCCAATACAAGAAATGGAAGTAGTTAGTCAATTTGCTCCATTAACAATGGGTTGGTGTATAGAATGTCACAGAACTACCGATGTTAATATTAAAGACAATGCTTACTATACTAAAATTCATGAAGCGTTAGCTAAAAAGCATGGTAAAGACAAGTTTACGGTAGCAGAAATGGGTGGTCTAGAATGTGGAAAATGCCACTATTAATAAATTTAATAAGAAGTAATTCAATTATATAATATGTCATCAAACAAGAAATACTGGAAAAGTGTTGAAGAACTAAACGAGAATAGTTCTATTGTTGAGACGCTAAAACAAAACGAATTTGTTGAGCAAATTCCTGCTGATGAGTTTTTAGGAAATAAAACAGCATTAGAGTCTAGTTCTACTACACGTCGCGATTTCTTAAAATATGTAGGGTTTAGTACTGCTGCAGCATCTTTGGCTGCATGTGAAGGACCAGTGGTTAAATCCATTCCTTATATAGTACAACCTCAAGAAATTATTCCTGGTGTTGCTAACTATTATGCAACAACAATTGCCGATGGTTTTGATTTTTCAAGTGTTTTAGTTAAAACACGTGAAGGACGTCCAATTAAAATTGAGAAAAACACTTTAGCTATTACCAATGGAAACGCTAATGCCAGAGTAAACGCTTCGGTTTTAGGGCTATATGATAGTTTAAGAATTCAAAGTCCAAAAAAGGATGGGCAATCTATTTCTTGGAGCGATTTTAATGCTCAAATTGGTGATAAATTAACAAGCTTAAGTGGTGCAGGAAAAGACATTGTGTTACTTACACAAACTTTTGCAAGTCCTTCTACTAGTAAGTTAATTTCAGAATTTAAAGAAAAATTTGGCACAGTACATCATGTAGTTTACGATGCTGTTTCAGAATCGACTGCATTAGATGCATTCCAAGCAAAATATGGAGAACGCGGTTTAGCTAATTACGATTTCTCAAAAGCAACAACTATTGTTTCTGTTGGTGCAGATTTCTTAGGAGATTGGCAAGGTGGCGGATTTGATTCTGGTTATGCAAAAGGACGTATTCCTCAAGAAGGTAAAATGTCGCGTCATATTCAATTCGAATCGAACATGTCGTTAACTGGTGCAAATGCTGATAAACGAGTGCCGTTAACTCCAAGTGAACAAAAAATTGCTTTAGCTAAGTTATATAGTTATGTTGTTGGTGGCTCTGTTTCAGGAAGTTTACCAGAACATATTGAAAAAGCTGTAAAAAGTGCAGCGTCTGAATTAAAGAAGGCCGGAAGTGAAGGTGTTGTAATTACTGGGATTCAAGATGTAAATGCACAAACTGTTGTTTTAGAAATAAATGAGTTTTTAGGAAGTAAAGTTTTTGATAAAACAACTCCAATAAAAACAAGACAGGGTAATGATGCAGCAGTTGCTACTTTAGTAGCTGATATGAAAGCGGGTAAAGTTGGTGCTATCATCATGAGTGGTGTAAATCCATTATATACATTACCAAATGCTTCAGAATTTGCTGAAGGATTGAAAAAAACAGAATTATCTGTTGCGTTTTCTATGAAAGTAGATGAAACGTCATCAGAAGTTCAATATATTGGTGCCACACCTCATTATTTAGAGGCTTGGGGAGATGTAGAGATTAAAAAAGGACATTACGGTTTAATTCAACCAGCAATTCGTCCATTATTCGACACAAAACAATTTCAGGATGCATTGTTAGTCTGGACAGGTAATACTATTTCATACCATGATTATATTAAAGATGCATGGGGTACAAGTATTTTAGGAGACAGTTCTTTCAATCAAGCATTACACGATGGTGTGTTTGTTGGAACAATTGCTACTGAAACAGCAGACACTTCTAATGTTGAAGCATCTGTAGAAACGCCTTCAGGTAATGCGGCAAGCGCTTTAGCTGATTCAGCAAAAAAATCAGATTTAGAATTAACTTTATATACTAAAGTAGGTATGGGAGATGGTCAACAGGCCAACAACCCATGGTTACAAGAGTTTCCAGACCCAATTACAAGAACATCTTGGGATAATTATTTAACTGTTTCGAAAGCGGATGCTGATGAAAAAGGTTTAATAAACAAACATGTTGCTAACGGTGCTTTAAACGGAAGTTATGCTAAGGTTACTGTAAATGGTGTTAGTATTACAGCGCCAGTTATGATTCAGCCAGGGCAAGCTAAAGGAACTGTAGGTTTATCATTAGGTTATGGAAGAACTACTGGTTTAAAAGAAGAAATGCAAACAGGAGTAAACGCCTATGCATTATATCAAAATTTCAATACGGTTCAAAATGTAACCATTGAGGCAGCTTCTGGAGAACATGAATTTGCATCAGTACAATTACATAATACTTTAATGGGTCGTGGAGACATTATTAAAGAAACCACTTTAGAGATTTTCAACACAAAAGATAAATCACATTGGAATGCTGTTCCTATGGTGTCTTTAAATCATGTTGAAACTCCAGTTACATCACCAGAAGTTGATTTATGGGATTCGTTTGATCGATCAATTGGGCATCATTTCAACTTATCTGTCGATTTAAATGCTTGTACAGGTTGTGGTGCTTGTGTGATTGCTTGTCATGCAGAAAACAATGTACCCGTAGTTGGTAAGACTGAAGTACGTCGTAGCCGTGATATGCACTGGTTACGTATTGATAGATATTATTCATCTGAATCAAGTTTCCTTGAAGATGATGAGAAAAAAGACAATATATCTGGTTTAGGAAGTTCATTAAGTGAATTTGCTGAAATGGAAAATGCATCTGTGAACCCACAAGTTGCTTTCCAACCAGTGATGTGTCAACATTGTAACCATGCTCCTTGTGAAACTGTTTGTCCTGTTGCGGCAACATCTCACGGGCGTCAAGGTCAAAATCAAATGGCCTACAACCGTTGTGTTGGTACCAGATATTGCGCAAACAACTGTCCTTATAAAGTTCGTCGTTTCAACTGGTTCTTATATAGTGGGAATGATGAGTTCGATTATCATATGAATGATGATTTAGGGCGTATGGTATTAAATCCGGATGTTGTAGTTCGTTCTCGTGGTGTGATGGAAAAATGTTCTATGTGTATTCAAAAAACACAAAAAACGATTCTTGATGCAAAACGTGATGGACGCGAAATTAAAGATGGAGAATTCCAAACAGCATGTTCTGCTGCTTGTGGAAATGGAGCTATGGTTTTTGGAGACATCAATGATAAAGAAAGTAAAGTTGCAAAACTAAAAGAAGATAACCGTATGTATCACTTGTTAGAAAGCGTTGGAACAAAACCTAACGTGATTTATCATACCAAAGTGAGAAATACAACAGAAGCATAAATCTAATTAAAGAATCAATTATATAATTATGGCGTCTCATTACGAAGCACCTATTAGAAGACCTTTAGTTACAGGCGAAAAATCATATCACGACGTTACCGTTGATGTGGCATTTCCTGTAGAAGGAAAAGCAAATAAACAGTGGTGGATAGTTTTCTCTATTGCATTAGCAGCTTTTCTCTGGGGTATTGGATGTATTATTTATACGATATCTACAGGTATTGGAACTTGGGGTTTGAATAAAACCGTAGGTTGGGCTTGGGATATTACTAACTTCGTATGGTGGGTTGGTATTGGTCATGCAGGAACACTTATTTCTGCGGTACTTTTATTATTCCGTCAAAAATGGAGGATGGCTATTAACCGTTCTGCAGAAGCGATGACCATTTTCTCTGTAATACAGGCTGGTTTGTTCCCAATCATTCACATGGGTCGTCCATGGCTAGGGTATTGGGTGTTACCAATTCCAAATCAATTTGGATCACTTTGGGTTAACTTTAACTCGCCTTTACTTTGGGATGTATTTGCGATATCAACGTATTTATCGGTATCAATGGTTTTCTGGTGGACTGGTTTGCTTCCTGATTTCGCCATGTTACGTGATAGAGCTATTAAGCCTTTCCAAAAGAAAATATATTCTTTATTAAGTTTTGGATGGTCTGGTAGAGCTAAAGATTGGCAGCGTTTTGAAGAAGTATCTTTGGTACTTGCAGGTTTAGCAACACCACTTGTACTTTCTGTACATACTATTGTATCATTTGACTTCGCAACTTCGGTAATCCCGGGATGGCATACTACTATTTTCCCTCCTTACTTTGTTGCAGGAGCGGTATTTTCAGGATTTGCCATGGTAAACACGCTTCTTATTATTATGAGAAAAGTGTGTAACCTTGAAGACTATATTACTGTACAACACATCGAATTAATGAACATTGTAATTATGATTACAGGTTCTATAGTAGGTGTAGCATATATTACTGAATTATTTATTGCTTGGTATTCCGGTGTGGAATACGAACAATATGCATTCTTAAACAGAGCTACTGGTCCTTACTGGTGGGCATATTGGGCGATGATGACGTGTAACGTATTCTCTCCACAATTTATGTGGTTCAAGAAATTACGTACTAGTATTATGTTCTCCTTCTTTATCTCAATCGTAGTAAACATAGGAATGTGGTTTGAGCGTTTTGTAATTATCGTAACTTCGTTGCACAGAGATTACTTACCATCTTCATGGACCATGTTTTCACCAACATTTGTTGATATTGGAATATTTATTGGAACTATCGGTTTCTTCTTTGTATTATTCTTATTATATGCAAGAACATTCCCGGTAATCGCACAAGCGGAGGTTAAAACAATTTTAAAATCTTCTGGCGAGCGTTATAAAAAAATTAGAGAAAGAGGTGATAGTTTAGTGGGTACAGGAATTGATGCCAGAACTTCTGGAGGACAAGTTTCTAAACCAGCAGCGGCTAAAGAGGATAATACCACTAAAGTAAGTAATTTGTTAGGTAGCATTGGATCTTTTGATGCTGCTACACAAAAAGCTGATGATTTGAAAAAAATAAGTGGAATTGGACCTAAAATGGAGGAAGTACTTAACAGTATTGGTATATATACCTTCCTTCAAGTTAGTAAGATGACGAAAAAAGAATATGATTTGTTAGACTCCATTACAGAAACATTCCCAGGAAGAGCAGAACGTGATGATTGGTCTGGACAAGCTAAAAAATTAATAAACTAAATATAGTCAATGGAAACTTCAAAAGTTATTCACGCTATTTATACAGATGATGATGTATTAATGTCAGCCGTTAAAAAGGTTAAGGCAGAAAGATATCACATTGAAGAAATATACACGCCGTTTCCGGTTCACGGATTAGACAAAGCTATGGGATTAGCGCCAACGCGAATTGCTATAACAGCATTTATATATGGTTTGATTGGGTTAACGGTTGCAATAGTTATGATGAATTTTATCATGATTGAAGATTGGCCTCAAGATATTGGTGGTAAACCAAGTTTTAGCTATATTCAGAACATGCCAGCTTTTGTGCCTATCATGTTTGAGTTAACTGTATTTTTTGCAGCGCATTTAATGGTAATTACCTTTTACTTACGTAGTAGAATGTGGCCATTTAAAAATGCTGAAAATCCAGATCCTAGAACTACAGACGACCATTTTTTAATGGAAATTGCCGTTGATGGAAACGAAAAGGAACTTACAAGCTTGCTTAAAGAAACTGGAGCAGTTGAGATTAATTTAATTGATAAAGCGCATTAATGATGGTGAAAGGCTTATTTAAAATATTAGTATTAGCGATGGTTTTAATAACTGTATCATGTAAAAAGGATACAGCACCTAACTATCAATTTATGCCTAATATGTATCAATCTGCAGGTTATGAAACTTACGGAGAGGCGGCGTTTAAAAATGGCGTTGAAGCGCAATTACCTGCTGAAGGATCTATAGCAAGAGGATATATGCCTTTTGAAATTGAAAATTCAACTGAGGGTTATTTGTTGGCAAAAGAAACTTTAAAAAGCCCATTAGATTCTACCCAAGTAAATTTAGAAAGAGGGAAAGTTTTATTCGATATTTATTGTGCTATTTGTCATGGTACAAAAGGAGATGGGCAAGGAAACTTGGTGAAACGCGAAAAAATTCTTGGTATTCCAAATTATAATGACGCGGCAAGAGCTATTAATGAAGGAAGTATTTATCATACTATTTATTATGGTAAAAATGCCATGGGTTCTTATGCCAACCAATTGAAAGAAGAAGAGCGTTGGCAAGTAGTGTCGTATGTTTTAGAATTAAAGGCTCAATTAGAAAAATAAGACTGATAAGATTATTATATAGATATGTATACATTTTCAAATAAATTAAAGACATTTTCTTTCATTCTAATGATTTTAGGAGCATTAGGTGTTGGATATGGTTTTATGACAGCTCATAAATCTTTAGATGAAGTAAAAACATTACTTACTGAAGAAGCTTCTGCACATGGTGGTGGACATTCAGAGGAAGCTACTCATGCTGTTGCTGATTCTAATAGCGAACATGCTGAAGAAGCACATCATGGAGACGAGCATGCAAAACATGTTCAACATCAAATAGCAAACAGACCGTGGTCTGCATTATATGTGGCAGCTTTTTTCTTTATGATGATAGCTTTAGGTGTTTTAGCATTTTATGCTATTCAAATTGCGTCTCAGGCAGGATGGTCTCCCGTATTATTTAGAGTCATGGAAGGAATTACCGCTTATGTATTACCAGGAGCATTAATTGTTGTTGGAATTGCTGTAGCATCGGGAACAATAGGTCATTATAATTTATTTGTTTGGATGGATCCGGAAGTAGTTGCGCATGATAAATTAATTCAAGGAAAATCATCATTTTTAAATACACCTTGGTTTGTAATTCGTGGTTTAATATTTATTACCGGTTGGAGTTTGTACCGTTATTTTTCTCGTAAATTTTCGATTGCTCAAGATACAGCTGAAGATTCTAGTAACTTTAAAAAGTCTTTCCGAATCTCTGCGGCTTTCTTAGTATTCTTTATTTATACAGAATCTATGATGTCATGGGATTGGATTATGAGTGTTGATCCTCATTGGTTTTCCACATTGTTTGGATGGTATGTTTTTGCTAGTATGTTTGTAAGTGGTATTACAGTAATC
>Ga0208304_10000573_pt1 | contig 19175 bp, 30 predicted proteins | sample ColrivemetaGS713_FD_187603 | JGI IMG/M metagenome (GOLD analysis project Ga0208304, IMG submission 187603) | Estuarine microbial communities from the Columbia River estuary - Flood tide ETM metaG S.713 (SPAdes) (version 2) | ecosystem: Environmental > Aquatic > Marine > Intertidal zone >... | reverse complement strand
TCAAAATGGTTTACAAGTTGGTCAAACTATTATTTCTGGAGAGGGAGCTACTCCTGATGTTGGAAATACTATGTTGTTAAATGATATTCCATTAGGAACTACTATTTCTTGTATTGAATTACATCCTGGGCAAGGAGCTGTTTTAGCTCGTAGTGCTGGATCGTTTGCTCAATTAATGGCAAGAGAAGGGAAATATGCAACTGTTAAATTGCCTTCAGGTGAAACAAGAATGATTCTTGTTACTTGTATGGCAACAATTGGAGTTGTTTCCAACTCTGATCACCAATTATTGGTTTCAGGAAAAGCAGGTAGATCTCGTTGGTTAGGTAGAAGACCAAGAGTTAGACCGGTTGTAATGAATCCTGTAGATCATCCAATGGGTGGTGGTGAAGGAAAGTCTTCTGGAGGACATCCAAGATCTAAAAATGGTATACCTGCTAAAGGTTTCAAAACTAGATCTAAGACTAAGGCAAGTAATAAATATATTTTAGAACGTAGAAAAAAATAATAAGATATGGCTCGTTCATTAAAAAAAGGACCTTACGTTTTTCATAAACTTGAGAAAAAAGTACAAGATAAAATTGATTCAGGAAATAAAGCAGTAATTAAAACTTGGTCTAGAGCCTCGATGATTACTCCAGATTTTGTTGGGCAAACAATTGCTGTTCATAATGGACGTCAATTTGTACCAGTTTATGTAACTGAAAACATGGTAGGGCATAAATTAGGAGAATTTTCACCAACACGTTCTTATAGGGGGCATGCAGGTGCAAAAAATAAAGGAAAAAAATAAGTAGGTAATCATGGGAGTTCGAAAAAAAATAAGAGCACAGCAGATAAAAGAGGAGAAGAAGCAATTAGCTTTTGCTAAGCTTACTGGTTGTCCTACATCACCAAGAAAAATGCGTTTGGTTGCGGATTTAGTTAGAGGAGTTGAGGTTGAAAAAGCTTTACAAATCTTGAAATTCAATTCAAAAGAAGCATCAATTAATCTTGAAAAATTATTATTGAGTGCCATTTCAAACTGGCAAGCAAAAAATGAAGATTCAAATATTGAAGATGCAGGTCTATTTGTAAAAGAAATTTTTGTAGACAGCGCAGGAATGTTAAAAAGATTAAGACCAGCACCACAAGGTCGTGCACATCGTATTAGAAAACGTTCTAATCATGTAACTTTAGTCTTAGGAAGTAAAAATGTTAGCAAATAATCATAAGTAGAAATGGGACAAAAAACAAATCCAATAGGAAATCGTTTAGGAATTATCAGAGGATGGGATTCTAACTGGTATGGAGGAAGAAACTACGGTGATAAATTAGCTGAAGATGATAAAATAAGAAGGTATGTACATGCCCGATTATCAAAAGCAAGTGTTTCAACTGTAATTATTGAGCGTACACTTAAACTTGTAACCGTTACTATCACTACTGCAAGACCTGGTATTATTATTGGGAAAGGTGGACAAGAGGTAGACAAGTTAAAAGAAGAGCTTAAAAAAATTACTGGCAAAGAAGTTCAGATAAATATTTTTGAAATTAAGCGTCCAGAACTTGATGCACGTTTAGTTGCAGCTAGTATAGCACGTCAAATTGAGAATAGAATCTCATATCGTAGAGCTATAAAAATGGCAATTGCAGCTACAATGCGTATGAATGCTGAAGGAATTAAAGTTCAAATTTCAGGTCGTTTAAATGGTGCTGAAATGGCACGTTCTGAACATTATAAGGATGGAAGAATCCCTCTTTCTACCTTTAGAGCTGATATTGATTATGCACTTGTTGAGGCTCATACTACATACGGACGCTTAGGAGTTAAAGTATGGATTATGAAAGGCGAAGTTTATGGTAAAAGAGAATTGTCTCCGTTAGTTGGTTTGTCAAAAAAGCAACAAGGTAAAGGCGGTGAAAGAGGAAACTCAAAAAGACCACAAACTCGTAGAAGAAAATAAATTTTTAAAATTTAGAAGGTACAATGTTACAGCCAAAGAGAGTTAAATATCGTAAAGTACAGAAGGCGAAAGGGAATATGAGCGGAAATTCTCAAAGAGGACACCAACTTTCAAATGGAATGTTTGGGATTAAATCTTTGGAACAAAACTTACTTACATCTCGTCAAATTGAAGCAGCTCGTATTGCAGCTACACGTCATATGAAAAGGGAAGGACAATTATGGATTAAAATATTTCCGGATAAGCCTATTACCAAAAAACCATTAGAAGTACGTATGGGTAAAGGTAAAGGAGCTCCAGAATATTTTGTAGCCGTAGTTAAACCAGGTAGAATTATGTTTGAGGTAGGTGGTGTACCTGCTCATATAGCAAAAGAAGCTTTACGTTTAGCAGCACAAAAACTTCCAGTGAAAACTAAGTTTGTAGTGGCTAGAGATTTTGATAACGCTTAATAATAACGGATTAAGAAAATGAAACAATCAGAAATTATAGAATTATCAACTGAAGAGTTACAAGAAAAGCTTGGAAGTTTAAAAAAGAACTATACAGATCTTAAAATGGCTCATTCAATTTCGCCTTTGGAAACTCCATTGCAATTGAGAGTACTTAGAAGAACTGTAGCACGTGTTGCTACGGAATTAACTAAAAGAGAATTACAATAATTGTATTCAGTAGTAAAAGATGGAAAAAAGAAATCTTAGAAAAGAGAGAATAGGTGTAGTTTCTAGTAATAAAATGGAGAAATCTATTGTTGTTGCTGAAGTTAAAAAAATGAAACACCCTATGTACGGAAAATTCGTGTTAAGCACTAAGAAATATGTTGCGCACGATGAGAAAAATGATTGCAATATTGGAGATACTGTTAGAATAATGGAAACACGTCCAATGAGTAAATCTAAACGTTGGAGATTAGTAGAAATCCTAGAAAGAGCTAAATAATTATGTTACAGACAGAATCAAGATTAAGAGTCGCAGATAATACTGGAGCTAAAGAGGTTTTAGTAATTAGAGTTTTAGGAGGAACTAAGAAACGTTATGCTTCTATTGGAGATAAAATTGTTGTTAGTATTAAAGATGCTACACCAAACGGATCTGTTAAAAAAGGTCAAGTTTCGAAAGCAGTAGTTGTTAGAACGAAGAAAGAAATTAGAAGAAAAGACGGATCTTATATTCGTTTTGATGACAATGCTTGTGTATTGTTAGATGGAACTTCTGGTGAAATGAAAGGAACACGTGTATTCGGTCCTGTTGCAAGAGAGCTTCGTGAAAAACAATTTATGAAAATTGTATCATTAGCACCTGAAGTGCTTTAATAAATTATAAGAGATGAAATTAAAGATAAAATCAGGAGATACTGTTAGAGTAATGGCAGGTGATCATAAAGGTGAAGAGGGGAAAGTTGTGACAATTTTTCCAAATAAAAACAGAGCGATTGTTGAAGGTGTTAATATGATATCTAAACATTCAAAACCTAGTGCACAAAATCCACAAGGAGGTATTGTGAAAAAGGAAGCTTCTATACATATTTCAAATTTAATGTTACTTGAAGGAGATGACGTAACAAAAGTTGGGTATAGAATAGAAGGTGAGAAAAAAGTTAGGTTCTCTAAAAAATCTGATAAAGCAATTTAGTTATGGCTTATATACCAAGACTTAAAGAAGAGTATAATAGTAGAGTTGTTAAGGCTCTTACTGAAGAATTTAGTTACAAAAACATTATGCAAGTTCCTAAATTACAAAAAATTGTAATTAGTAAAGGTGTAGGTGCAGCTGTAGCTGATAAGAAATTAATTGATTATGCCGTTGATGAATTGACTAAAATTTCCGGTCAAAAAGCAATATCAACTTTATCTAAAAAAGACGTTGCAGCTTTTAAACTTCGTAAAGGTGTTCCTATTGGAGCTAAAGTTACCTTAAGAGGTGAGAAAATGTATGAATTTTTAGATAGATTGGTAACAGCATCTTTGCCTCGTGTAAGAGATTTTAACGGAATCAAAGCAAATGGTTTTGATGGGAGAGGAAACTACAATTTAGGTATTACTGAACAAATCATTTTCCCGGAAATTGATATTGATAAAGTAAACAAAATTAGTGGTATGGATATTACTTTTGTAACATCTGCTCAAACGGATAAAGAAGCAAAATCATTATTAAGTGAACTAGGTTTACCATTTAAAAAGAATTAAGGTATGGCTAAAGAATCAATGAAAGCCCGTGAGGTTAAAAGAAGAAAGTTAGTTGATAAATATGCTGAAAAACGCAAAGCTTTAAAAGAAGCTGGCGATTACGAAGCATTACAAAAACTACCAAGAAATGCATCGCCAGTACGTTTACATAATAGATGTAAATTAACTGGAAGACCAAAAGGGTACATGAGACAGTTTGGAATTTCACGTGTTACATTTCGTGAAATGGCAAATCAAGGATTAATACCAGGTATTAGAAAAGCTAGTTGGTAAAAAAATAAATAATTGGTTTTAGGTTCGTTGCAGGGTGTAAGGAAAACCAAAACCGTAAATTAATAATTATGATTACAGATCCAATCGCAGATTATCTAACAAGAGTTAGAAATGCAATTATGGCAAATCACAGAGTCGTTGAAATTCCGGCTTCAAAAATTACTAAGGAAATAACAAAGATTTTATTTGATCAAGGTTATATTTTAAGTTATAAATTTGAAGATGCTGGTTTTCAAGGAACAATAAAGATTGCTTTAAAATATGACAAAGCTACTAAAGCTTCTGTTATAAAAAAATTACAACGTATTAGTACTCCAGGTTTACGTAAATATGTAGGGGCAAATGATATGCCACGTGTATTAAATGGTTTGGGAATAGCTATAGTTTCAACATCAAAAGGTGTTATGACTAATAAGCAAGCTAGAGAAGAGCATGTTGGTGGAGAAGTTTTATGTTACGTATATTAATAAAGAACTAAACAAAGATGTCAAGAATAGGAAATAACCCAATAAATTTACCAGAAGGTATTACATTTGATGTAAAAGATAATGTAGTTACTGTAAAAGGAAAATTGGGAGAGTTAACTCAGGAAATTAAAGATGATATTACTGTGAAAGTTGAGGATGGTTCTGTTATTGTAGAACGCCCTTCTGATAGCAAAAGCCATAAAGCAAAACATGGTCTATACAGAGCTTTACTAAATAATATGATTGAAGGAGTTTCAAAAGGATGGACTAAAGAATTAGAATTAGTTGGTGTTGGATATAGAGCAAGTAACCAGGGACAAGTTTTAGACTTGGCTTTAGGTTTTTCTCACAACATTGTAATTGATGTAGCTCCAGAAATTAAAGTTGAAACAGTTTCGGAAAAAGGAAAAAATCCAATTATTAAATTAACTTCATTTGACAAACAATTGGTTGGTGCAGTTGCCGCAAAGATTCGTTCTATGCGTAAGCCTGAGCCTTACAAAGGAAAAGGAGTTAAATTTGTAGGAGAATTATTAAGAAGAAAAGCAGGTAAATCTGCATAATAATAAGTATTATGGCATTATCAAAGCTTGAAAGAAGAGTAAGAATTAAGCATAGAATTAGAAAAATTGTTTTCGGTACAGCTAACCAACCAAGGTTATCTGTTTTTAGAAGTAACAAAGAAATATATGCTCAATTAGTAGATGACAACGCGGGTACAACTTTAGTATCTGTATCATCAAGAGATAAAGAAATTAAAGCTACAGGATCAAAAACTGAAGTTGCAAAATCAGTTGGTAAAGGTATCGCTGAAAAAGCAATAAAAGCAGGTGTAGAAACTGTATCATTTGATAGAAATGGATTTTTGTATCACGGTAGAGTAAAAGCTCTAGCAGACGCTGCAAGAGAAGCAGGTTTAAAATTTTAGTAAATATGTATCATAAATACAAAAACGTAGAAAGAGTAAAACCTAGCGGGTTAGAACTTCAAGATCACTTAGTAGGTGTGCAAAGAGTTACTAAGGTAACAAAAGGGGGTAGAGCATTTGGATTTTCAGCTATTGTTGTAGTTGGAGATGGAAATGGTGTTGTTGGTCACGGATTAGGTAAATCTAAAGATGTAGCATCTGCAATTGCTAAAGCAATTGAAGATGCAAAGAAAAATTTAGTAAGAATTCCAATTATAAAACAAACTTTACCTCACGAACAAAAAGGTAAATTTGGAGGTGCAAAAGTATTTTTGAAACCAGCTTCACACGGTACAGGAGTTATCGCTGGTGGTGCGGTTCGTGCGGTACTTGATTCTGTTGGAGTACACGATGTACTTTCAAAATCTCAGGGCTCATCAAATCCTCACAACGTAGTTAAAGCAACTTTTGATGCTTTATTGCAATTACGTAGTGCTAGTATGATTGCAAAAGAAAGAGGAATTTCTTTAGAAAAAGTATTTAAAGGATAAATAAAGGAGCGATGGCAAAAATAAGAGTAACACAAGTTAAAAGTAAAATTAGACGTCCAAAGAATCAAAAAGCTACTTTGGAAGCGCTTGGCTTACGTAAGATTGATCAAGTAGTTGAACATGAAGCTACTCCAACAATCCTTGGAATGGTAAATACAGTTAAACACTTAATTTCTGTTGAAGAAATTAAATAACATTTTATAAAAAGATGACATTAAATAACTTAAAACCTGCTGCAGGATCTGTTAAAAATCAAGGTAAAAGAATTGGTAGAGGACAAGGGTCTGGTAAAGGTGGTACGGCTACAAAGGGTCATAAAGGTCAAAAATCACGTTCTGGTTATTCTAGAAAGATTGGTTTTGAAGGTGGTCAAATGCCATTACAAAGACGTGTACCAAAATTTGGATTTACGAATATAAATCGTAAGGAATATGTAGGTGTGAACTTACATAAACTTCAAGAATTGGTTGATAACGGTAAAATTAAAGATACTGTAACATTAGATCTTTTAGTAGAAAATAGATTAGCTCGTAAAAATGACCTTGTTAAAATACTTGGAAATGGAGAGTTAAAAGCAACTTTAAATATAACTGTACATAAATTTACAGCAACCGCTAAAGCAGCAATTGAAAGTGTTGGTGGAAAAGCTGAAACGTTATAATAAATAGATATAGATGAAAAAATTTATTCAAACCATTAAAGACATTTGGACGATAGAAGAACTTAGAAATAAGATTCTTTTAACACTTGGATTTATGGCTATTTATCGTTTTGCAGCTCAGGTTCCACTTCCAGGTATTGATATAACTGTGGCGCAAGCTGCATTAGCAAATCAAACTAGTGGTGGAGGAATATTAGGATTACTTGATATGTTTACTGGAGGAGCGTTTGCTCAAGCATCAATTGTGGCATTGGGAATTATGCCTTACATATCTGCATCTATTGTTGTTCAGCTAATGGGAATTGCAGTTCCATATTTACAAAAACTTCAAAAAGATGGTGAAAGTGGTAGAAAAAAAATCAACCAGATTACTCGTTGGTTAACTATTGCAATCACAATGGTTCAAGGGCCTGCATATATTACTAATATTTATCAATTAATTCCTTCTTCTGCTTTTTATATTAGCGGAAGTATGTTTTGGATAACTTCAATGGTTATTTTAACTGCGGGAACAATTTTTGCAATGTGGCTTGGAGAGAAAATAACTGATAAAGGAATAGGTAATGGAATATCATTATTAATTATGATTGGTATTATTGCTCGTTTCCCAGAATCTTTTATGCAAGAGGCAGTTTCAAAAATTACAGCTTCTAATGGAGGTATGATAATGATTTTGATTGAAGTAGTTTTATGGATCTTAGTTATTATGGTATGTGTTTATTTAGTTACTGCTGTTAGAAGAATAGCTGTTCAGTACGCTAGAAAAACTGTTGCTGGTAATATCAAGAATATTGCTGGGTCTAGAGATTATTTACCTTTAAAATTGAATTCATCTGGTGTAATGCCAATTATTTTTGCACAAGCAATAATGTTTGCTCCTGCTTTAATGGCTGGTTCTTCAAATGATACAATTAAAGCAGTTGGTATTGAATTTTCAAATATGTTTGGTTTGTGGTATAATTTATTGTTTGCGTTTTTAATAATAATTTTTAGTTATTTTTACACGGCAATTACAATTCCTACAAATAAAATGGCTGATGATTTAAAAAGAAGTGGTGGTTTTATTCCTGGAATTAGACCTGGAAAAGATACTGCCGAAATGTTAGATAGAGTTTTATCCTTAATTACATTCCCAGGTTCATTATTTTTAGCGATAGTGGCTATTTTACCTGCAATTGTTGTTAAATTTGGATTAACTCAATCTTGGGCATTATTCTACGGAGGTACATCTTTGTTAATTATGGTTGGAGTTGCAATTGACACCATTCAGCAAATAAATTCTCATTTATTGAATCGTCATTATGATGGTTTAATGAAAAAGGGAACTAAAAGAAAATCAATAGCATAATGGCAAAACAACCAGCAATACAACAAGACGGAACAATTACTGAAGCATTGTCTAATGCAATGTTTCGTGTAGAGTTGGAAAATGGGCATATTGTAACTGCGCATATTTCTGGAAAAATGCGTATGCATTATATTAAATTATTACCAGGAGATAAAGTAAAGTTAGAAATGAGTCCGTACGATTTAACAAAAGCAAGAATTACTTACAGATATTAAAGTATATAAACCGATGAAAGTTAGAACATCAGTAAAAAAGAGAAGTGCCGAGTGCAAGATTGTGCGTAGAAAAGGCAGATTATATGTAATCAATAAAAAGAATCCTAGATTTAAACAAAGACAAGGATAGTTATGGCAAGAATAGCAGGTATTGATATTCCAAAAAATAAAAGAGGTGTTATTGCATTAACATATATTTTTGGGATTGGTAAAAGTAAAGCTAAAGAAATTTTAGCTACGGCAAAAGTTGATGAAGGTACAAAAGTTCAAGATTGGACTGATGAAGAGATTCACGATATTCGTGAGGCTGTTGGTACTTTAACAATTGAAGGAGAATTACGTTCTGAAATTCAAATAAACATTAAGCGATTAATGGATATTGGATGTTATAGAGGAATTCGTCACAGATCAGGATTACCTTTAAGAGGTCAAAGAACAAAAAATAATTCTAGAACTAGAAAAGGTAAACGTAAAACTGTAGCTAATAAGAAAAAAGCAACTAAATAATAAATAGGCGTTAGAACAAGTAATTAGAAGTTAGATGAATCTGTTCGAAATAGAAATGTTTAGGATTCTAAAAACTAAAAACTAACAACTAAACACTAAAGAATATGGCGAAAGCAAGTACTAAAAAACGTAAAGTTATTGTTGAGGCGGTTGGTGAAGCACACATAACAGCTTCATTCAACAATATTATTATATCACTTACTAATAAAAGAGGTGATGTGATTTCTTGGTCATCAGCTGGGAAAATGGGATTTAGAGGTTCTAAAAAGAATACACCTTATGCTGCTCAATTGGCTGCTGAAGATTGTGCAAGAATTGCACATGAAGCTGGTATGAGAAAAGTAAAGGTATATGTGAAAGGACCTGGTAACGGAAGAGAATCTGCAATTAGATCAATTCACAATTTGGGAATTGAAGTTTCTGAGATTATTGACGTTACTCCATTACCACATAATGGATGTAGACCTCCTAAGAGAAGAAGAGTATAATAAATAAAATTTTTAATCGATAGGATTTTAGATTATCGAAGGATAAGCCTTAATTCATAATCCCTATCAAATACTAAATAAAGATGGCAAGATATACAGGACCAAAAACAAAAATTGCTCGTAAATTTGGCGAAGCAATCTTTGGAGAAGATAAATCTTTTGAAAAAAGAAATTATCCTCCAGGACAACATGGAAATAATAGACGTAGAGGAAAAAAATCTGAATACGCTATTCAATTAGCTGAAAAGCAAAAAGCAAAATATACTTACGGTATATTAGAAAAACAATTTAGGAACATATTTAAAAAAGCATCCGCATCATCTGGTGTAACTGGTGAAATTTTACTACAGCTTTGTGAGTCGCGTTTAGATAACGTAGTTTACAGATTAGGAGTATCACCTAGTCGAAGTGGTGCTCGTCAACTTGTTTCGCACGGTCACATTACAGTTAACGGAGAGTTAGTAAGTATACCATCATTTTCTTTAAAGGCTGGTGATATTGTAGCTGTTAGAGAAAAATCAAAATCGTTAGTTGCTATAGAAGATTCTTTAGCAAATAGAAATAACGTTTATGAATGGTTAACTTGGAATTCAGACACAAAACAAGGAAATTTTGTTAGTGTTCCTGAAAGAATGCAAATTCCAGAGAATATCAAGGAACAATTAATAGTAGAGTTATATTCTAAATAATATTAAAGATACCAATTCAATTATGGCAATTTTAAATTTTCAAAAGCCCGATAAAGTAATAATGATTGATTCTACCGATTTTAGTGGTAGGTTCGAATTTAGACCGTTAGAGCCAGGATTTGGTTTAACTGTTGGAAATGCTTTAAGAAGAGTGCTTTTATCTTCGTTAGAAGGTTTTGCAATAACATCACTTCGTATTGAAGGTATTGAACACGAATTTTCTACGATAAAAGGTGTTGTAGAAGATGTAACTGAAATTATTTTGAACTTAAAACAAGTTCGTTTTAAGAAACAAATAGACGATTCAGACAAAGAAACTGTAAATATTTCAATTTCAAATCAAGAGCAATTAACTGCTGGAGATTTACAAAAGTATATTTCTGGTTTTCAAGTGTTAAATCATGATTTAGTTATTTGTAATATGGAAAAATCTGTTTCTTTAGATTTTGAAATTACAATTGAAAAAGGAAGGGGTTTTGTGCCTGCAGAAGAAAACAAAAAATCTGGAGTTGCTTTAGGAACTATTTTTACAGATTCTATTTTTACACCTATTAAAAATGTTAAATATGCTGTTGAAAATTTCCGTGTTGAACAAAAAACTGATTATGAAAAATTAGTATTTGATATCACAACTGATGGTTCTATTGCACCTAAAGATGCTTTAACAGAAGCAGCAAAAATATTGATTCACCACTTTATGCTTTTCTCTGATGAGCGAATAACTTTAGAGGCTGATGAAATAGCACAAACTGAAACTTATGATGAAGAATCTTTACATATGCGTCAGTTATTAAAAACAAAATTAGTGGATATGGATTTATCTGTTAGAGCACTAAATTGTTTAAAAGCTGCAGAAGTTGATACTTTAGGAGACTTAGTATCATTTAATAAGAATGACTTAATGAAGTTTAGAAACTTTGGTAAAAAATCTTTAACTGAATTAGATGAATTAGTTCATAATAAAGGTTTAAGTTTTGGAATGGATTTAAGTAAATATAAATTAGATAAAGATTAATTTAAAACTTTGGTTTTAATTAAGATAAGATATAGAGATGAGACACGGAAAGAAATTTAATCACTTAGGAAGACAAACTGCTCATAGAAAAGCTATGTTTGCAAATATGGCTTGTTCTTTAATTGAGCACAAGCGTATTAATACTACGGTTGCAAAAGCAAAAGCTTTAAGACAATTTGTAGAACCTTTAATTACGAAATCTAAAGAAGATACTACACATAACCGTAGAGTTGTGTTTACTTATTTAAGAAATAAATTTGCTGTTACAGAACTATTTAAAGAAGTTTCTGTAAAAGTAGCAGATAGACCAGGAGGATATGTTCGTATAATAAAATTAGGTAATCGTCTAGGAGATAATGCTCCTATGGCAATGGTTGAGCTAGTTGATTATAATACAACATACAATCCAAATAATAAAAAGGCTAAGAAAACCACCCGTAGAGGAAGGTCTAAAAAAGTTGAAAACGTTGAAACAGTAGTTACAGAAACTGAAGGTTCAGCTGAGGAAAAATAATAAAGAATTAATGACATTTCGTTAATAAAAATTTAAAAGGATAAACTAATTGTTAGTTTATCCTTTTTTTTAATATAAAGATGAAAATTTAAATATGAAGAAAATTATTAAATTATTAATTCTAATTTTAGTAGTATATAGCAATGGTTATTCACAACAAATTACTATTAAAAACATTGAAAGTAGATTAGTTACTCATCAAGGAGTTGAATTTATAGGAGAGTTAAATGATAGGCGTAATGATGATATTTATATGTCAAATAATTGGGATAATGAGGGTGTTTTATATTTAAATGATAAGTCTTACTCGCTCTCTAATATTAATTTTAATGTTACGAAAAATTCATTTGATAGCAGAATTGACAGAATAAAACTTTTCGCTTTTAGTAATTCTTCATTGGATTCGGTTGAAATTAATAACCATTTATTTAAAAAAATTGATGGAATTTTTTATGAAGTAATTTTTGAAAAAGACGGGAGCTATTTATTGAAAAAACATGACATTAAAGTTACTAAAGGTGCAATAAATCGATTAGATCTTTCAGAAGGGAAATCTTTTACAAGTCTAATTTATAAGTATCTTATAAAATCAGATAATAAATTTCGAAAATTTGATCTGAATAAACGAAGTATTGTTGATTTAATTGATGATGAAAAAGAACAAGATAAGTTAGTAGAATTTGTAAAGGATGGAAGATTATCTTATAAAAAAGAAGAAGATATAAAAGAAATATTTGAATATATTCTAAAGAACTCAGATAATATTATTCAATAAATTGAGTATATAGAACGTAAATTTGTTTTAGATAATGAAATACACACAACGTAAAAAAGCTATATTATTATTAGCTGACGGAACCATTTTTGAAGGGAAATCTATTGGAACAGATGGCACTGCCTTTGGTGAGATATGTTATAATACAGGGATGACAGGATATCAAGAAATATTTACAGATCCTTCCTATTTTGGACAATTAATGTTAACTACCAATGCACATATTGGAAATTATGGCATAAATGATGAAGAAATAGAGTCAGATTCTATAAAAATTTCAGGTTTAGTATGTAAAAACTTTAGTTTCAATTATTCAAGAGAGAATGCTCAAGATTCTTTAAAGAATTACTTTGAAAAACAAAATTTAATGGCTATTTCAGATATTGATACAAGAGCGGTTGTAAGATATATTAGAGATAAAGGGGCAATGAACGCTGTTATTTCAACAGAAACAGATATTGAATCTCTTAAAAACCAATTGAGAACTGTCCCAGATATGAATGGTTTAGAACTTGCTTCTAAAGTTTCAACGAAAGAATCATATTTCTTTGGTGATGAAAATGCACCAATTAAAATTTCGGCGTTGGATATAGGTATTAAAAAGAATATTTTAAGAAATTTGGCTAAAAGAGGTTGTTACATAAAAGTATTTCCATACAATGCTACATTTGAAGAAATGAATAGTTTTAATCCAGATGGTTTCTTTTTATCAAATGGTCCTGGTGATCCATCACCACTTATTAATGCTCAGAAAGTTGCAAAGGAAATTATTAAAAGAGATTTGCCTTTATTTGGAATTTGTTTGGGACATCAGGTAATTGCATTGGCTAATGGAATTTCAACCTTTAAAATGCATAATGGGCATAGAGGTATAAATCATCCGGTAAAGAATATAATAACCGGAAAAGGAGAAGTTACATCTCAAAATCATGGATTTGTTGTAAGTAGAGAAGATGTTGAAAATCATCAAGATTTTGAAGTTACTCATATCCATTTAAATGATGATACATTAGCCGGTATGAAAATGAAAAATAAAAATTGTTTTTCTGTTCAATACCATCCCGAAGCTAGTCCTGGACCACACGATTCATCTTATTTATTTGATCAATTCATAGAAAACATTAAGAATTCAAAAAAATAAAATATAATAGTCAATAAACGAGTAAGTTAACTGCTGATTTTAATTAACACAAAACGAAAACGTTATCGTATAAAAGGATCAGAATAAAATAACTTTTAATCTTAAATTCGTAACTTTGAAGTAGAAAATAACTTAATAAAATAATAGAGAAATGAGTATAATTTTAAGTGTTCATGCACGTCAAATATTTGATTCAAGAGGAAATCCAACTGTAGAGGTTGATGTAGTTACAGAAAATGGTGTATTAGGTAGAGCAGCAGTTCCTTCAGGAGCTTCTACAGGAGAGCACGAAGCAATGGAACTAAGAGATGGTGGTAAAGATTATATGGGTAAAGGAGTTCTTAAAGCTGTAAAAAATGTAAATGAAATTATTGCTGAAGAACTTTTAGGAACATCTGTATTTGAGCAAAACTATATCGATCAAACTATGATTGAATTAGATGGTACAAAAAACAAATCTAAATTAGGAGCAAATGCAATTTTAGGTGTTTCTTTAGCAGTTGCAAAAGCAGCAGCTAATGAATTAGAAATGCCATTATATAGGTATGTTGGGGGGGTAAGTGCAAATACATTGCCTGTTCCAATGATGAATATTATTAATGGTGGTTCTCACTCAGATGCACCAATTGCTTTTCAAGAATTTATGATTATGCCGGTAATGGCAAAAAATTTCACGGAAGCATTAAAAATGGGTAGTGAAATATTTCATAACCTTAAAAAATTAATTCATGACCGTGGTTTAAGCACTGCTGTAGGTGATGAAGGTGGATTTGCACCGACTTTTGATGGTACTGAAGATGCTATTGAAACAGTTTTAAAAGCAATTGAAAATGCTGGTTACAAACCAGGAACTGAAGTTAAATTAGCTTTAGACTGCGCTTCTGCTGAATTTTATGTTGATGGAAAATACGATTATACTAAATTCGAAGGTGATAAAGGTGTAATTAGAACTTCAAAAGAACAAGCTGAATATTTAGCCGAATTAGCAGCTAAATATCCAATTATCTCTATTGAAGATGGTATGGATGAAAATGATTGGGATGGTACAAAATATCTTACTGAATTAATTGGAGATAAAGTTCAATTAGTAGGTGATGATTTATTTGTAACTAATGTGGAACGTTTGGCAAAAGGTATTGAAAATGGTATTGCAAATTCAATTTTAATTAAAGTAAACCAGATTGGTACATTAACCGAAACTATTGCTGCAGTAAATATGGCTCATAATGCAGGATATACTTCAGTGATGTCTCACCGTTCAGGTGAAACTGAAGATAATACTATTGCAGATTTGGCTGTAGCATTAAATTGTGGTCAAATTAAAACAGGTTCAGCTTCTCGTTCAGATAGAATGGCAAAATATAATCAATTATTAAGAATTGAAGAAGAATTAGGAAGTGTTGCATATTACCCTCAAGCTAAGGCTTTTAAGGTTCTTTAATTAAAAAGTACATATTATTATAAAAAGCTGAGTTTTTACTCAGCTTTTTTGTTTATGTAACAATATATACATAATTAGCAAAACAATATTCAAAATTCTTTTACAATAGTTGAAAAATCATTAAATTAGTTGAACGAAAAAATACAGATAGTAATAATTTAAATAGATTTGAAAGAATGTCAGATATTGCGATTTTAGAAGTAAACGGTGCAAAATATGAGTTTCCTATTATTAAAGGAACTGAAAACGAGGTTTCCATTGATATTAAATCATTAAGAGGGGCAACTGGCGGTGTTATAACACTGGATCCAGGATTTAAAAATACAGGTTCTTGTACAAGTAAAATAACTTTTTTAGATGGTGAAAAAGGGATTTTACGTCATAGAGGTTACGCAATTGAAGAATTAACAAAAAAAGCTAGTTTTTTAGAAGTTGCCTTTTTAGTAATATTTGGAGAATTACCAACCAAGGTTGAATTGGTTAAGTTTGAAAATGATATTAAATATCAGTCAATGGTAAATGAGGAGATGAAAGATATTGTTGAGGGATTCCCTAAATCAGCACACCCAATGGGAATGCTATCATCACTAACAAGTGCATTAACAGCTTTCAACCCTGGAATTGTAGATGTTCATTCTACGGAAGATATGTACAATGCTATTGTTAAAATATTAGGGAAATTCCCTGTTTTGGCAACTTGGGCTCATAGAAGAAACAATGGATTACCCTTAAATTATTCAGACAATTCAATTGATTATATTTCAAACATTATGCAATTAATGTTTAAAATACCTACTGAAGAATATAAAATTAATCCGATTGCCGTAAAAGCATTAGATGAATTATTGATATTACACGAAGATCACGAACAAAACTGTTCAACTTCAACAGTTCGTATTGTAGGTTCTTCAGGAGCAGGATTATTTGCATCCCTTTCAGCGGGTGTTTCAGCTCTTTGGGGACCTCTTCATGGTGGAGCAAACCAAGCTGTATTAGAAATGCTTGAAGCAATTCAAAATGATGGTGGTGATGTTGAAAAGTATATTAGAAAAGCAAAAGATAAAGATGATCCTTTTCGATTAATGGGATTTGGGCATAGAGTTTATAAAAACTTTGATCCAAGAGCTAGAATTATAAAAAAGGCTGCAGACGATTTGTTTGATGATTTAAAGTTAAACGATCCGGTATTAGCTATTGCAAAACACTTAGAAGAAGTAGCTTTGAAAGATGAATATTTTGCAGAGCGAAAACTTTACCCGAATGTAGATTTTTATTCAGGAATAATTTATAGAGCTTTAGGAATCCCTGTTTCTATGTTTACTGTAATGTTTGCCATTGGTCGTTTACCTGGTTGGATTGCGCAATGGAAAGAAATGCGTGAAAATGGAGAACCAATTGGTCGACCAAGACAATTATATACAGGGGAAACTTTAAGAGATTTCAAAGAAGTTACTGATAGATAAAAAGCAAAAATTATATTTTAAATTATTGTTAAAACCTCATATTAATTTATGGGGTTTTACTATTTTTACCTTAAAATATTAAGAATATGTTAAAACTAAATGTTCATGATGAAACTTCACGTCTTAGAGCGGTTGTTTTAGGAATCGCTGAAAGTAATGGGCCAACTCCTAAAATTAAAGATGCTTACGATCCTAAATCAATTGAACATATTAAAGCAGGTACATATCCTTTAGAAAAAGATATGATATCAGAAATGGATGCTTTAAATAAAGTTTTTGAAAAACACAAAGTAAAAGTTTATAGACCAAAAACCTTAAAAAAATACAATCAGATTTTTTCTAGAGATATTGCATTTGTTGTTGAAGATAAATTAATAATTTCAAATATTTTACCAGATAGGGAAAAAGAAATTGATGCAATTCAATATTTAATAGATGAAATTGAACCTGATAAAATTATAAGAGCTTCTGAAGATGTCCATTTTGAAGGAGGTGATATAATGTTATGGAATAATTATATTTTTATTGGTACCTATAAAGGAGAAGATTATAAGGATATAATTACTGCTCGTACAAATATGAAAGGTGTAAATTTTATAAAAGAATTATTTCCAAATAAAACGGTTAAAGAATTTGATTTAGTTAAATCTAATACAAATGCAAAAGAGAATGCCTTGCATTTAGATTGCTGTTTTCAACCCGTAGGAAAAAACAAAGCAATTATTCATAAAGAAGGATTCAAAAATGAAGCGGATTATTTGTATTTGGTGAATCTTTTTGGAATGGAAAATTTATTTCATATTTCAAAAGATGAAATGTATAAAATGTTTTCAAACGTTTTTTCCATATCTGAGAGAGTAGTTGTTTCAGAAAAAAGTTTTACCCGACTTAATAATTGGTTACGTAATAATGAGTTTATAGTTGAAGAGATTCCTTATGCTGAAATTTCAAAGCAAGAAGGATTATTAAGATGTTCTACAATGCCATTAATTAGAGATTAATTTATGAAACAAATAACAAATACAATTTTAATGATTCGTCCAGTTTCGTTTAGAATGAATGAACAAACTGCTGTAAATAACTACTACCAAAAAGTATTAGAGAATTTGACTCCCGAAACTTTACAATTAAGAGCACTTCAAGAATTTGATAATTTTGTAATTAAATTACGTGAAATTGGTGTAGATGTAATTGTTGTACATGATAGAAAAGAAACGGATACACCAGATTCTATTTTTCCAAACAACTGGATTTCCTTACATGAAAATGGAGATATTGGAATTTATCCAATGTTTGCTGAAAATAGGAGAAGTGAACGAAGAGAAGATATTTTTGATATTCTTGAAGAAAATGGATTCAAAATAAATAACATTATTGATTATAGTTCAGCGGAGGAAGAGGAATTGTTTTTAGAGGCAACAGGAAGTCTAGCACTAGATAGGGTTAATAGGAAGGCGTATTGTGCAATTTCACCAAGAGCAGATGAAGATTTATTGATTGAATTTTGTGAGGATTTTGAGTATACTCCAGTTTCTTTTATTGCAAACCAAACAGTTGATGGAAAGCGATTACCAATATACCATACTAATGTAATGATGTGTTTGGGGGAATCCTTTTCAGTAATTTGTTTAGATAGTATTGATGATAAAAAAGAGCGTAAAAATGTGATAAAACATTTGAACGAAGATGGATTAGAAATTATTGCAATAACTGAAAAACAATTAAATAATTTTGCTGGAAATATGTTACAAGTTATGGGTAGTAATAATGAGAAATATTTAGTTATGTCTAGCGCTGCTTATAATTGTTTAACAAGTGTTCAGATTAATAAAATTGAAAAGTATTGTAAAATATTACATAGTTCATTAGATACAATTGAAGCTTGTGGTGGTGGAAGTGCACGATGTATGATGGCCGAAGTTTTTTTACCTAAAAAATAATTATTTATTTATAATTTGTACTTTTATATATGCTTTCAATGAAGACAAAATATGGTTTAAAAGCGCTGAGTTATTTAGCCCGCCAAGAATTTAATGTACCTGTTTTAATTTCTGAAATTTCAGAATCTGAGAATATTTCAAAAAAATTTTTAGAAAGCATTTTACTTACTCTTAAAAAGAATGGTGTTTTAGCATCAAAAAAAGGTAAAGGTGGAGGTTATTACTTATTAAAAAGACCTAATCAAATAAAAATTTCAACGGTTATTAGAGTGCTGGAAGGTCCAATTGCAATGCTGCCTTGCGTAAGTTTAAACTATTATGAAAAATGTGATGATTGTGATAATGAAGAAAAATGTAGTTTAAATAGGTTAATGGTTGAAGTGAGGGATAACACTTTAAAAATACTTGAAAATAAAACACTGGAAGATTTTCATTGTGGATCTTAATTACTTTTATTGTTTAAACGAATTTTAATGAAAGAATTTGATGTCGAAAATTGGGCTCGAAAATCTCAATTTGATTTTTTTAAAACCTACGAAGATCCGTTTTTTAATGTTTCAGTTAATTTAGATGTAACGAATCTTTATGTTTTTTGTAAACAAAATAATTTATCGTTTTCACTGTCTTGCCTGTTTGTTGCTATAAAAA
>Ga0208304_10000567_pt1 | contig 19234 bp, 20 predicted proteins | sample ColrivemetaGS713_FD_187603 | JGI IMG/M metagenome (GOLD analysis project Ga0208304, IMG submission 187603) | Estuarine microbial communities from the Columbia River estuary - Flood tide ETM metaG S.713 (SPAdes) (version 2) | ecosystem: Environmental > Aquatic > Marine > Intertidal zone >... | reverse complement strand
CCAACCAAGGGCCATCCAAGCGGTGACCATAAACAAGAAAGCGGCCCAATCGTATGTGCCAAGCAGCGTGAAGTGATGAGTCATTGTCATGCGCAACTCTTAGCGGTTTCAATTGAGGCTTGCCAGCCGCTTAAATTGGTCATATTAATTTACCAATAAAGAATTTGGAGAGCCGCCATGGAAATGCCCGTCCCCAGCGCTTTGGTCATATCGCGCAAGCAGCAACTGGTTTCACGCCTGCGCGAAGTCCTTCCTCATGACGCCGTGATCTCACACATTTCCGAAACGCGTGCCTATGAATGCGACGGGCTGACCGCTTATCGCTGCCCGCCCCTTTGCGCCGTATTGCCTGCGAACACTGCCGAAGTCGCCGCCGTCTTGAAAATCTGCCACGAGATGAACGTCCCCGTCGTGCCGCGCGGCTCTGGCACCTCGCTCGCGGGGGGCGCATTGCCCACCGCCGATTGCGTGATCCTTGGTGTCGCAAAAATGAACGGCGTGATCGAGACCAATTACGACGACCGCTATATCCGTGTGCAAACGGGCCGCACCAACCTGTCGGTCACGGGTGCCGTTGAAACCAACGGGTTCTTCTACGCCCCCGACCCATCCAGCCAATTGGCCTGCGCCATCGCGGGCAATATCGCGATGAACTCTGGTGGGGCGCATTGCCTGAAATACGGCGTCACGACCAACAACCTGATGGGTGTCACGATGGTCATGATGGACGGCACCGTGGTCGAGATTGGCGGCGCACATCTGGATGCGGGCGGGCTTGATTTGCTGGGCGTGATCTGCGGATCAGAAGGGCAATTGGGCGTCGTCACCGAGGCCACTTTATGCATCCTTCACAAGCCAGAAGGCGCACGCCCCGTGCTGATGGGCTACGACAATTCCGAGGTCGCAGGTCAGGTTGTGACCGACATCATCAAAGCGGGCGTCCTGCCAGTTGCCATCGAATTCATGGACCGCCCTTGCATTGAAGCGACCGAGAAATTCGCGCAAGCGGGGTACCCGATGTGCGAGGCCTTGCTGATCGTCGAGGTCGAAGGATCAGACGCCGAAATTGACGCGCAACTGGCGCTTATCATGGATATTGCGCGCAAACATAATCCAGTGGAGTTGCGCGAAGCGAAATCGGCCGACGAGGCGGCGCGCATTTGGCTTGGTCGGAAATCCGCCTTTGGCGCGATGGGACAGATCAACGATTACATGTGTCTTGATGGCACGATCCCCGTCTCCGAGCTCCCTTTCGTCCTCAAGCGGATCGGCGAAATGTCCAAGGAATTTGGCCTCGATGTTGGCAACGTTTTCCACGCGGGCGACGGCAACATGCACCCGCTCATTCTGTTTGATGCCAACAAAGAAGGCGACCTAGAACTCTGCGAAGCAATGGGTGCCGAAATCCTCAAACTCTGCGTCGAGGTGGGCGGTTGCCTAACTGGCGAACACGGCGTGGGAATCGAGAAGCGCGACCTCATGCATGTGCAATTTGCACCCGCAGATCTTGAAGCGCAAATGGCCGTGAAGGACGTATTTGATCCCAAGTGGCTGCTTAATCCCGCCAAAGTGTTTCCGCTCGACGCCTCAGCAAGACGCCGCGTGGCATGACCAATTTTCGCCGAAAATTGGAGCCTGCGGCGCAGGTATTTTTGATCAGAAGAAGATGACATGACCCCACATTCACAGACCGACCTCGCCCAAATGATCGCCGACGCAAAAGGTCCGCTCCGCATCATTGGCGGCGGCACGCGGCCAATCGGGCGCGTCATTGGCGAAACGCTAGATATGTCAGCCATGTCTGGTATCACTCTTTATGAGCCGGGAGCGCTTACGCTCGTCGCCAAGGCAGGCACATCTGTTGCCGGGATCGAAGAAACCCTCGCTGCGCAAAACCAGCGCCTTGCTTTTGAACCTATGGATCACCGCACGCTTTTAGGCACAGAGGGCACCCCCACAATCGGCGGCGTTGCCGCGGCGAACGTCTCCGGCCCGCGCCGTATCGCCGTGGGTGCAGCCCGTGATTTCATGCTCGGCGTGCGATTTGTCGATGGCGCAGGCAACATCATCAAAAACGGTGGCCGCGTGATGAAAAACGTGACCGGCTACGATCTGGTCAAACTGATGACGGGCGCATACGGCACCCTCGGCGTGCTTACCGAAGTCTCGCTCAAAGTCTTGCCCGCAGTTGAGACCACACTCAGCCTCACCCTGAACGGCCTCGACGATGCTATGGCAATCAAGGCGATGTCAGCGGCCCTTTCATCTCCCTATGAGGTCACAGGCGTCGCCCACGACCCAAGCACAGCCACAACCCATTTCCGCTTTGAGGGGTTTGCAGCCTCTGTGGCCTACCGTGCGGCAGAACTGACCAAAAAGCTCAGCGCATTTGGCACGGCGGCCGAGGCCCAAACCGACTGGACCGCAATCCGCGACGTGCACGCCTTCGCCAATAACCAAGGTGACGTCTGGCGCATCTCCGTCAAGCCCTCCGACGCCGCGGCACTTACTGCCAAACTTGGCGCTACGGCCGTGCAATACGACTGGGGCGGCGGCCTGATCTGGGCACTCACACCCGAAGGCCACGACCTGCGCACTGCCATGGGCGGCACTGCAGGCCACGCGACACTGATCCGTGGCAAAGGCTGCGGCCCGACGTTCCACCCCGAACCCGCCCCTATCGCCGCGATCACCGCAGGCCTGCGTGCAAAATTCGATCCGCGCAACATTCTCAATACGGGGATCATGTCCTGATGCAAACCACTTTTACGCCAGAGCAACTGACCAAGCCCGCCACCAAACGCGCCAATGAAATCCTGCGCGCCTGCGTGCATTGCGGATTTTGCACCGCGACCTGCCCGACCTATCAAGTCCTCGGCGATGAGCTTGATAGCCCCCGTGGCCGCATCTACCTGATAAAGGATATGTTGGAGAATGAGCGCACGCCCGACGCGAAAACCGTTCTGCACATCGACCGCTGCCTGTCTTGCCTTGCCTGTATGACGACCTGCCCGTCTGGCGTTCACTACATGCATCTGATCGACACCGCCCGTGCCTATATCGAAGACAAATACAAACGGCCCCTGTCGGACCGCGCCCTGCGCTGGGTTCTCGCCCGTATCTTGCCCTATCCGACACGCTTTCGGATCGCTCTGCTCGGCGCAAAAATCGGACGCCCCTTTGCACGGCTCATTCCCGATCCACGGCTTCGCGCCATGCTGGAAATGGCCCCTAAGGTTATCCCACCTGTATCGCGTAACGACGACCCCCAGACTTTCCAGGTTGCCGACAAGAAAATGCGTGTTGCCCTGATGACAGGCTGCGCCCAACGTGCGCTCAACACCGATATCAATGACGCGACGATCCGCCTGCTGACCCGCCTCGGCGCTGAGGTCGTGATCCCCAAAGGCCAAGGCTGCTGCGGCGCCCTTACCCACCACATGGGGAAAGAGGACGAGAGCCACGCAACCGCGGCCAAAAACATCCGTGCTTGGGTGGCCGAAATGGATGCGGGCCTCGACGCCATCGTGATCAACACCTCTGGCTGCGGCACAACGGTCAAAGACTATGGCCATATGTTCCGCAACACAGATCTTGCCATCGACGCCGCCCGTGTATCGGCCATTGCGATGGATGTCTCTGAAGTGTTGATGAAACTTGACCTGCCCGAAGGCGCACCCAAAAATACCAAGGTCGCCTACCACGCGGCGTGTTCCTTGCAACACGGCCAAAAGATCAAAACATTCCCCAAGGACCTTCTCAAGCGTGCTGGATTCACCGTTCTCGAACCCGCCGACAGCCACCTGTGCTGCGGCTCGGCTGGCACTTACAACCTGATGCAACCCGAAATTTCCAAGCAACTCAAAGCGCGCAAAGTGCAAACGCTAGAGGCCCTCACCCCCGATATCATTAGCGCGGGCAACATCGGCTGCATGATGCAAATCGGGTCAGGCACCGATACGCCCATCGTGCACACGGTGGAGCTGCTGGATTGGGCCACAGGCGGGCCAAAACCGCCTGCACTCACTGCAGCAAAAAACACCCAACCTCAGGTGCCAATCCTGCGCTAATGCCATAATGTCGCCGCAAGGGCTGGATACACAGCCCAAAACCCCGAGGTGATAATGCGCATTTTGTCTTTTGTTTTCCTGATGATCTGCGGGCCACTCGCCGCGCAGGAAACCGGTCTTGTCACCCTTCAAACCCGCGAAGACAGCCGTAATTGGGCGGGCGTCGGCAGGCTCGACATCATCGACAAAGGGTTTTGCACCGCCGCTCTTATCCAAAACCGCCTGATCCTGACAGCCGCGCATTGCCTCTACGACACGGATGGCAGCCTGATCAGCCCCGACCGTTTCGTCTTTGAAGCAGGTCTACGCGATGGTCGCGCCGAGGCTTCACGCGGGATTAGCCGCATCTTGCCACACCCCGATTACAAACATGACGGGCCAAGTACCGACGCCGCAGAAGTGGCCAACGACATCGCCCTGTTGGAGCTTGACCAGCCGATCCGCAACGGGCGGATCATGCCCTACGCCATCGCGCCAAAACCACAAGCAGGCGATGAAATCGGGATCGTCTCCTACGGGCGCGACCGCGCGAATGCGGCCAGTCTGCAAGAGGTCTGCAAGGTCATTGAGCGTCAATCTGGCGTGATCCTGATGGACTGCGACATCACCTTCGGTTCCTCTGGCTCACCTGTTTTTTCCATGGCGGACGGCCACCCGCAAATCGTTTCGGTGGTCTCGGCCATGGCGGATGTCGAGGGCAGACAAATCTCGATTGGCACCTCGCTGCAAGAACCGCTCGCACAACTCCTCGCCAGCTTTAACAGCCAAAGCACGGGCTCTGCGCGCAAGATCGTTACAAACGGACAGCGCAATGACACAGGCGCGAAATTCCTGCGGCCCTAACGCTTTTTCCGAGCCAAAATATGCCCGCCGGAGGCGAATTTTACACCAAAACGCCCCCCTTGAAACCAAAACGCACCATCCCCACATCAATGATACGGACGCCAAACATGGGTCCATCACTCAATCGGCTCTGCCAATAATGGAGAGCCAAACACTTGTTATCGCTTGATAAAGGATGACCACTATGCGTACTTTTGACCTGACACCACTCTACCGCGCCACTGTTGGCTTTGACCAAATCGCCGACCTTCTGGACCGCACGCTTGCCTCAGAGGCTAGCAACACAACCTACCCCCCATATAACATCGAAAAGACCGATGATGACGCTTGGCGCATCTCTCTGGCTGTCGCAGGCTTTGCCGATGACGACCTCGCGATTGAGGTGAAAGACCGCAATCTTCACGTCACCGCGCGCAAGTCCGACGAAGACGAAACCAAGACTTATCTGCATCGCGGCATCGCCACCCGCGCGTTTGAACGCCGCTTCCATCTGGCCGACCATGTCCGCGTGACAGGGGCCAGCCACGAGAACGGCATGCTGCACATCGATCTGGTCCGCGAAATCCCCGAGGCGCTCAAGCCCCGCCAAATCGCGATCACCAAAGGCCAAACAACCAAGGCTAACCTGATCGAAGATAAGTCAGTGAACTAAGCGGCAATAGGGCAACTTCGGCCCTTTGCCACACCTCGGTAGGATGGGTTTAAACCCATCCTACTTCAGTTCGACCTCCACAAAGGTCATTGTATCCGCGCCACGATTGATCACATTGTGCTTCACACCCGCATCGCGGCGATAGGCCGTGCCCGCAGGGATCAGTACCTCAACAACCGCCCCATCAGGGTTTTCCAGCAACATTGCGCAATCGGTCACAGCCGTAATCACATAGTCATATTCATGGGTGTGCCAGCCCGTCTCGGCCTCAGGCGCAAAATCAAAGCGCTTCACCCGCACCCGCGCATCATCAATCATCTGGGTCGCTTTCGCGGGTTTGCGGTCCATCAATGCGCCTCCGCCCAGCTTTTGCCCTGCCCCGCATCCACCGCGAGCTTTACATCCAACTTCACCGCAGGATCAGAGGCATTCTCCATCACATCACGCGCCACCTTAATCAAATCGTCAGCAGCATCCTCATCGACCTCAAAGATCAATTCATCGTGGACCTGCAACAGCATTTTGGCAGGAATTCCTTTGATCGCCTCGGGCATCCTGATCATCGCACGACGGATCACGTCCGCAGCAGTCCCCTGAATCGGCGCGTTGATCGCCGCGCGTTTGGCAAAGCCCGCTTGCGGCCCTTTGGCGTTAATCTCGGGCGTGTTGATCTTACGACCGAACAAGGTTTGCACGTAATTGTGGTCTTTCGCGAATTGGATCGTCTCATCCATATAGGTGCGAATACCGGGAAAACGTTCGAAATAGCGGTCAATAAACCCCTGCGCCTCGGCCCGTGGAATCCGCAAATTCCGCGCAAGACCAAAGCCCGAAATCCCGTAGATCACCCCAAAGTTAATCGCTTTCGCCTGAGACCGAATAGCAGGCGTCATCTCATCCAAAGGCACGTCAAACATCTCTGACGCCGTCTGCGCGTGAATATCAATGCCGTCCTTAAACGCCTGTTTCAGCGCATCAATCTTTGCGACATGCGCCAAAATCCGCAACTCGATCTGGCTATAATCGAGGGACACCAAAACCTTGCCCTCATCAGCAATAAACGCCTCGCGGATACGGCGGCCTTCTTCGGACCTTACAGGAATGTTCTGCAAATTCGGATCAGTCGAAGCCAAGCGCCCCGTATTCGCCCCCGCAATCGAATAAGACGTGTGCACGCGGCCCGTCTCGGCGTTGATATGTTCCTGAAGCGCATCCGTGTAGGTCGATTTCAGCTTTGCCAGTTGACGCCAATCCAGAATGCGGCGCGGCAAATCGTGGATCGTTGCCAAGTCTTCCAGCACGTCAACACCTGTCGAATAGGCCCCCGTTTTGCCCGTCGATGGCTTCTTCCCGTCGGGCATCTCTAGACCCATCTCGTCGAACAGGATCTCGCCCAACTGCTTGGGAGAGGCCACGTTAAACTTGCGCCCAGCCAGCGTCTGGATCTCATCCTCCAGCCCCGCCATCTTTTGGGCAAAGCCATTCGACATGCGGCTCAGCGTATCGCGGTCCACCTTCACGCCCGCCATTTCCATCTGTGCGAGCACTGGAACCAAAGGCCGCTCTAGCGTCTCATAGACCGTCGTCACCTTGGCGAGGTGCAACATCGGCTTAAACATCTGCCACAGGCGCAGCGTGATATCCGCATCTTCGGCCGCATATCTCACCGCATCATCAATCGGCACACGGTCAAACGTGACAGCAGATTTACCCGTACCCAAAAGCGGCTTAATCGGAATCGGCGTGTGCCCCAAATACCGTTCCGACAGCAAATCCATGCAGTGATTATGCAAGCCACCATGCATCGCATAAGACATCAACATCGTGTCATCGATGGGGTGCACATTGATCGCCAGTCGCGCAAAAATCTTGGCGTCATATTTCATGTTCTGCCCGATCTTGAGGATGGTCTCATCCTCCAGCATCGGCTGCAAGGCAGCTAAGCACTCGCGCAAATCCATCTGCCCGTCCGCGCGCGCATCAGAGCCAAACAGATCATCCTGTGCGGCCGCCTTATGGGTCAGCGGAATATAACAGGCCTGTCCCGCCTCAACGCATAGCGAAATGCCCACCAATTCGGCCCGCATTTCATTGAGCGCCGTGGTCTCGGTATCCACCGCTACATAGCCGCGCGCATAAATCCGGTCGATCCAGACCTGCAAGGCGGCCGCATCGGAAACCTTCTCATATTTGCTCGCATCAAAAGGCACAGCATCGGCAACCACAGCAGCGGGGGCTTCAATCTCTGGCGCCTTTGCGCCCAGCTTATCCGCGATCCGCTTCACAATCGTGCGGAATTCCATCAGCGCCAGAAACGCCAGCAAATCCTCAGGCACCGCATCCTTGATCTCCAAACTGTCCAGATCAAACGGCAATTCCATATTGCAATCCAGCGTCACCAAGCGCTTGGACAACTCAATCTGCGCACGATTATCGAGCAGGCTTTCACGACGCTTTGGCTGCTTAATCTCGCCCGCACGGTCGAGCAGTGTTTCCAGATCTCCATATTCATTGATCAACAACGCCGCCGTCTTGATCCCGATCCCCGGCGCACCGGGCACGTTATCCACGCTATCACCGGCAAGCGCCTGCACATCAACCACGCGCTCTGGCTGCACGCCAAATTTCTCGACCACAGCATCGCGGTCAATGCGCTTGTTCTTCATCGGGTCGAGCATCTCAACGCCGTCACCCACAAGCTGCATCATATCTTTGTCGGACGAGAGAATCGTGACACGGCCCCCCGCATTGCGCGCCTGACACGACAGCGTCGCGATTATATCGTCGGCCTCAAATCCCTCGATCTCTTCGCAAGCAATGTTAAACGCACGGGTCGCATCGCGGGTCAGCGGCATTTGCGGGCGCAAATCCTCAGGCATCGCATCGCGGTTCGCCTTGTATTGGTCATACATATCGTTGCGAAAGGTGTGGCTGCCCTTGTCGAAAATCACGGCGACATGTGTCGCCGCATCGTCGCCAGAATTATTCTCGATATAGCGCTGGAGCATATTCACAAAGCCACTGACAGCCCCAACAGGCAAACCATCAGACTTGCGCGTCAACGGCGGCAGCGCGTGATAAGCTCGGAAAATAAACGCAGAGCCATCAATCAAATGCAGATGGTGGCCCTTGCCAAATTGCTGTGTCATGTAAATTTCCCCTGCATTTGTGTCAGGGGTCGTTTTGCCAGAAACGGGACCAGCCTGCCAGTGCTTAAGCGGCAGGCTCGATCATATCGACGCGCAAACCATGACGCCCGCCCTCAAATTCGGCAGACAGAAACGCATCAACGATATCCATCGCAAGGCCTTTGCCCACTACGCGCGCGCCCATCGACAACATATTTGCGTTGTTGTGTTGGCGGATCATACGGGCCGAAAACGTGTCCGAACACACACCACAGCGAATGCCTGCAACCTTATTGGCCGCCATCATAATCCCTTGGCCAGTGCCGCAAATGATAATGCCAAGCGCACAATCACCAGAGGCAACCATGTTGGCCGCAGCCTGCCCATGTTTCGGATAATCCGTGCTCGCGTCCGTTTCAGGGCCGATATCAACGACCTCATAACCCGCTGCCTCTACATGAGCCGCAATCGCGTAACGCAATGGAATATCAGCGTGATCGCTTGAAATCACAACGCGGGTCATACTTTACCCTCGAAATCTTTGTGTACCAACTTGGCGTCGCAATACGGGCATTCGACCCAGCCATGGTCACCTGGAATTTGCAGCCAAACACGCGGATGACCACCCTCGCCGCCATCACAGGCCACGCGGTAATCGTTGACGATACGGATTTCTGGGGCAGGTGTTGTCATGTCTCGTCCTGTCTGGTTGCCACGGGTCACGGCCCGCCTTACACCCGTCTTTAGCACAAAGCCGGCAGTGGGGGAAAGACGCACATGACACAGAATGCCATCGAAATTTCGGGTCTTTCCAAGACATATGCCGCCTCTGGGCGCTCTGAGGCGAAACATGCGCTCAATGGAATCGATCTCAACATTCCGCGCGGCATGATCTTTGGGCTTTTGGGGCCGAACGGCGCTGGCAAATCCACGATGATCAACATCCTCGCAGGTCTTGTCACCAAGACCTCTGGGTCCGTTAAAATCTGGGGCTTTGACCAAGACGAAAACCCGCGCCAGTCCCGTGCCGCTATCGGGATCATGCCGCAAGAGCCGCACCTTGATCCATTCTTCACACCCGCAGGCTCGCTCGACGTGCAAGCGGGTCTCTACGGCGTGCCAAAATCGCAGCGCAAGACCGCCGAAATTCTCGAATTGATCGGCCTGACCGACAAGGCAAACGCCTACGCCCGTTCACTCTCAGGTGGCATGCGGCGCAGGCTCTTGTTGGGCAAGGCGCTCGTGCACTCCCCACAAATCCTTGTCCTTGATGAACCCACCGCTGGCGTCGATATTGAACTGCGCAACATCCTTTGGGCCAACGTGCGCAAGCTCAACGAACAAGGCGTGACAATCATCCTGACAACCCACTACTTGGAAGAGGCCGAGGCGATGTGCGACGAGATCGCGATCATCAACCACGGCAACCTGATTGTGCGCGACACCACCGCCAACCTGCTGGGCCGCCTAGACCACAAAACTCTCGTGATCCGCCCTGCGTCTGACGCCGATCTACCGCCCCTGCCCGCCAATATAACGGGGCAAAAGCGGCACGACGGACGACTGGCATTCACCTACCAAAGCGGGCAAACCAGCGCCGATGCGGTCCTCGACCTGATCCGCAAAGCGAAAATCGAAATCAGCGACATCACGACAGAGCAATCAGACCTCGAAGACGTCTTTCTCGCCCTGACAAAGTCTTAAGGCAGCATCCGCCCCAACTGGTTGCCGCCAATGATATGCATGTGAAAATGCGGCACGTCTTGCACGCCATGAGTACGGGTATTGGCAACAGCACGGAAGCCCTGCGCCACATCGCTCATCTCGCAGACAGCAGCGACAGCAGCGAAGAAACCCGCCTGCTCATCCGCACGCGCATTGGCTGCAAAGTCGTCAATGCTAACATAGGCACCCTTAGGGATCACCAGCACATGCACAGGGGCTTGCGGTGCGATGTCTTTGAACGCCAAGGCATGCTCGTTCTCAAAAACCGTGCTGTTGGGAATTTCCCCACGCAGGATTTTGGCAAAAATATTCTGGTCATCATAGTCAAATTGCATGGGTCACCTCAGTCAACAAATAGGTAGGGGGTTTCGGCCAGTTTGCGGGCCGTTTCATCATCCAGCGACAAAAATCGCGCAAGTGCTGTGGCGTTTTCCTGCGGGCTCGCGGATTCGCGCAAACGCACGTAATTCTCAAATCCAGAGTCGCGGATCCTGTCGCTATCAAACAAAATGTCATAGCGGATCGTCGGCAAAAGCTGCTCTAGGGTCTCATCAGACGTCTGATCACCTGCCAGACCCACACGGCGGGCGTGGCCCACCAGATAATCATCGGTCATGTTGCAATCGATCTCTAGCAGTCGGGTTGACGAGCGGTCTGAGAAGAAATCCTGCATCAGATCAAGGTTGGCCGTGTCCATGCTGATTACCAGACGGTTGGTGTCGTAGTAATCAAATAACATCCGCACCAAGGCACGGCGGTGACGCGTGCGCTTACCTAGGTTCGACTGAATCCCGCCCAAATCAGGCAGGGGCGTGTCTTCTTCGTTAAAGATATAATCAATCGCAGGCACATCCGTATGCTCGCGGATTGACGTCAGTAACCGCTTGGCCACATGCCACTTTTTACATGCGACAATCAACAATTCGCGTTCCCGACCCAACGAGCTTTCAGTTTCCCAAAAACGGCTGGTGAATCGGCGGCCAATACGACCACGGCCTGTGAGGAATTTGAACAGACCCCGGCCCTCATTCGATATCTTAAAATCATCGCGCCCAGAGGCATATAGCTTCCCCAATCGCTCCTTAAGCTCCTTGGCCTCAGGACTAATTTTACGGGCAAACAAGCTGTCTTGGCTCAGCAAAAGATCATAGTGATCATTATAAAACGTCACCGGCATCCCGTAATCGGTGAACATCAAAAACGTCATCGTGCGGGTCTGAATTTCATTGCCTGGCACCAAATGGCGGACAATCGTTTGGAAAAACGTCTCGTCAGGAATCCACGTCGTCTTGAAAAACCGCATCACATCTTTGCGCTTTTTGGTGAAATCAAGGATCCATTCAATCGTGCGACGGCGCAGCACCCACCACTGCGATCCAATCATCACCTGCAAATCGGTTGGCACCTCACGGGTGATCCCAAATTTGCGTTGGAACCAGAACGACCAATAGAATCGGCGCTTCTGGGTGCGCTCGTTGAAAAAGTGACGGTAAATCAGACGCTCTTCTTTAAAGCCCGTCTTAATCCATTCACTCTCGAAATAATCAAAGCTCTCGACGTAATCGACGTCGTTATCATCCAAAAACTTATGGGCATATTTGGCCGACTTAATCGCCATGCAATCGCCCGAAACCATATAAAAATGGGTCGCGCGCGGAAACGCATCTACCGCTGCCTTAACCGCATAAAGGGTCGCTTGCACCAACGACCATTCGCCCCAGCCGCATTTGATCCGCTTTTTCGCAAACGCAACGTTCGGATTATCCGCCAAACTCGTGCGGATTTTCTCAAACGCCTCAAGTGGAGCACGCGCATCAAAATGAATTGCGATAAAATCACCAACAGCCGTCAGCTGCTGTGCCTGCTGGATAATTGCGTCAGGGTCCTTGTGACACAAGAGAATGAAAGCGATCTTTGCCATACCAGAATACGTTTACCCGAAACTTTAGTGTTGCTTACTTCTCATAACGTGAACAGACGTTGAATATACAGGCTTTCTTTGCTTTTATTGGTCAACTATGACGGTTGAGTAATTAAACCGTGTGTAAGCGGGCAGTTTGGAGACCGATTTATGGGTTTTCCCGACACTTGGATGACCGAAAGCGAAAGTGTGGTCTATCGGGTCGTCCCGAAATGCGCCTGCTCGACCATCGGTCAAATCATGTATTACTCCGATCACGGCTCCTTTTTTGATGGGGATATCCACGATGCGACGGGTGGTATGCACAAATGGGCGATGGACGAAAGCCAGCCGCTGATCACGACCAACGTGAAAGGGCACAGCAGCTATTCGTTCACCTGCGTGCGCAACCCATACACGCGAATCCTGTCGTCGTTCTTTGATAAGATTTGCGGCATCCAGCGCAATGGCCGCCGCTATCGCGGCAATCTCGTCCCGCTTTTGATCCAGAAATACGGGATTGAAGTTGGCGATCCGGAGACGGGCTTTGAATTCGACCAGATCAAATCCTTCCGCCGATTCCTGTTGGTTGCGCGCGACACCATCCGCTGGCGCAGGCCAATGGAGCCAGATATTCACTGGTCTGCCATGTCAGGACACATCTCGACCTTCATCGTGAATGGCGGGACTTATGACAAAATCATCTGGACCGAGAAATTCAACGAAGGCATGCAAGAGGTCTTGGACAAAATCCAAACCCCGAGCAAAGTCGACCTTGCTGCAATCCCGCGCTTTAACGAAAGCGAAGGGCACGGCCCAAAGCGGCTGCATCCTGTTGAGGATTACTTCGACGATCTGTCCAAACATCTGATGTGGGAAATCTACAAAAAGGATTTCCAACTGTTCAAATACGACTTCGACGATGCCAGCAACAAAATGCCCATCGGCGAAATTGACTTGCACGAAGTACACGCAAAACTGGGCGAGTAGTGCCTGCGGCGGCAGGTCAGGGGGGCTAGCCCCCCTCGGCCTTCGGCCTCACCCCCCAGCATATTTCCGCTCGGAAAAAACGATTTGTTAACTACGAATCGCTGAAACTATTGAGGCGGTACAGGCAGGCATGCCGATGACCGCCGACGAAAAAGCCGCTGCCACGCCTCTTGCGCCAGGCGTCTTCAGGCTGGCAGCGCACCTTTGGCTTTTTCCGAGTATAAATATGCTCTTTTCCTCGCCATATCCAATTGCCGCCCTAAATCACGTTCGGTGAAGAGGGGAATGAATGACCACAGTTTTGATCATTGGCTCTGGGCCAAATGCACTTGAGGCTCGCTCTTGGCCGCGCGGCGTATTCGACGTGATCGTTGCGATTAATAACGCGTGGCGCGTTCGCGAGGATTGGAACTACCTCATTTATCCCGAAGACTTTCCCGCAGACCGCCGCCCTCACCACCTAAAAGACGGTCAAACGCGGATCCAAGCCTCCGATTTTGTCCCACATCAAAACCAATTTGGTGGCTTCGTCTATGCGGGTGGCACCATGGCTTTCACCGCTGCTTATTGGGCACTTGGGGCACTAAGGCCGTCTGCCATCGCAATGATCGGATGTGACATGACCTATGCGTCAAGGGGACCAACGCATTTTTACGGCCACGGCAGCCCTGACCCTCTGCGTGACGATGTCACCTTACGGTCCCTGCCTGCCAAATCCGCGCGGCTGGCAGCGCTCGCGGCAAAGAACAACTGCGCGATGGTGAATCTGTCCTCAAATCCCAGCCAGCTCACCTTCCCGCGCGCGCGCCTTCTGACCGCCGCCGCGCAGAAGCCCGTGCAACACAATACAACAGCCGTCGCGGCGGCCTTGGCCATGGAAAGAACCCTTGGCTACTATGTTCCGTCAGGAAAATACTGGGAGGTCGAACATACATTCGACCCCGCCCAAATCGACGCACTTGATGCTATGTGGCTGGCCTTAGCCTCGCCTGCGCAATCAAAGCAGTCAAATCCGCCTCAGGCCGCGCGCCGATGTGGCTGATCACCTCAGCTGCTGCGATATTGCCAATGTTACCACAATCTTCCAACGCATACCCATGCGTCAACGCCCATAAAAACGCGCCTGCAAACAAGTCACCTGCCCCCGTCGCGTCCACAATATCCGTCGGGATCGCGGGCACATGCCACGTATCGCCACCTGATAGAATATACGCGCCATTCGCACTATCCGTGCAGGCCACAATCGCGATCTCGGCCGCGGCCTCCGCCATTGCCGCGTCAAAATCATCGGTCTCGTACATCGACAACATCTCGGCGCGGTTGCAGAACAACAGGTCCACGTCTGCCTTGATCATCTCGCGGAACGCATTGCGGTGACGGCTCACGCAGAATGGATCGGACAACGTGAGCGACACGCGCCCACCTGCCGCCTTGCACGCCGCAATTGCCTTTGCAAAAGCCGCATGGCTCTCTGGCCCGTCAAAGCGGTAACCCTCAAGATAGATCCACTCCGCCTCGGCCATCTGGTCCACATCAATATCGTCAGAGGTCAAAAACTCGGTTACACCCAGATAAGTGTTCATCGATCGCTCGCCATCTGGCGTCACGATAATCAGGCAGCGGCCCGTCTCATCAACCGCATCTTTGGGCGCAAACGCAGTCTCGTAAACCGCCCCTTGGGCCCTCAGATCATGCGCGAAAATCGCGCCAAGCTGGTCGTCTTTCACCTTCCCAACATAAGCCGTCCGGCCACCCAAATGCGCAATGCCCGCTATCGTATTGGCTGCTGACCCACCAGAAACCTCACGCGCAGGACCAATCTTGCCGTAAAGCTCAACGGCCCGTTCCATATCAATCAGTTGCATGATGCCTTTTCCGATCCCAGCCTCGGCCAGAAAGCTATCCTCGGCCCGCGCCAACACATCAACCATCGCATTCCCGATGCCCACGACCTGAAACTTCTTCATAGGTTTTTATCCTCAAACATGCAGAGATCGCGGATCAAACAGGCCGCGCATTTCGGTTTTCTCGCGACGCATGTATAGCGCCCGTGCAGAATTAGCCAGTGATGGGCGTGCAGCTGAAAATCGGCAGGCACATGATCCTCCACGGCCCGCTCGACCGCGTCCACATCTTTGCCAACGGCGATACCACTGCGGTTACCTACGCGGAAAATGTGGGTATCCACCGCTTGCGCAGGTTGGCCCCACCACATGTTCAAAACAACATTGGCGGTCTTGCGGCCCACCCCTGGTAACGACTGAAGCGCCGCCCGCGAATTCGGAACTTCGCCGTCAAACTCATCGACCAAAATCTGGCTCATCTTGATCACGTTCTTCGCCTTTTGGCGGAACAGTCCAATCGTCTTGATGTGTTCGGTCACACCCTCAAGGCCCAGATCAAGCATCTTTTGCGGCGTGTCGGCGATCTTGAACAACTCTCGCGTTGCCTTGTTGACGCCTTTGTCGGTCGCCTGCGCAGACAGCGCCACGGCCACGACCAGCGTATAAACATTTACATGCTCAAGCTCGCCTTTCGGCTCCGCTTCCATCTCGTGAAAGCGCTCAAACATCTCGCGGATCGATTTGTAATCAAGTTGTTTTACCATACCCCAATCTATGCGCAATTTTCGGGTCGCGGGCAACCGCTCCGATGCCCTAGAATGACCAGATGGAACAGCAAAACACATATCACTTTGCGGTCATGCGTCGGGCCATCGATTACATCGATGAGGCGACGGACAGGCCGCTGAGCCTCAACGCACTCGCGGCTGAAATGAACATGAGCCCTGCGCATTTCCAGCGGCTGTTTTCGCAATGGGTCGGCGTTTCCCCCAAACGCTACCAACAATACCTCGCCCTTGATCACGCCAAATCCCTACTCGCTGAACGGTTCACCACGCTAGAAACAGCCGACGCTATCGGCCTCTCTGGATCAGGCCGCCTGCACGACATGTTCGTGAAATGGGAAGCCATGAGCCCCGGTGATTTCGCCCGCGCGGGGGAGGGCCTCACCATCAACTACGGCTGGTTCGACAGTGCATTCGGCCCTGCCCTTTCCTTGGGGACAGATCGGGGCATCTGCGGGCTGGCGTTCTCGGCTGAATTCGGCCCAGACATCGCCATGTCCGACCTGCGCTCCCGCTGGCCAAAAGCCACCTATGTGGAAAACCCTGACGCCATCGCCGCATGGACCAAATCAGCGCTCGGCCTTTCAGGCGACACCAAACTGCATATGATCGGCGCGCCGTTCCAACTCCAAGTCTGGGAAGCTCTCCTGCGTATCCCGTCAGGGCACGTCACCACCTATTCCGAGATAGCACTTTCCATCGGCAGGCCCAAAGCCGTCCGCGCCGTAGGCACTGCCGTGGGCCGTAATCCCGTCAGCCTGCTCATCCCCTGCCACCGCGCATTGCGCAAATCTGGCGCGCTTGGCGGCTACCATTGGGGCCTGCCGATCAAGCGGACTTTGCTCGCGTGGGAATCAGCGCGGGCCGATAGCGCCGCCTAAAACTGCTGAAATCCGCCGAATTATGGAACGTTATTGGATAGCAATGGTTATTAATACATACACTATTGCATCAACTCCGCGTTTCGACGCACCCCATATCAGACGGAATCATAGATATGACTTTTTATAAACTTCCTCTCGTTATCGCGCTCTCAGGCATGACCTTTGTCAGCGGCTGTATGGAAACCTCGCCAAATGGTGGCGAAAAGACGCGTAACGGTGCCGCTATTGGCGCAGGCCTTGGTGTTCTGGCGGGTATCGCTGGTGGCGACAACGCAGACGAACGCCGCCGCAACGCAGCCAAGGGCGCCATCATCGGCGGCTTAATCGGTGCAGGCGTCGGCAGTGCGCTCGACAAGCAAGAAGAAGAGCTTCGCGCGCAAATGGGTGGCAATGTTGGCATCGTCAACAACGGCAACAACCTCGTCGTCACACTGCCGCAAGACATTCTGTTCGCAACAAATTCAACGGCTGTTTCGAGTTCTTCACAAAACGACATCTATACGCTTGCAAGCTCGATCAACCGCTACCCGAACACCACCGTTAACGTCGTCGGCCACACCGATAGCGAAGGCGATGCGGCCTATAACTTTGATCTGTCCCAGCGCCGTGCACAATCGGTCGCGTCGGTCCTGATCAACGGCGGCGTATCCCCTCAGCGTATCCGCTCGATCGGTCGCGGCGAGGACCAACCGGTTGCCTCCAACGCAACGGCACAGGGTCGCCAGATGAACCGCCGGGTCGAGATCATCATCACCCCGAACTAAGCAGTTCACAGTTAAAACAATCAAAGGGGGCTTATCGCGGGCCCCCTTTTTCATTGCCCCAACCAGACTTTGATAATACCAATTTACCAAATACGGATGGAAACCAAGATGCCCTTTGAACCAATACCGCAAGAGAAACTGTCGATGGGCGTCGTGCGCCAGATTGAGGGGCTTATCCTGCGTGGCATCCTGCGTCCGGGTGAGCGCTTGCCGGCAGAGCGCGAACTCTCGGAGCGTATGGGCGTTTCACGTCCCTCCCTGCGAGAGGCGCTCAGCGACTTGCAAGAGCGCGGTCTGCTGGCAAGCAAAGCAGGGGCAGGCGTCTTTGTCGCTGACGTCCTTGGCAGCGCATTTTCGCCCGCTTTGATCACCCTGTTCTCCTCGCATGACGAAGCAGTGTTCGACTACATCAGCTTTCGCCGCGACATGGAGGGGTTAGCAGCTGAACGCGCCGCAAGGCTGGGGTCTGACATGGACCTGAAAGTCATCGACACGATCTTCAAGAAAATGGAATCGGCCCACACCAAACGAAACCCCGCCGACGAGGCGCATCTCGACGCGGACTTTCACCTCGCCATTATCGAGGCCAGCCACAACATCATCATGCTGCATATGATGCGCTCGATGTACGAGTTGTTGCGCGAGGGCGTGTTCTACAACCGCACCGTTATGTTCAAACAACGCACCACCCGCGACACCCTATTAGAACAACACCGCGCCATAAACGCGGCCCTGCAAGCGCGCGACCCCGAAAGGGCACGCGGAGCAGTCGAAGGGCACCTCAGCTTTGTCGAAACATCCCTCTCGGATAAGCAAAAAGCGGATCGTAACGAGGCCTTCGCGCTGAAACGGTACGAGCACGAAGCCAAGCGTTAATTAGCGTAAAACAGCGGCCTCGAACGACTTGGTGGTTGGGCGCGCACAGGGGCCATAAGACCCAGCCGCGACATCCGCCAACTGAGGGAAAATCGCGAGCAACTCGTCGCGGGCATCCTCGGCCATCGACCCAATCGCCTTTTCACCGGGATGGAAGCTTTCGGACGCAATCCCCGCCGCATAGATCAACTCATGCGTATCAAACAACAGGTGGTAATAGGTGAAACTGTCTTGCTGGACTTGGCGGATCGTTTGGTCGTTCACTAGCTGGATCGCAGGGACCAGAACCTCGTCCTCACCCATATAAAGCTCGGCACGCCAGCCCGTCAGCAAAATCCGATGCTGTGGCGACACATAAAGATCGCGCGTATTGCCCAAAGCACCCGCTTCAATCCGAATAGGCGCGGCCTTGGGGTTGCCCACAATCCGTGATGACGCCACCCAACGGATCGGCTGGTCACCGCTATCCATCGTTGGGATCAGATCGCCAGCTGCAAATCTTCAATCGCACGCGGTCCATTCACCGTTTCGATCAAAGTGCCCTCAAGAAAACAGGTCACATAATTCCAGTTGTAACGCTCCGCGTTCAAACCACTATAGTTGTTGCCCGCGAGGCTATCGAGTGTCAGGGATCTAATTGGTCCGCCGTCCAATACCGACGGGTCACCGGGGCTGACATATTCAGGGACAAGATAGGCGTTTCCATTCGTATCTTGGGCAATGACGGCAGTTAGAGTGGCTGTCGTGCCATCCGTATAAGTAACCGTCGCGTT
>Ga0208304_10000564_pt1 | contig 19362 bp, 14 predicted proteins | sample ColrivemetaGS713_FD_187603 | JGI IMG/M metagenome (GOLD analysis project Ga0208304, IMG submission 187603) | Estuarine microbial communities from the Columbia River estuary - Flood tide ETM metaG S.713 (SPAdes) (version 2) | ecosystem: Environmental > Aquatic > Marine > Intertidal zone >... | reverse complement strand
GGGGGTTCGATATCCCGATTTATTCCCCTCTACTTCATTTCTTTGAAGCCGTTCCGGTTACCTCTGGACGCGGTTTTCGTATTCGTTTGTTGATCGCCAGACCAGTGGTTTTGTGGAAACACGAGCCAGCTGGGTGCTCTTTGTCTGGCGGTTTCTGGTTGCGCTGAGCGCCTTCCGGATATCCCTCGACCGGGTTTACGCGCAAATTCTCCGCAACTCTCACGACCAAAGGTGTCTGGTTGCTCTGTCCTGAGAACGGCGACTCCCTGTCCGCTGCTCTGAGCCTCGCAACTTGCTTGTTGTGGAGCAGTTCTGTTAGAAACGTGCAGTGCTCCACATGATTTGGAGTCGCCGACTATCCCTGAATATCCTACGCACAATAATAAAGGGAGGTGGCGCGTGAATAAAAAACAACAATCACGCCGTCAGTTTTTGAAGGACTCAAGCGCGGCAATGGGATTAACCCTTGCCGGTATTCATTTACCCTCGTTGCTTCCCTTGGGAGAGGCTGCCGCCAAGGCGCGAGATAATCAGGCTGCGATGCAGATACTGACCGCAGAGGAGGCTGCCGACATAGAGGCGATTACCTCCATGGTCATTCCCAGCGGCGACACTCCCGGGGCCAGGGAAGCCGGTGTGGTGTATTTCATTGACCTGGCGTTAGGGGCCCAGTTGGCTTCCATGCTTGTGCCCTTGCGACATCAACTGTCAGAGATGAACGCCTTGGCAGGCTCGGACTCAGCCGGCGGTTTTTCCCGCCTTGATGAAGCTGCCCGGATGACAGTGATGGAAAAGGCTGATTCGGCGGGCTTCCTGGGAATTTTCTCCACCCTTACGATGTTCGGGATGTTCTCGATGCCCACATACGGGGGTAATCGCAACCACGTGGGTTGGGAGATGATCGGGTTCGATCATCGCCATGCGTGGATGCCGCCTTTCGGCGACTACGATGCCGAGGAACACGGTAAGCACCCTGGAGGGCAGTCCAATGAAACGTCCTGAGAATATGCCTTCCTTTGGGCTCGACAAAGAGGTGGACTTCGTCATTGTTGGCTCAGGAGCCGCTGGAGGCGTGCTGGCAAAGGAACTTTCCCTGTCCGGCTTCCAGGTCGTGGTACTGGAACAGGGTCAGTGGCGCAGCGAGGAAGACTTTACCCACGACGAGTTTGATGTGCTGTTTAACGGTGGCCTTGCAGGCGGTGAAGACCAGGCGGGCACCCAGACCTTCAGGCACACCGACCAGGATGAGGCCGAGGCGCGGGATGGTTTTCAACCGGCCTGGTACGCCCGTACCGTGGGCGGCAGCAGCGTGCATTTTTCGGCGAATTTCTGGCGTTTTCGCCCATTGGATTTCAAGGAAAAAACCCTGCTTGGCCCGATCTCGGGGACCAGCTTTGAAGACTGGCCGATTAGCTATGAAGAACTCGAACCCTATTACACCAAGGTGGATTGGGAGATAGGCGTCTCTGGTGCCCCGGGACCGTTTGATCCGCCTCGCTCCAAGCCCTATCCGCTGCCACCGATGCCGGTAAAGTCCTCTGGTGTGCTGTTTGAGAAGGGCGCCAGGAAAATCGGTCTGAATCCCCAGGTCGCACCGGTGGCTATCCTCTCCAAGCCCTATCGGGGCAGGGCGCCCTGTGTGAATTGTGGTTTTTGCATGGGCTTCGGTTGCGAAACCGGCGCCAAGTCTTCATCGCTGTCTGCGATGATTCCATTGGCCATGGCCAGCGGTCGCTGTGAGTTACGCAGTGATTGCACCGTGTATCGGCTGCAGACCAATGACAAGGGACGTGTCGACGAGGTGCTTTACCTGGACAAGGATGGCAAGCAGCGCTCCCAGCGGGCCAAGGCGGTAATTGTTTCGGCGAATGGCCTGGAAACTCCCAGGTTGTTGCTAATGTCCGAGTCACCGAGGTTTCCCCAGGGACTGGCAAATTCCAGCGGCCTGGTGGGCAAGAACCTGATGTTTAACCATCACTCGTCGGTGAACGCAACGTTCGAGCATCAACTCAACGAGTACAAGGGCATTCAGTGCACCCGCATCTCACATGATTTTTATGAGAATGACCCCAAGCGCGGCTTCTACGGTGGCGGTGGGCTGGATGGTCGTCCCTTGTTCCTCGCCATGCCTATGTTTTATAGCCAGTTGTTCCCACCGTCCGAGATGCCACGCTGGGGTCAGGAATTTAAAGAATACCTGGCGGATTCGTTTACCCGCAGCATGACCGTGGTGGGCGCGACCACCTCGCTGGCCATGGAGAGCAATAACGTCACACTGGATCCCACCGTGCGGGATCGTTATGGCCTGCCTGCCGCGCGCATGACCTACCTGGATCACGACGATGACATGGCCATGGGGCGTTTCCTGCAGGGTAAGGCCGTCGACATGATGGAGGCAGCCGGTGCCAGGAAAGTGGTCGCTAAAGAAGGTGGTCCGACCACCGTCAGTGCACACCTGATGGGAACCTGTCGGATGGGTAATGATCCAGCGACATCGGTAGTGGATCGTTATCACCGCAGTCACGATGTACCCAACCTGTTTATTTGTGATGGCAGCAGCTTTGTTACCTCAGGTCGCGGGCAGCCCACTATGACCATCCAGGCCCTGGCATTCAGGGCAGCCGATCATATCGCCGAGTTCGCACGGCGTAACGAAATCTAGATTGATTAAGGAGACGGAATCGATGAAAAAAATTGTAACGCTGACAGGTGTCTTTTCTGCACTGGTGCTGACTGCGGGAGTCGCCATGGCGGACGATCCAGCCACTGACCTGGAGTACCTGGGCCCTGAGGCGGTGGGAGAGCGCGTGTTGCCGTTTTCTGATGCCGTGCGAGTCGGGGATATCCTGTATGCGTCCGGCAAGCTGGGGAATATCCCCGGCACCATGAACCTGGCCCCCGGCGGGATCGGGCCTGAGACTCGTCAGACCATGGAAAACATCAAGGCCACTGTTGAACGAAATGGCTTTTCCATGGAAAAACCCATTAAGTGCACGGTGTTCCTGGCGGATATCGCCGAGTGGGCCGCGATGAATGAGGTTTACGTTGAATTTTTCCCGGCACGCAAACCCGCTCGCAGTGCGGTGGGTGTGAGTGGCCTGGCGCTCAACGCACGGGTTGAGATTGAGTGTATGTTCGCCAGGTAGTGCGGAGGTAAACTTTCGAAATAAAAAGGGCGGGTCGCCGGTTGCGGCCCGCCCTTTGTTTTGCCTTGAGAAATCAGCTGATCAGATGACGTCCCAGGGATAGGCTTCGCCGTCGACAATAAAGTCGCACAGGGCAGTCAGATCCTCGTCTTCATTTTTCAGCAGTCTACGCAGGTTCTGGTTCATGCGGCGCTTGGCTTCCTGGGTGAACAGTCGAGCGATACCCAGGGCCTGTGTGTACTTGGCGCTGTCATCGGCTTCCATGCTGGCAACCCGGGAAAGAACGCTGATACCGACGAACAGGTCGATAGCCACATCTGCCACACGCTGCATGGAGTACTGCTTGCCAATGATGTTTTTGCCATAGCGGCGCAACAGCACATCAGCCAGGCGTGACAGTTCCAGTGCGTACTTCTCGTAAACCAGTGCCTCGTTCTGAAGTGACTCGGGAACATTGGGTACGATACGGTCACGTCCTACGGAGGTCATCTGGGTCAGGCGTCGGCTGGTGTAATCGGTCAGCACACCAAAACCCTTGATGGGGTTGTTGAAGATGCCGTCGACGCCTTTCTTCATGTCCTTCAGGGCATCGCCCACGTCCTTGAGTCCGGACAGTGCGATGAACAAGCGCAAGATTTCACTGGTGCCCTCGAAGATCGTAAGAATGCGAGAGTCGCGCACTATCTTCTCGTACGGGTACTCCCTCATGTAGCCATTACCGGCTGCTATCTGCATGGCTTCGTTTGCGGTGCGCCACATGGCTTCGCTGGCGAAGACCTTGCTGATAGCTGCTTCGGTTGAATAGTCGCTATGCCCTGAATCAATGTAGTGGGCAACCATCCACACCGCACTCTCGGCGGCAAAGCAGTCCACTGTCATCTGGGCAATCTTCTTCTTGATCAGGCCGAAGTCAGACAGGCTCTGGCCGAATGCCTTGCGTTCCTTGGCGTACTGGGACGACAGGGTGATACAGGCTTTCATGCCGCCGACAGCGCCACCACCCAGTCCGGTGCGGCCGTTGTTAAGCACCTCCATGGCGACCTTGAAGCCCTTGCCTTCGTCGCCCAGCAGGGCATGGGCAGGCAACTTCACGTCCGAGAAACTCACGGTGGTCGTGGAGGAAGCGCGGATACCCATCTTGTGTTCGGTGGGTCCGGGCATCACGCCTTCCCAGCCGTTCTCGACGATGAAGGCGCTGAGCTTTCCGCCTTCGCCTTCAGTGCGGGCGAACACCGTGAAAAAGTCGGCCAGGCCGCCATTGGTCACCCAGATTTTTTCGCCGTTAAGCGTCCAGGTGCCGTCATCATTTTTTACTGCCTTGGTTTTCAGTGCGGCCGCGTCTGACCCGGCACCGGATTCGGTGAGGCAGAATGCGGCGATCATTTCACCGCTGGCTAATTTGGGCAGGTACATCGCTTTTTGTTCGGCGGTGCCGAAAAGCAGCAGGCCTTTCATGCCGATTGAGCTATGCGCGCCGATAGTCAGGGACCCGGAACTGTCATGCATGCTGCTTTGTTCCAGTACCCGGGAGTAGGCGGCGTTGGATAAGCCAAGCCCATCGTATTCTTCGGGAATGATCAGTCCGAAAAGACCCATCTCGCGTAACCCCTGGAGAAATTCTTCGGGCTGTGCCGCATCTTCATCCCACTTGGCAAATGAATCTTTTTTCTCTGCAAGGAATCTGTCGAAGGAGTCCAGCACCATTTCCAGGGTTTCCCGTTCTTCTTCCTTGATGGTCGGGTAGGGAAACAGGTTCTGGTGGATGACGTGTCCCAGGAACAGCGATTTCACTGGGCTTACATCTAACAGCAGTCCAGATTCAGATGGCGCTTGGTCGGTAGTGTCTAGTACGGCAGCATTCATGGGAGTCGTCTCCTGGTATCTGTTGATTTCGCATTTAGCGATTCAAGCATGGACTCTGCACCGGGTTTCGCTGCAATGCAACATGGGAACGGAAGATTAGAATCAGTCCTATCGGGATGGATGAGGAATTTTGGGCAGAAATTACTCAGATCGTTCTCGATTTGAGGGCCGTAACAATATGTGATGAAGCAGAAAGCCATTCAATTCTGGAATTGTTAACCGCAACAGGGCTACTCTGGGCCCGCAATCGATATAAACAATCTGCGAAACGCAGGTCATGCATAAGTACAAGAGGGCTGAGGGATGAGTTTCATTAAACGCGCTGCTGTAATTCTGAGTCTGGTTACATTAAGCCTGCCTGCCTGGGGCGGGGATGACTTGCTGGCTGTTCGGGCGGGTCATTTGATTGATACACAGCAAGGCAAGGTGCTTAAGGACCAGGTCATTCTTATCCAGGGTGACAGGATCAGCCAGGTGGGATCTGCCGATGTTGTGCCCATTCCTGAAGGCACAAAGGTCATCGATCTTTCCGGCAAGACCGTACTGCCGGGCTTAATTGATATGCATGATCACATTACCGGCGACCATCGATTCCATGGCTATGAGGGACTCTCCATCTCAGTTCCTCGTGAAACCCTTTATGGCGTGTTGAATTCACGAAAGACCTTGCTTGCCGGTTTCACGACGATTCGCAACGTGGGTGCAAGCGGCTACTCCGATGTCGCGTTGCGCGATGCTATCAATGAAGGTGAAATTGCCGGTCCACGGATGCGTGTCTCTGGTCCTGCGTTGGGCATTACCGGCGGGCACTGCGATAACAACCTGTTGCCCCGGGAATACGATGTGACGGCCGAGGGTGTGGCTAACGGGCCCTGGGCTGTTCGCGCCAAGGTTCGAGAGGTCATCAAGTATGGTGCGGACCTCATCAAGTTCTGTGCAACCGGAGGCGTCTTGTCAAAGGGCGACAGCGTGGGTGGACAGCAGTACACGCTGGAGGAAATGACTGCGCTGGTGGATGAGGCGCATATGCATGGTCGCAAGGTGGCCGCTCATGCACACGGTGCCCAGGGTATACGAACTGCGATCATGGCGGGGGTGGACTCCATTGAGCACAGCAGCCTCATCGATGACGAAGGAATCAAACTCGCCAAGCAGCGCGGTACCTTCCTGGTTATGGATATCTATAACGACACGTTTATTCTTGAATACGGTGCCGAGGTTGGAATGTTGCAGGAATCCCTGGATAAGGAGCGTGCAATAGGCCAGTTACAACGGGACAATTTCCGTAAGGCTCACAAGGCCGGTGTGCGCATGGCTTTTGGCAGCGATGGCGCCGTCTATCCGCATGGTGATAACGGCAAGCAGTTTGCCTACATGGTGGAGTATGGAATGACTCCCATGGAATCCATCCAGGCCGCGACGGTGCACGCCGCCGAGTTACTGGGATGGAAAGAGGATGTGGGTGCTATTGCTGAAGGGTATTTCGCGGACATCATTGCCGTGGATGGGCAGCCGCTGGAAGATGTTTCAGTGCTTGAGAACGTGAGTTTTGTGATGAAAGGCGGCGAGGTCTATAAAGACTAGACTCGCGGTTCTGTGTAAGATTGACTCTGGATTAAGGCTAATCACGATGAGAAGCGTTGTTTGGATGCTTTTCACGTCCCTGTCTATTGGTAGCTAGTCATGACAAACACTCAGAATCCCGACCCGGATATTTTTTACAGCCTGGATGCCAACAACGTGATGGTGGCGGTGGGGCTTGGATGGGACGAATTCGCGACCGCCAACGGCGCTCCACAGCTACGCTCGAGTTCTCTCATTGGTAAGCCTGTACTGAATTATTTCTCTGATGCGGCGACCCGCAGGCTGTATGCACGCCTGTTTGACAGGGCGAGAACATCCGGGAATAAGATCAGCTTTGACTATCGATGCGATTCCCCGACTTTACGGCGTTTCATGCGCCTTACGATCAAGCCTGTGAAGGAGGTGGTCACCGTCCGCTGCGAGACGCTGCGAAAGGAAACCCGTCAGGCGAGCCATTTCGAATGGGCAGGACATCAGCGGGCGGCACGCAGCGGCGCCCAGGGAAACCAGATGGTGCTGCCCGTGTGCAGCCTGTGTTCCAAGGTGCAGGTCATCTCGGGAGATTGGCACGAAATCGAGTCGGCAGTTAAACACATGTCCCTGGACATGGATCCCAGGGTGCCCCTGCTCGCCCCTTCGCTGTGTCCGGACTGCGAGAACGTGGCCCACTAGCTCCGATAAACGGCACGTCAGCACTGGAACCTTGGCCCACGAGGCCCCGGTCCACCGCAACCTCGCTCAGCCGGCGAAGCGCTGAACCAGTTCCAGGGGCAGACGGACCATGCCACTGAGAACCAGTGCCACGCCCACGGACAAGGCCACCGAGAACAGCGCGTCGCGCTTGCCGATGGTCTTGAGCATGACCGCGAAGGTGGATACGCAGGGGATGTAGAAGGTCAGGAATACCAGGAAGGTACTGATCTGCACCCAGTCCAGGTACTGACCCACCTCGAAACTTCCCAGGGCCTGGTAGATCATCAACAGCGACAATTCCTTGCGCAGGATTCCGAAGAGAATCGGGACGCCCAGTACGATGGGTAGGCCCAGCCACCAACCCGTGATCGGCGTCAGCACCAGGTTGATATATTCGTCGGCCTGGAAATGTCCGAGCAGGGCCAGCACCACGGAGCCGCCCACCAGCAGCGGGGTGACGATGGTCAGGATGTCGCTGGTGCGATGCCAGGTAGTCTTCAGCAAAGTATCCAGCCTGGGCAGGGAGTAGGGCGGGATTTCCTGCACCACGCCGGGTCCGCTTTCCGTGTAGCGACGGGCCAGCAGTTTGCCCAGCAGGGCGATCACAACCATGGTCAGCAAGAAGATAGCCAGCACGCCCACTCCTCCCAGGTACTTGCCAGCCAGGGCCAGGATAATGGCCGAGCGGGCAGAGCAGGGGACGAAGGTAATCAGCAGGGAGGCGACGACTCGTTCATGGCCCTTGGAGGTCGCTGCCGCCGCGGACAGCGCCGGCACGTTACAGCCCAGCCCCAGCAAGAACGGAACGGCCACGGCGCCGTGCAGGCCGATCTTGTGGAACCCGCGATCCACCACGAAGGCGATACGGTGCATGATGCCGCTTTCTTCCAGCGCCACCAGCAACAAGACCAGCGGTAGCATGTAGGGCACGACGATGCCCACCAGGCCGATCAGGCCGTCCACCACGGCGCGGCCGACAACCCCACCGGTGCTGGTGGGTTGCCAGACTTCCACCGCCTCAATGAGGCGCGCAGCGGTCAGGCTGTCCAGCCAGCCGCCAACCTCGAAGACCACGAACAGCACCAGGGCGAAGACACCCAGGCAACCGATCAGGCCGATTTTCGGATTCAGGAACAGCTTGTCCAGCAGTCCCCGCCAGCCGCCGCTTTCCGGGCTTACGCCGGTACGGATGACCATTTCAAACAGGGATGCGGCCTGGTGGTGACGATCGGCATGCATTTCTTCCGCCAGGGGGCGGGGCAGTTGTCCGCCGGCGGCCTCGACAAGCTGGGTTAGCTTGGGAACCCGGGCCGGGAAATGCTGACCCAGTTCACCAAGGATGAACGGGTCGCCGGCGGCAACCTGCTGCACCAGGAAGGCGTGGGGAGCCTGGAAGGCCGCCTGGATATCGGCATCGTTCAGGGCGTCACTCAGGGGCTTCATGGCCTTGGCAATGTGGCTACTGAAGGGCTGGGGCACGGGGCAGGCATCTTCGCGCACTACCGCGACGGCTGCGGCGAACAGCTCGGAGATTCCCTGGCCCATGGTGGCGATGGTCGGGATCACCCGTACGCCCAGTTGCCGCTCCAGCTTGGCAGCACTGATTTTCAGCCCGCGCTTGTTGGCCTCGTCCATGCGGTTCAGGGCCAGCACCATGGGTTTACCCAACTGGCTTAATTCCAGGGTTAATTCCAGGTGCCGTTCCAGTGCGGTCGCGTCCACCACCTGCACGATGACGTCGGGCGGTGCGAACGGCGCGGGCGGGGCAACCCTGTCATGGGCAGACACTGGCGGTGGGACATCTCCCCAGAGCAGGTACTTCAGAGCCACCAGGTCGGTGTCTTCCAGGTGATGCAGGGACCGGGTGCTGGGCAGGTCAACCAGGTTGGCTTCGTCCAGACCCACCTGGACACGGCATTCTTCGTAGGTCCGATCAGTACCGGCCAGCTTGCCGGTGTGGACCGAGGTGGCCGAGACCGCCTGGAACAGGGTGCTCTTGCCGCTGTTGGGCATACCCAGCAGGGCAATGCGTACCCGGCGCTCGCCGCGGTAAAGGGGAAACTGGACGGGGATGGCGTGGGTGGTCATTGTTTCGGTTCTCGACTCACGCGCCGCGTACCGGCGCTGCTTGGTTAGTGATTGCGCTCCCTGGTACGAATCTGGCGGCAGACCCGGGCCTGGCGGAGGCGGGCGGGGAGTCGTTTGTCCCCTGTATTACACGAATGGTAGGGACTCTAGTTGCAAATAACAATAATTCTCATTCGTATTAACCGAAGCGCCCACGAATACTCGTCTAACTTATGGCTGTAAATCATATAAGCCATTGTTTTTATTTATATAAGATAGTTTTTGGTCTGTCATGACAGGGCAGTGGGCAGCCCCGATTGATCAGTTTGGGGTCGAAGGGCTGAAGAAACTGCGCGGTCTTCCGGGGACGATGCCTGCCGGGGACACTGGGCCAGGGTCATAGCGCCACTCGCCTCCCGTCAGGACCCGGACGTCTCATCGCTCTTGTTGGCAGGCAGTCGGGAGGCCTTTCTCAACGCCTCACGCAAGACGTATTCGATCTGGCCGTTGGCGCTGCGCAGTTCATCGTCCGCCCAGCGTTGCATGGCTTCGAGTATGTCCTCGTTAATGCGTAGCGCGAAGGCTTTGCGTTTACTCATTTCGATGTGTCCCGTCCCGGGGGGGCGCTAGCCCCCCGGGCAAGTTTTATCAGGAATACAGGCTGCCGGTATTGAGCACTGGTTGTGCGTTTTCTTCGCTACACAGTACGACCAGCAAATTGCTGACCATGGCTGCCTTGCGTTCCTCGTCCAGTTCCACCACACCCTGCTTTTTCAGCTCATGAAGAGCCATGTTCACCATGCCTACCGCGCCTTCCACAATCTGGGCGCGTGCCGCGATGATGGCAGAGGCCTGTTGACGACGTAGCATGGCGCTGGCGATTTCCTGGGCATAGGCCAGGTGCGAGATACGCGCTTCGATGACTTCAACGCCGGCCTTGTCCAGGCGCTCCTGAATTTCAACTCGCAGGCTTGCAGCGATCTTCTTGGGGTCGCTGCGCAGGCTGATTTGCCCGTCCTCATGGGTTTCGTAGGGATAGCTGGTTGCCAGGTTACGCAGGGCAGCCTCGCTCTGGATGGTCACGAATTCCTCGAAGTCATCCACCTCGAATACCGCTTCGGCAGTATCAATTACTTTCCAGACCACCACCGCAGCAATCTCGATGGGGCTACCGTTGGAATCATTAACCTTGAGCTTGCCGCTTTCGAAATTTCGAATCCGCAGTGACACGGCTTTCTTGGCGTAGAAGGGATTTGCCCAACGCAGACCGGGCTCTCTCGCGGTGCCCGCGTACTTGCCGAAAATCTGCAGGACCTTGCCTTCGTTGGGGTTGACCATGAACAGGCCAAACCAGCAAATCAGCGTGATGATGGCCAACAGGGCCCAGAACAAGGTCATTCCGACGCTATAGCTTCTCAATCCGTTGAAAACACCGTAGCCGGTGAGGAGCTGGGCTACCGCCAGGACCACGATGAACAGGTATCCCGAATTCACTTTTCGTTTGATTTCTTTCGACATGGCTATCTCCTTGCCAGGAATTAATTTGATATCAAATTAATATCAACTCGGCGAAAAGTCAAGCCACAAAAGGCCTCCGGGCCGGTAGCCTAGTCCTGGAAAATGGCGGCGATGCGCCGGATCCCGTCAAATGTGGGTTGGCAATATTGCGCCAGGAAGGCCTCGCCAGGTTCTGATCCGGCGGGTAATTCCCTGACTGCCGCCAGCGCCGCGGCGCCGTCGAAGTCCACGCAGGCGAGTCGGCAGGATAGCTCGTCCGGTGCCCTGCCAAAGGCGGTGCCGGGCAGGGCGGCAACCCCGGTGTTCTCCAGCAGGTATTCACACAGTGCCTGGCTGTTTTGAATATTCAGCTTTTCCCTGAGTGGCTCCATGTGGGGCATCAAGTAAAACCCGCCGCGAGGTCGCGTGCCCCGGGCCCCTGCCGATTCCAGGGTCTCCCAGCTCCAGAGCATCAAGGCCTTTACCAGTCTGCGACAATTCTCCAGGTAATCCCGTAACTCCGGGTTATCGTTGAAGGCATGAATCGCCGCGTACTGCACCGGGGCGCTGACCGAAGTGAAGGACTCACTGGCCAGGGCGATCATATTTCTCAGCACCGGCTCCAGGGTTTCGGGGAAAATAAACGCCCCAAGTCGCCAGCCACCGGCTCCGGCCCACTTGCTGATGCCATTGCTGATGATGGTGCCCTCGGGGTAATAGCGGGCAATGGAGACGTGCTGGTTGTCAAAATGCAGCCCGCTGTATATCTCGTCCGAGAGAATCATCACGTGGTGCTCCCGAGCCACGCGAGCGATGGTCTCCAGGCGATCCGGGTCCAGGGTGCTACCGGTGGGGTTGTTCGGGTAGTTAAGTATCAGTAACCGGGCCCTGGCGGGCTCCTGCCGGCAATACCTGTCCAGCATCTCCGGGTCCAGGTCCGGCTTGTCAGCCGGCGAGGACAGCCATTGCATGTCCCTGCCCAGGATCCTGGCCTGGGGGGCATAGGAGACCCAGCTGGGGGAAGGTAGCAATAGCTCGGCATCACACGCCATTTGCAGGTGAAACAGCAATTCCTTGGTGCCGGGGCCGATCAGTACCTGGTCGGATGAATAGTGCAGGCCCTCGGTCCGCTCAATGTAGCGACTCACTGCCTCACGCAGTTCAGCCAGGCCTTGTACTGCGAGATAGGCCTTCTGGTGGGCATTCAGTTGCAGGGCGCGCTCCATGACCGAGGGAACCGGAAATGGCGACTGCCCCAGGCCTAGTCTCACCACCTGTTTCCCCTGGGCCAGCAAATCCCGGGATCGCTCGTTAATCGCCAGGGTGGCGGACTTTGCCAGGCCAGACAATCGTGGATCCAGCCGCAAACTGGGCGGAAGAGTTGCTTTATCGTTCACGCTTGTGATGCCCCGGGGTTATGTCTGAGCCACCGTCTGAATCTACCGGTGTCGGGAGCCTCCGGCAACTGGCCGGAGAGCCGCTGGATGGCTTGTGCATAGGCAAGATGGTCCAGTCGCGGTAAAGTTAGCGGCTGTTTAAGAACAAAACGCGGCAGCTTGCTGACAGAAATTTATTTGGGACCACCTTAGGTATCCGGGGTCTGGTCTCATTAAGGGCTAAACAAAAATGATCAAACGGCTTTTCATCGCGGTAGTGCTTCTGGGCGGAACCTTCGGGGGCATTTTTTACTACAAGTACCTGGGCTCCCAGCAGATGAGCCAGGGCGGTTACCAGTCGCCGCCAACCGTCATTTCATCGGCCGAGGCTGAGTTGGAAAGCTGGCGCCCCTCCATCTCCTCGGTGGGCGGCTTGAGTTCAACCCAGGGAATAATGGTGACACCCGAGGTCAGCGGGGTGGTGAAGGAACTGGTGTTTGAGTCTGGTCAGAATGTCGTGAAAGGACAGTTGTTACTGCGCCTGGATGATGCGGTGGATCGGGCTGCCCTGCAGGTGCTGGCAGCGGAGTCCAGGTTGGCGGAAGTCCAATTCCAGCGGGCAAAGGAATTGTTGCCCAAGCGTGCCCTGTCCCAGTCCGAGTTCGACGCCAGCAACGCAGCCGTGGAAGCGGCTCGGGCACGGGTGGCTCAGCAAGAGGCCATCATTGAACGCAAATCCGTGCGGGCGCCATTTGCCGGTTCCCTGGGCATACGCCAGGTTGACGCCGGGCAATATATTGAACCGGGGGACGGCATCGTGAGTCTGCAGTCCCTGGATCCCATGTACCTGGACTACGCGTTGCCAGAGCGCCTTCTCCCCAGCCTGGCGGTAGGCCAGGACGTGGAGGTCAGTGTGGGTGCCTATCCGGACGAGCTGTTCCCGGGTCGACTGCAAGCCATTGAGCCTGACGTGGACGTGGGAACTCGCATGGTTCGCCTGCGCGCAACCATGCCTAACCCGACCGGGAAATTGAGGCCGGGGATGTTTGCCAGGGTGGTGAATATCGTTGAAGGAACCGTGGAGGCGGTGACTGTGCCGCGCACCGCGGTCAGCTTGAATAGCTATGGCGATTTCCTCTACCTGGTGGAAGATGACGGTAAGGGTGGTCTGGTCGCCAGGCGCCAGCAGATCGTCACCGGCGAGGTCAGGGGCGGACGCATCGTGATCGATTCGGGTCTTGAGGCCGGCCAGACGGTTGTTCGCACCGGCTTGATCAAGTTGCGAGACGGCATGGCCATCGCAGTGGATAACAGTGTCCAGCTGGACGACGAAAGGCTTGGTCATCAATGAAATTCACCGACCTTTTTATTCGCCGACCGGTGTTGGCATCGGTCATCAGTCTGATCATCTTGCTACTGGGGTTGCGTTCAGTCGGTATGTTGGATTTACGGCAGTTCCCGGAGATGCAGACTACAGTTATCTCGGTGACTACGGTCTACCCCGGTGCCAGCTCTGACCTGGTCCAGGGATTCATCACTACACCCTTGCAGCGGGCTATCGCCGAGGCACGGGGGATCGACTACATCAGCGCCAACAGCAGCAAGGGCGTGTCCAGCATCCAGGTGCATATGCAAATGGATTACGACACCGATGCGGCGGTGGCGGAAATCCAGGCCAAGGTGGCCAGTCAGCGAAACATCCTGCCGGCGGATGCCGAGAATCCGGTCATTGAAAGCGGTGGTGACGAGGGCTTTGCCCTGATGTACCTGGGGTTCTTGAGCGATACCGTGCCGGGTCCCCAGATCACCGACTACGCGACCCGGGTCATTCAGCCCCAGGTCCAGGCCCTGCCCGGGGTGGCCAAGGCGGCGGTCTACGGTCAGGAACTGGCCATGCGCATCTGGCTGGATCCGGCCCTGATGCGGGCGCTGGATGTGACGGCGGAAGAAATTGCCTCGGTACTGCGTGCGAACAACTACCTTGCGGGCATCGGTTCCACCAAGGGCAAGTATGTGTCGGTGGACCTGGACGCCACCACCAACCTCACTACCGAAAAAGAATTTCGCCAGCTGGCGATCAAGACGGTGGAGGGAAAGGTTGTACGCCTTGGTGACCTGGCCAGGGTTGAACTGGGTGCCGAACAATACCAGACTCGGGTGCTGTACCAGGGTGTTCCCAGTGTATTTATTGCGATTGAAACCGCTCCGGGCGCCAATCCACTGGATGTGGCGGGCCTGGTCAATGACCTGATGCCTTCTATCCAGGCCCAGTTGCCCAAGGGAATCACCGGTGGAGTTGCCTATGACGGCAGCGTCTACATCAGCGAGTCCATCAGCGAGGTGTACCAGACCCTGGCCGAGGCGGTGGTCATCGTACTGGCGGTTATTTTTCTCAGCCTGGGATCATTCCGGGCGGCCCTGGTGCCCGCGGTGGCGGTTCCGCTGTCCATGGTGGGCGCGGCATTCGTTATGTGGGTGCTGGGTTACTCCATTAACCTGCTCACTTTGCTGGCCATGATCCTGGCCATCGGCCTGGTGGTGGACGATGCCATCATCGTGGTCGAGAACGTTCACCGGCACGTGGAGAAAGGCAGTTCCCGCATACAGGCGGCATTGACTGCCGCCCGGGAACTGGCGGCGCCGATTATCGCCATGACCACCACCTTGCTGGCGGTATATGCGCCTATTGGATTTACCGGTGGCCTGGTGGGTACGCTGTTTAGCGAATTTGCTTTCACTCTTGCCGGCGCCTTCGTGATTTCCGGCATCGTCGCGTTGACTCTCTCGCCGGTATTGTCGGCCAATGTGCTCAAGCCCCATGGCACCCAGGGTCGTTTTGAACAAGCGGTTGAACGATTTTTCTCCTGGCTTTCGGATGCCTACAGGCGTTCCCTGCACCTGAGCCTGGACACTGTGGCCGTGGCCTTTTTGGTCGCCGCAGCGGTGCTGGTGTCGAACTACTTCATGTTTGTCAGCAGCAAGAGCGAACTGGCGCCTTCGGAGGATCAAAGCTCCTTGTTCTACATGGGTACCGGGCCGCGTACCGCAACCCTGGATTACAACGAGGCCTATGGCGCCCAGATACAGGAGTTGTTTGAGGAGATCCCCGAGTACCACGAAAGCTGGATGATTCTGGGTATGGGGCAGGGCGGCGTGTTCGGGGGCTTCGATATGGGGCCCATCAATGAGCGGGAGCGTTCCTCGGCTGAAGTCCAACCCCAGGTGCAGAGCCAGTTGGCCAAGGTGGCCGGGTTCCAGATGGCCGTATTTGCGCCTTCCAGCGTGCCGGGCGGTGGCGGCGGGATGCCCGTGCAGTTCGTGTTGGGCAGCGACCGGCCCCACGAGGAAATCGTACAGTTGGCCGATGTCATGATTGGCGAGGCCATGGGTAGCGGCAAGTTCATGTTCCTGAGGAAATCCCTGGAAATTGACCGCCCCGTGACGACCGTGGTTATCGACCGGGAACGCGCTGCGGACATGGGAATCTCCATGGCCGATGTGGGACGCGGGCTGGGCTTGATGCTCGGTGGTGGTTACGTGAATCGCTTCAGTATCGATGGCCGCAGTTACAAGGTGATTCCCCAGGTGGAGCGTGAGGCCCGTGTCCAGGCAGAACAACTGGGCGCCTACTTTATTCGTTCCGGTAGCGGCCAGATGGTTCCGCTTTCCACCCTGGTGTCCCTGGAGCAGGGAGTCGAGCCTTCGAGTCGCACTCAATTCCAGCAACTGAATTCGGTGACCGTGGAAGGGGTGATGGCTGCTGGCGTTCCCCAGGGCGAGGCCCTGGAGTATTTGCAGGAAATGGCAGAGCAGAAGTTGCCCCAGGGCTATGTGGTGAACTACTCCGGCGGTTCGCGCCAGTTCATGCAACAGGGCTCGGTACTGGTGTTTACCTTCTTCATGTCTTTGCTGGTGATCTACCTGGTTCTTGCCGCCCAGTTTGAAAGCTGGCGGGACCCGCTGATTATCCTGGTGTCAGTGCCCCTGGCCACTGCCGGCGCCTTGGCCTTTATCACCCTCGGGTTTTCTTCTATCAATATCTATACCCAGGTTGGTTTGATCACCCTGATCGGTGTGGTGGCGAAGAACGGGATTCTTATCGTGGAGTTTGCCAACCAGTTGCAGATTAACGAAGGCTTGAGCAAGCGCGATGCAGTGGAGAAGGCCGCAGCCATTCGCCTGCGCCCCATCCTGATGACCTCGGCGGCGATGATCATGGCCATGGTTCCGTTGTTAACCGCCACAGGTTCAGGTGCGGCAAGCCGATTTGATATCGGCCTGACTATCGCGGCCGGGCTGGGTATTGGCACTTTGTTTACTTTATACATCCTGCCTGCCTTCTACCTGTGGTTGGCCAGGGATCACAGCGCGCTGTCTCCGGCGCAAGAGATGACCAATGGGTAATGGCTTTGTGAAATCGAGTTTGGCCGCAGGGCTGCTGTCTATGCTACTGGCGGGCATGCCTGGCGTATCTGATGCCCAGGCGACGCCAAAGCAGGCCGCACCCAGGGCGGACATGGCCTATGACATGGATGTCACCGCGACCTTGGTGCCGGCCGAAGGGATTGCCCGGGTGCGTATCCAGCTTCGTCAGCCCAGGGACTTGTTGCGCAGTGTCCGTTTCAGGATTGATCCAAAGCGATACCGGGACTTTACCGGCGATGGTGAGCTGAAAGTTGAGTCGGGCAGGGTGACCTGGTTACCACCAAAAAAAGGTGGAAGTATTTCCTATTCGGTTTCCCTTCAGGAACAAAAAAAGTCAGGTTCCTATGACAGCATGGTCCAGTCCAGGTGGGCCTTGTTCAGGGGTGACGACCTTGTGCCTGCGGCATCGGTAAAGACCATCAAGACTGCGTACTCCCGCACCCGCTTGCGCCTTACCGGACCGGCAGGATGGTCATTTCTATCAGCCTATACCAGGGATTCGCAGGGTTGGTTTGTCGTCAACTGGCCGGAGCGTGGTTTCGATCGTCCGGTGGGCTGGATGATAGCCGGCAAGCTAACGGTTAAGTGGGCTGATGTGCAGGGTGTCAGGCTGGCCGTGGCCGGCCCGCTTGGTCAGGGTGTCCGAAGCATGGATATCCTCGCCTTCATGCGTTGGAACCTGCCGTCACTGCTACAGACCTTTCCTAACTTCCCGGAGAGAATTCTTATCGTCTCTGCAGGTGACCCCATGTGGAGGGGTGGAATTTCTGGCCCGAATTCCCTGTTCCTGCATGCTGATCGTCCGCTGATCAGTGGGAATGGGACCAGCACCCTGCTGCATGAGCTAATGCACATTGCCCAGGGCTACTCAGCCGAAGGTGGGGATGACTGGATTGTTGAAGGTATTGCCGAGTACTACACCCTGGAAATCCTGCATCGATCCGGAACCCTGTCCAGCAGTCGCTACGAAAAAGGCCATGAGAAACTTGATGCCTGGGGCGAGGAAGTCCAGTCCATGGAGTCCGAGCATTCTTCCGGTGCGCGTACCGCCAGGGCAGTGAGTATCCTGCAGGACCTGGATGCCGAACTGCGTGCAAACAGCAAGGGCATCTACAGCCTGGATGATGTTGCCAGGCGATTATCCGTAGATGGCAATCCCGTGACCCTGTCTCGACTTAGACAGGTTTGCGAGGACCTTGTCGGCAAACCCCTTGCGTCACTGTCGGATGCAAAGGTTGAGGGTCGCTAGCTTTTATAGTTTTTCCAGTTTCATTGTGGGCTGGAATTAGTCCCGGTTTTATAAGACTGCCACTGGCGAGATATTGGGTAGGTGACTACCCATTGCCGATTTTTAAAATACGGTGGACTATAATCTGATGGCAAGGGAGCGATGGTTACCGCCCCCGGCTGGTAAGTGTTTTCAGATGGAGCAGACGCCGTCCCAAGGGGGTGGGTTGATGACGTTACGGGCCCGGTGCCAGCCACGGCTCAAGCCGCCTACCTTTTAGAAGAGACTTCCAGGTTCGAGTGTCCTGCTCACGTGGATTGAGCTGTATTGAGTCAATTTTGAACTCGTTTGGGAGGCTAGGAAAATGAAGAAAGTCTTTACATGGATAGTGACCTTCTTGATAGCTGCCTTAATGGCTGCATGTGGAGGCAGTTCAGGGGGCGGCATTGTCGCGCCGCCGGTGCAAGTAGTTCCTGTTGAGATAACGGCGGCCAATGCGCCGTTTGTAACCTCAGATTCCCTGAATGCTGCTGCCTTTGCTTCGGAGTTGGGAGATTTCTCGACGATCGGAGTGCTGGGCGGTGAAAGTGCACCTGGCATGTTCTCGAAGCTTGGGAAAGTGCCGATGCTGGGCGTGTCGAAGGTGATCAGTCCGGTGTTTGAAAATTCTGTCGGGTCAACGCCTTGCTCGGTCGACGGTACCGTTACCGTTTCCGGGAATATAGCTAACCCCCTGACGATTACGGTCGGGGACACCATTAGCATCGTGTTTGCCATGTGTGATGATGGGGACGGACAGGTTCTGGATGGCGCGATGGACATTACCATTACCGCGTTCAACGGCAGTCTGGATACCTATTTGTTCGAGATGGGCATGACGGTGTCGATTGCCAGTTTGTCCATGGATGACGGTGGTATGAACGGGCCTGCCGAGGTGGATGGTAGTTTCAATCTACTGATTGATACGTATTCCAACCCGGTCACCAAGACCATTGTCTCGGGTGAATTGCTGAGCATGGTTGCCGGGACAAGAAGCGTCACGTTAAAGGACTTCGTAAGCGATGGTCAGCTGGATGAAGGTGCTTTCACCATTACTGTGGACGCAAGCGGCAAGGTGGAAAGCGATCGCTTTGACGGACAGGCGACCTATATCACTGAGGTGCCGTTTGTGGCGTCAATTGACAGCAATCCCTATGTCGGCGAGATGCTGATTACCGGAGCTGGTGGTTCCAGCATCCGGGTAACCGTCCTGGATGTTGAGACCGTCAGGCTGGAGATGGACTACAACGGTGACGGAGCGGTGGATGAAACCAGCGACGTGACCTGGGAAGAGGCCATCGGTTAAAGAGGATCTGAAACAGGTTTTTCGTCTGGGGTTTTCGCCCGGGCCCAGAGCTGAAGAGGAGAGTTTATATCTGTTGAGATAATGGGCTCCGGCTTTTGGCCGGAGCCCGGGAGGGTGTCGGGATGACTAACTTCTGTA
>Ga0208304_10000527_pt1 | contig 20061 bp, 13 predicted proteins | sample ColrivemetaGS713_FD_187603 | JGI IMG/M metagenome (GOLD analysis project Ga0208304, IMG submission 187603) | Estuarine microbial communities from the Columbia River estuary - Flood tide ETM metaG S.713 (SPAdes) (version 2) | ecosystem: Environmental > Aquatic > Marine > Intertidal zone >... | reverse complement strand
GCACAATGATCTGGTCTATCATCAAAATCGCATTCTTTGTGGCGCTTGCGGCCGCGCTTGCTTGGGGTGCAGCCTATGTTCAGGATACGCCGGGCAGCATTAGCATTGCCTTTGGCGGACGCGCGCTTGAATTAACGCCGCTTGCCTTCCTCATCGGCATTCTTCTGGCTTTTCTTGCCTTTTGGCTTGCACTTAAAACCGCTGGGATGTTGGTGGCTGTGTTGCGTTTTCTGACCGGCGATGAAACCGCGTTGAGCCGGTTTTTTGATAAATCACGCGAACGTCGCGGTTATTCAGCGCTGGCAGATGGAATGATTGCATTGGCTGCTGGTGATGGCGCGCGGGCAACCGCAAAAGCCTCTCGCGCTGAACGGCTGTTGCAGCGCCCGGAGTTGACGCGGATACTGTCTGCCCAAGCCGCAGAAGTTGCGGGTGACCCAGCGGCAGCGCAAGAGCATTACAAAGTGATGCTCGCCGATAAATCGACGCGATATGTGGGAATCGTTGGCCTGATGAAGGCTCGCCTTGCCGCCAAAGACTATGAGGCCGCGCTGCAATTGGCCGAGCGCGCCTTTGCTCTGCGCCCCCGCGATCTGGTGATGCAGGATGCTTTGTTTGATTTGCAAATCCAGCAAGGCCATTGGGGCGGTGCCCGCCAAACCCTGCGCTACAAGGTTAAATCGGGCACGATGCCGCGCGATGTGGCGACGCGTCGAGAGGCCGTTTTGCTAGTTGGCGATGCGATGAAGGCCCATGCAGCAGGCGATGCCCCTCGCGCCCGTGCCGATGCTTTGGCCGCCAATCGCGCCGCCCCCGGCCTTGTGCCTGCTGCCGTTCTGGCCGCGCAGGTGCATGCCGGCGATGGCAATATGCGTGCCGCCCAAACCGCCCTGCGAAAAGCATGGGACCAAACCCCGCACCCAGATTTGGCCGCTGCATGGGGTGGCTTGGTCCAAAATGAAGACACGGCTGCGCGCTTAAAACGCTTTGCGCCCCTGCTCAAACTAAAACCTGAACATCCCGAAACGCGGATGCTGGAATGTGAATTGATGCTGGCCGCCGAAGATTTCCCCGCAGCACGCCGCGCCTTGGCTGATATCGCCAGCACCGCCCCAACCAGCAGAAGCTTGTCATTGATGGCTGCCGTCGTTCAGGGCGAAGGTGGCGAGGAACACGAAGTCCGCGCTTGGCTTGCCCGTGCCTTACATGCGCCACGCGGTGAAATGTGGGTCTGCGCAAGCTGCAATCATTTGCACAGCAAATGGGAGCCTTTGTGTGAAAACTGCGACGCGTTGGACAGCCTAAGCTGGACCAAACCAAGCGAGAGCGCTGCCTCAGACATGCCAGCCGCCATGCTGGCATTGCTGGCACAGAATGCGGTTTCAGACGTTGATATCGAAGATTCAGCCAATATTCATGCCGATTATGCCTCGGACGAGGATACGTTGGAACCAGATATGGACGATGATGAACAAGGGAAAACAGCCCCGACCTAGCCCCCCAACGCTAGGACTTGCGTCAGTGTTTGCCTTATCCTAAAAGCCAATCGTCGCCGCTGTAGCTCAGATGGTAGAGCACGTCATTCGTAATGATGGGGTCGGGGGTTCGAGTCCCTTCAGCGGCACCAAATACTCCTCAGAACAATTTATTTAATTATGATTATTGTGCATTTTAATATTGCCATAGTACCAATTATCCGGGCTGTGGGGTGTGATTGGCGGCGTTATTGCGAGCCTTGTCGCCGCTTGGTAATGGCCCGCCAATGTAATGAGACGTTGCGCGTTTAGCTCCTTTTGATCAACGGCGATTCTTGCTTTGCCATTGTTTGTCATCAGGTTGCTGCATCTTGCCCAGACCAGAATGACCGCGCCAAAATGGAGAACCAACTTTATGCGACGCCAATATCAAAATTGGGCTTATTTGGTAATTTGAGCGTTCTCCGGGCGTGTCCCAAGCTGTAATTTGGTGTGTTGCCAAACGATCTCGAGACGTCGTTTCTCGGTCTCAATCTCGTGCATATTTTCCATTTTTGCCGCGACTTCGATCTTATTGAGAGTTTCGCGTAGCTGATCGGCTCCGAACACGGCGGAACTGCCGGTGACCTTGTGGGCACGCATTGCAATATCTGGAAAGTCGAGCGTTTTCTCAGAACTTAACCATTCACAAAGTTCATCTACTTCAGCCTCAAATCGAGCCTGTAGTTTGAAGAACTTCTCCTCGCCCAATGCCTCACGCGTTTCGGTGCTGTGTGCGAGGTTGATCATGGGTAAATTTGTTTCGTCGAGCACGTTTGCAGTGTGCGAAAGTAGTGCGCGCAAAGCGTCACGCGCCAGCGGTTTGGTCAGGATATTATTCATGCCGTCCGCGAGATATTTAGCTTGTTCTTCTAATATTGCGTTTGCAGTCACAGCGACAATAGTCGCATTTTGAGACAATCCGCCCCCGGCGCGTATTGCACGTGTTGCCGCACGACCATCCATTACAGGCATGTTAATATCCATCAAAATCAGGTCAAACTTGGTCGTTGTAGACCGGTCAACTGCCTGTTTGCCGTCATGCGCTTCAAAAACCTGATGGCCATCTGATATCAGCATTTCGCGTGAAACAGCGCGGTTAATTTCGTTGTCCTCAACCAATAGAATTTTGAGCGATCTTATGGGCACATGTTCCAAGTCCGGCTTCACATCGCTCAGAGGGGCGGTAGTTTCTGATATTGGGATGCTTACCCAAAACGTGCTGCCTTGGCCGATCTTGCTTTGCACGCCAATTTCGCCGCCCAAAGAATGGACGAACCGTTTTGCAATACTCAAGCCTAGGCCGGTGCCCCCGACTTCCCGGTCATAGGCATTGTTGCCAGTAACAAAATCGTCAAAGACCTGAAGCGCCAGCTCTTCTGACATGCCGGGCCCGGTGTCCTTGACTTTGATCACCAATTTATCGGCGCGCGGCGAACCGAATTTTTCAATCGTCACCAACACATCGCCACGTTTCGTAAATTTCACAGCGTTTCCGATGATGTTTATCAATCCATGCTGAAGCCGATCATAATCGGACAACACCCAATCAATCGGTTCGCCAACCCATCTCCACGTCAAAGAGGTTGCGTTGGCCGCCGCCCTGCCATTTTCGCTATCGACGATATCTTGCAGCAGCGCGGCAATATTGACCGGCTCAGAGTTTGTGTTCAGCTTTCCAGCATCATAGCGCGTAATATCGAGCACATCCGAAATATGGCGCAAGAGAAGGCGGCCAGACGTTTCCATCAATTTTATATAGCGGTCCTGACCGGGGTTTAGCTCAGTTCCTCGCAAGAGAGTCAGGTTGCCGAGCAACCCGTTAAGCGGCGTTCGAATTTCGTGACTCATCGTTGTCAAAAAATTTGTTTTTAGCTGTTCACTGGCCAATGCCTTGTCACGTGCGGCAACAAGCTCGGCCTCTGCTTCCACCCGACGAGAGATATCCCGCAAGAAGGCAATAAAAATTTCGCCTTCATTGGTTTCGGCGGACTGGATTGCCAATTCGACAGGAAAGACACGTCCCGTACGGTCGACGGCCTCAAGCTTCACACGGCCTTTTCCGACAACACGTTTTTCGCCTTTTTCGCGCATGCGTTTCATGCCGACGTTATGCGCATCGCGAAAGTGGTCTGGGACAATTACAGATCCGATATCTTTGCCGAGAACCTCTTCTTCACGGTAACCAAAAATTGACTCAGCCGCGGGGTTGAATTCAATGATTATCCCATTGGTATTACACATAATTACGCCGTCTAGAGACGTGCCTAGAACAGTTGCCATACGCTTTGAAGTTTGCTGGTTTTCGCTTTCGCGGCGAACGTTGCGCCTGTTAAGCCGATCCAGATAAATGATACCGATCAAAAGCGCGCCAATCAAAGTTATAATGGCGGCTGCCAGTTCGGTCATTTTGCTTGCAACGGCCTGTCTTTGTGCGTCAGCCAATTGCGCAAATCGCGCGACCCCGGAACTGCCCAGTTCTCGCACGACGATTCCAGTGTCTTGGACTAGCTGCGAAAAGAGCGGTATCTGCCGCAACAATTCTACATCTGTTGCATGAATTATCATTGCGGTTTCATCAAGGAATGTGCCTAAGACTTGCATCTCTGCACTCATCTCAGGATCAGACAGTAATTGCTCGAAAGCGGGGGATTCTCTTAACAGGCTGATGCGTCTAAAAAACAGATCATAGTGTTCTCTAACCAGCGCCAAATCGATTGGCTCTTGATTGATTTCAGATTCAAAATCGAAAAACTCAACTTGAGTCTGAAACAGTGTCCATTGCATATGGTATGTCTGCGTGGAGCTGAGCAATCTGATCTCACGCGTGACATTAAATGTTAGAAATGCAATAGCGCCAAGGGCGACGATGCCCGCGAAAAGCGCAAATTTAACACCATTTATTCTTTTTAAGCGTTTATCTAACAATTGCAATTTCCCTTAATGTGGCGTCTGTAAAGACTTACTCAGCGACATCTTGGTTGAATTCCAATCTGTCGAGTTGCCAAATGCTTCGCGCGAAAGTGACCGCAGATCGGTAAGCGGCATTGTTATCAAAGTCATAGACCACCCAAAGTGGACCGAGTTCTCGAATAGGCATTTCGTTGCCGTCTATCAAATAGGCAATTATTGCGCCATCATTCACTGCATCTTTCAATGGAAACGTAACCGCGTAATCATTAATTGATCGCGCGATAATTTCGCCACTTGATACGCCAAGTTCAGCCGCGAGGTCTGCAATAGATACGCCATCAAATACGTGAACACCATTCGTCCAAATTGTCGATGTTTCGAAGGAAGTAACAGGTAGCGCTTTGAGCATCGCAAGATCAAATTGCATCGACTCTTTGTTGATAGTCGAGGAGATGTCGCCGCGCACCGTCAAGACGATTGTGCCCGTCGGCGTGGCTGGTTCCTCAGCTCGAGCATGAACTGCTGATAAGCCAAGCATCGCAAGACCAAGCGACCGATAGAAATAGAGCAAAGTCATTCCGATCCCACTCCATTTGGCAATACCTTCAACATTGCACATACCAATCCGCCTGTCCTTTGCGCATGCAGGTAGTATCCTATTCTTTAGGATAGGTCGGGTCATTTGTCTGGCCAGATATTAGGTATTCGGTGACCCTGCGAAACTGTTGGCGCTGCTTATCGTTGAGCGATGCATCGCGCTCGACCTTCTTGCCCTATTTTTCACCGATTGAGGCGTACAGCCGATCCCCGAAGATACGGTCACAGCGCCTTATTTCCCTATACGAAAGGGTAGTCGATGTGTTCCAATGCTCTTCTAGCTGTGCAAATGAAGATTCGTCACTCAGCCTGAAAAGTCAGTGTTTAACAAAAAGGGGAATCCCCGGCGCAAGCATGTCGCACGTCCACAGCTGTCGCAATGTGACCACATTCCGGGTCTAAGACGTGTGCGAGCCGCCATACATAACCGGGGCCGGAGATAGCAGATGCGTATTTTAGTTGCCGATGACCATGATCTCGTTAGGGAAACGATTGCATCGTTTCTGACGAATTCTGATGGTATTACGGAAGTCGATACTGCCGCCAACCTTGATGAAGCGCTTGCCAAAGTGGCTGGTAAATACGTGTTTGACCTGATCCTACTTGATTACAATATGCCAGGGATGAACGGGCTGTCAGGGCTGGAAAAGATGAAAAAGGCCGCAGGAAAGGTGCCCGTTTCAATTCTGTCTGGAATCGCCTCACCTGAGATTGCGCAGCAGGCTATATCTGCAGGTGCCATGGGGTTCGTGCCCAAGACCATCGGCGCCAAATCTATGGTCAGTGCGATAAAATTTATGGCCATGGGAGAGGTTTATGCACCTTTTGATTTTATGCAGCAAGCGCAGAAAAAAGCTGTGGGGAATCTTACAGAGCGTGAGACGGATGTTCTCAAGGGTCTGTGCGATGGCAAATCGAACAAGGAAATCGCGCGCGATTTAGATCTGCAGGAGGTCACGATTAAGCTGCATGTCAAAACCCTCAGCCGAAAACTTGAGGCGCGCAACCGGACCCATGCGGCAATGATCGCAACAGAACGCAACCTGGTCTGAGACCGGGTACGGTGATGCCTTGACCCCTTCGGACATCAATCGCGCCGCCGAGGCAGAACTTAGCGCAGGCTTGCGTTTGTTGCTGGTCGCACTGGCTGCTGCATTTTTGTTTCATGGCGGGCTTTTGCCATTCACCCATGGCAATACCTACGACGCGTATATCCACATGTTCTTTGGTGACAGCTATTATCGCAGCTGGTTCGACACCTGGGAGCCCCGCTGGTACACAGGCTTTTCGACGGTGAGCTATCCGCCCGGCACACATATGTCGATTGCGGCGCTGATGCATGTAATGCCGTTGCGGGCGGCGTTCTTTGTCGTGCAGATGACGGGGCTTTTTCTGCTGATCATCGGCGTTTACCGCTTTTCACTGCTCTGGGTTCAGCCCCGCGCCGCGGGCTATGCGGCTCTGGCCGCAGTTCTGGCCTCGTCAATTAGCGAAACCATCCACCTTTTCGGACAATTGCCTACAATCTTTTCATTGGGGATCTTTCTGAACGGGTTGCCGTTTGCCTATCGGTGGATCGTTTACGGGCGCTTTGGGAATTTTGCAGCTGCGGTCATTTTCGCGGCGGCGACGACAGCAGCGCACCATGTCACGACGATTTTTGGCAGCGTCCTTTTTGTGGTGCCGCTGGCATTGCAGGCCCTGCGCAGCGTGGCCGAAGTTGTGCCCGCAACACAGGGCTATTTTGGCAGGCTTCGCCGGTTCGTGCGTCCGTTTGGGCGGGGTATCCTCCTAGCTGTCTTTATGATTCTGGCGACGATTATAACGGTCATGCCCTACTGGGTATGGTCGATCAACGATCCGATCACGCAGGTTTCTATCCCACACGGCAGCCGCGAAAGTTTTCTTGAGCGCGCCGATCTTGGATTTGTCTTTTTCGTCCTGCCATGGGGCGTGTCGATCCTGTTCCTCCCATACGTAATCTATAAATCTCTCGGTACACGGCTTTGGCCGCTGGGGGTTATGGTCCTGTTTTGTTTTGTTCTTGGCACTGGCGGCACAACACCGATCCCCCGTGCCATTCTTGGCGGTGCCTTTGATATTCTCACACTGGATCGTTTTACTTTCTGGGCGACGATCCTGATCCTCCCCTTCGTGGGGCTCATGATGGACGGCCTTTTGCATGGCCGTTCGGGCCTAATCCTCAAGGCAGCATTTGGTAAGGGCTTTCAGCGGATAATTGTCGGCGGCCTCTTTGCATCGATGACCGCCTTGGCGGTTTTCATCGCGGTTCTGCCGACCATACAGCCGACCCAACCCCGCTTCATTGATCCTGCACCCATCGCAAAATTCCTGGCCGAGGATGAACATGATCGCTGGCGATATCTTACGCTGGGTTTTGGTGACCAGTTCGCCTATCTGTCAGCGCAAACAACAGCGCAGTCTGTCGATGGTAATTATCATTCTGCCCGCCGCCTACCTGACTTGACCCGTTTTTCGGTAGAGCGGCTGGAGAACGCGAAATATCTGGGCGTGCCGGGCTTGGGTTCTTTGCAACAATTCCTTGAAAATGCCGACCGCTATCATCTGAAATTCGTCTTTTCTAACGACGATTTCTACGACCCTATCTTGCATTTCAGCGGCTGGACTCGTCTCAACCGCCTGTCCAATGGTGTTACCGTCTGGGAAAGGCCTGATGTCGCCCCTCTGCCGGCTATTCAACCAAGGCGCAGTTTATCGGCCACACAAACGCTGATGTGGGGCGCCATTCCACCAATTGCCATGGGGCTTGCAGCGCTGATTTTTCTAATTTCTGCGATGGGACGGGGTTTTGGGAGCCACCAAATGGAACCCCGGCCGTTGGTAGAAGTGCCCAAGTCCTTCTCCAATCCGGTGCGTGCCCGGATTTTTGTGCTGGGTCTTGGGGCCGGCGCCATCGCGGCATTGGGCTGGTTTGCATTTGCGCTTAGCAAGGAATTGTCGCGCACGGCGGCGCCTGAGGACGTGATCGCCACGTATTATGATCACCTCGATTTTCGCCGGTTTGACGCGGCCTATGCGCTGATTGACCCGGTAACGCGGCCCCCGCTGGACAACGTAATGTTCGGCTGGCGATGGCGCGGCGGGCTGATCGCGTCTTATGGCAAGTTGACGGATACTCGGGTGACAGTGTCCGACAGGCGAGGCGAAATCATTGACTGGCAGGTCGAGTTGGACTGGCTCACTGCGCTCAGCGTGCAAACAGAAGTCCTGACGGTCCGAACCGTGCAGCGCGACGGGCAATGGTTCATAGCGCCAACTGATCTTCCCGCAACCCAGACGCCGGTGCGGCTTCAGCGCGACACGTCGGTGGTCTGGAACGTCGTTGGCCGCAGACAGCCAAGGCCGGAAACCGACCTGCACCGTGACAGGCTTGACCGTCCACGGATTATGGTTGGTGCCGCACGTTTGGTGAAACACGCAGACCGATATGCCGTGGTAGGAGAGGTAACCAACGCTGATAACGATCCGGCTTATGTCAGTCTTTTTGCCGATATGGACTCAAGCGATACGCGGCAAGCGGCAGGGACTGTGAACGGTCAGCGGTTGCTGCCAGCCGAAACCTCGGGTTTTCGCATCGACTTTGATGAAATGCTTTCATTGCAGGCCGGAGAGGCGGCGGGGCAGTTTGACCCGACGCTCTGGATACCGCCATCACTTGAAACCGAGCCTACAGCGGCAAATGTTACCGCGCGTGCGCTGGTTACTGGCACCGATCTTTATCGCAGCATCGCGCTGAACGGCATCACGGTCGAGACTGTTGAGGGGCAGCCGGTATTGACGGCAACGGCCATCAATACCGGTGTTGAAAGCGCCACGATCGTTCGCGTCGTCGCAACACTTTACGATGATGTCGGACAGCCTATTTGGGCGCAGGCAGGTTTCGTTACGACGAATATGTATCCGGGCCAAAGCGCGCCACTGTCCATGACATTTCCGGCCAGAAGCAGCCTGCACATCGTGGCCGAAGTTGCACAAGACGACGTTGTTGTAAACGGAAGCACACAACAGACCGTCACTACTTTGCCATCCCACCTGATTGGGACGATTCTTCTGCCGGACATTGACGGTTATTCCGCGATCCGCCTGCACCTGTCCACAATGACCCACGACCCGCTGGAGTGATGCCATGATCCGCGCCATCTGCATTTTCATCGTTCTGGCAAACAGCGTTTCCGCTCAGGATTTAACAACCGATGCTTTTGGTATTCTGCCGTCATCTGATATGGGTGACAGAGAGAATTGGGCCGGCCTGCGCGTAACATCGGGTGGCGTAGCCCATGTGCAAGACGCCGGCGCTGCATCTGCCGCTTTGCTGTTTGTGGGACCAAAGAGCATTGTAGCAGGTGTTGAGCCTGGCCATGCCGCCGTGCTCGCCTTAGATGTTTTCGGGAACACGCTAAACGGTGCCCCAGCCCGGTTTGCCCTTGGCTACGGCGATGACATAGAGGTCCAAACGCGGTTTGGCATCGGTGACACGCTTTTCACGCCACCGCCGATGGCGGGTGGGCTGCTTGCAGGCGCCACGGTGGATGGGGTTCAGTCCGCGCGTGCGGATTACCGGGTAACGGCAAATCTAGCCGCAATGCGGCCTTTGGCACGCCCATATGACGGGAATATTCTGCCCGAAACCTTTTTTAGCATCGCGACACAGCCGCTGCGCGATACCTTTGGCAACCTTGTGGATGATGGCGTTGGGCTAAGCCTGCTGCTAAGCGAACAATCTGGCGCGGTCACGCTTCTTGCTGGTGTCGTCCGCGACGGTAGTGCGCAGAGTACGCTGTTAACGCGCGATATTTCCGGCGCTGTGACAGGGCAGATTGTTCTGGCTGGCACTGCGTCGGATGGGCTGCAAATTTTCGTCGACCCGCTTGTGATGGCTGATCCGGGCGACATCGTCATTTGGTCAGAACCCAGCATTCATGCTGTTCACCTGCGTATTGGTCCCATGCAAACCGACAAAGGTTATCTCGTCCCCGATGGGACCTATGCCGAGGTGAGCGTGACAGCACAGGACGGTCTGACGGCGTTTGCATCAGGATGGGTGCTGGATGGTTATTTGTCTTTTACCTTGCCGCTTTTGCAGGAAACCGCGCCTTTTGACATAGTGCTCCTCGTCGGAGGAAATCGTGAAACAGCCAGTGTGACCGTGTCGCAGCCGCCAGAGAGCCTGACTATACGGGGTATAGAATGACCCGGCTTGCTGGAGCGATACTTCTGTTTGTACTCGGTGTTTGTGGCGCATTGTGGGTCGCATCTTCGGCGTTGAGCCGGGCGTCAGAACACACGGTCACCTATCAATATATCGCGGATGCTCTTGATGTGCTGAGCGCCCAACCCAACCATGTAACGTGGCGACCTGCCAGAGTTGCGCTGGCCCGCGGCACAACGCCGGGTGATACGCAATTGATCGGCCAGACCATGACAGAGGCGTGGTCTGCCCTTGCGCTGGCACAAAGCACCGGCAATCCCGCGATCCTTGCAGCAGCCTTCAGCGGAGTTGCGCAGGAACGCGCGGTGCAATCTGTGCGGGACGCTGAACTTGGCGGGCAAATGATCGTGCTAGCACAAGAGGCGCGGCCACTGTTTTACCACCTAGATGGCTCTGTGTTTCAGGCAGAGGTCAGCCTGCTGACAGTGCGTTACATGGTGCAGAACGATGAGCTGTCGTATTTCGAATTGGTTGAAGATCGTGCCATCACGACCTTGATGAATGAAAGCAATGGCTGGCGTGTCTATGCGCATGAAAGGGTTGGATCAGAACCTGTTGCAGATCGTTCGAACGGCTGGTCGGGCGAACAACTGAACGGGATCAACTACTACCCAAGCCTGTCGCCTTGGCGAGAATTCTGGCCCGCATTTGATCCCGACATCATCGCGCAAGACTTCGCCCACATCGCCGCCTTGAACGCCAATGCGGTTCGCATCTTCCTGACGACCGAGATTTTTGCCTCCTCGGAGACAAGCGCGCAGGCATTGCGCGATCTTGCAACTTTGCTAACACTTGCCGAGGCCGCTGGCTTACAAGTCATTCCCACGCTTTTTGACCTTAAGCCGACATTCGATCCGTCCGCTTGGGGGCTGGATTACGCGTATCTGCAAGCAGTTCTGCCGGTCCTTGCAGACTCACCTGCGGTGAGCTTCGTCGATATCAAGAACGAACCTGATCTGGATTTTGAAGCACATGGGCGTGCGCAGATATTGGCTTGGCTTTCGACAATCGCTCAGCTGGTTCACAAAGATGCGCCAGAACTGGCCATAACAATCGGCTGGTCTGCTTCGGATTTTGCGCTTGAGCTTGAATCCATTGTCGATCTCGTCACCTATCACGATTATGCCGAAATCAATTCTGCGGCGGACAGACTGGCGGGCGTTCAAGCTAACACAGACAAGCCTGTGATGGTCACCGAGATTGGCGTTTCATCCTATGACCTAGTGCTTGGGTTTCCGGGGTCTCTGTCAGCCCAAGGCGATGGTTTGGGCGAACGGATGGACGCTTTGACAAACGCCGATGGGGTGTTTGTTTGGACTTTGTATGATTTCCCCACGGTCGATGCATCGGCGGTGGGACGTTCGCCTTGGGTCAAGCGCGTGCAAGGCAATTTCGGACTTTTCGCATCAGATAGCAGTGAGAAACCAAGTGCCGCATTGGTCCGGGACGCATTTGCAATGCGTGCAACGGCGGAAAACTAGCCGAAAGGATAGTGCGCTGTCCAAATGACCGCTTTGGTATGCCTTGAGACCAACGCAATTGCGCCAAGATGACATATGCAATGTCCCAACCGCCATTTGTGAGGACGAAAAATGACCCGACCACTGCGCATTGCCCTTGTCACCGCTTTCCCGCCCGGCAAGCAGACCCTGAATGAATATGGCCTGCATCTGGCCAAAGGACTGGCCGAGCGCGCTGATGTTGCGGAAGTCATCGTTCTGGCAGATGTGATCCCTGAAGCCATGCCCGAGCTTGATCTTGGCCCCAAGATTACCGTCAAGCGCTGCTGGTCTTTCAATAGTTTGTTGACCTTGCCAAAACTGACGAAAGAAGTGCGCCGCGCGAAAGCCGACGGTGTTCTTTGGAACCTGCAAATGGCGACTTTTGGCGACAAAGAAGTTACGGCGGCTCTTGGGTTGCTCGCGCCAATGGCTGCGCGGATGACCGGCACCACAAGCGGCGTGATCGCGCATAACATCGTGGAAGGCGTCGACCTTGAGCAGACCATGCTCAAAGGTCAACCGCTTCGCCAAGCGATGGTTCGTCTGGGTGGCCGGGTGATTAATGCAGCCCTACTGCGCGCCAACTATATGACCGTTACCCTGCGCAGCTATCACGAAGGCTTGTTGTCCAAGTCCCCATCGGCGCGCGTGCATTTGGTTCCGCATGGCACCTTCGACACAAATCTTGACGATCTGATCCCCGTCGCCCAACGCTCGCGTAAAATCGTGACGATGGGTAAGTTCGGGACATACAAACGGCTTGAGACATTGCTGACCGCTTTTGATCTGCTGCGCAAAAATCCGGAAAACGCCAATCTTGAACTGGTTATTGGCGGGTCCGATCACCCAAACACCCCGGGCTATCTTGACGGCCTGGCTGCGTCGCGCGCCGATGACTCTGGCGTGACTTTCGTTGGCTACGTAGCCGAGGATGACATTCCGGGCTTCTTTGGAAACGCCCGGTTGAGTGTGTTTGACTATAGCTCCACAACTGGCAGTTCCGGCGTATTGCACCAAACAGCATGCTATGGTGCAGTGCCGGTGTTTCCCCGGATCGGCGATTTCGTCGATGTCTGCGAGGACGAAGGGATTTCAGGCGTGAATTACACGTCGCAGGACGCCAATGACATGGCAGCACAGATGCAAATGGCGCTAAGCAATGAAGAGGCATCTCAGCAAATTGCAGTTGCCAACCGAGATGCGGCACTTGGATTTCCCTTTTCAGAAGTCGTGGATTTCCACATCCGGAAGATAACTGCGAAGATCAGAGGTTCGCGGCAACACGGGGTAACTGCGACTGCGCAAACCATCGCATAATAAGACCTTTATCCGAAAGTATAGTGGCGCGTCTCGATAGAGGCGCGCCACTTTCTTTTGCGCTTTGTAGCGCTCGATTGGGGGGGGCGCTATACCGCCGGTTTTCGCGTTAACCTTTTGTAGAGACTTATTATTCTTAAGCTCAAAAGACAAACACTAGGGCAATCCTGCATCGTCTGCACGTAACTTATAGAAAGTGCTGACATGACATACCTGCCCACCAATTCACCCGCCTTTGATAACGCTACGCCAGTCGATGCAGGTATCGTCGAAACCATGATCGTCGTCCCCTGTTACAACGAGGAGGCGCGGTTGAACGGTGAAGCTTTCCTCAAGACTTTGGCGGACAATCCGCATCTGTCATTCGTCTTTGTGAATGACGGCAGCGCCGACCGCACACACGAACGGCTCTTGTCGCTTCAACTTGCAATGCCTCAGCAGGTCGAGGTGATCAGTCTGCGCCAAAACTCTGGAAAGGCTGAAGCGGTTCGCGTGGGGCTGCAGTATGCAAGCCGTATGGGTGCCGAGATGATCGGTTATTGGGACGCAGACCTTGCAACGCCGCTGAATGCCATCGCCGATTTTGAAACTGTCATGGAGCGTTATAGCGACATCAACGTCGTTTACGGTGCCCGCCGCCAGATGCTTGGCCATCGGATCAATAGAACAATAAAACGGCGCACCGTCTCGCGCATTTGTGCTGGTCTTGGCCGTCTTGCCGTCGGCCTTCCAATTGGTGACACACAATGCGGTGCGAAACTACTGCGGAACACTTCAAGCCTGCGCGCCGCGGTGGCTGAACCCTTCACAGCTGGTTGGCTGTTCGATGTCGAATTGTTCACCCGCATCGCCTCTGCCACGAAAAAATCCAAGCATGGCTTTTACGAAATGCCGCTGGCCGAATGGGAGGAGATTGCAGGTTCCAAGGTTTCGGGCCGCGCTATTTTGCGTAGCGGCATCCAGATGCTGCGTTTGATCGGCCGACGCTACGCAATGATGTTAACGCAAAAGGCAAATGCTCGTGTTCAGCCCGCAAACCTGGACGCTGCATAAAATGACAACCGTTCCTATGGCCGGCAGAGGATCTTTGACGCGCATTCTGGCGTTAATCGTCAGTCCGGCAATCGTGATATTTTTGTCATCGAATTTCGTCAACCTTGGCAATCTTGCATTCAACATGATCTTTAGCAGGCTGATGGGGCCTGCACTGTTTGGCGATCTTGCCATTGTGCTGACAATAAAACTGGCGCTGTTGGGCGTTTTTGGCGCGTTGAGTTCCGCGGTCAGCCACAAGATCGCCGCGCAGGGTGCCGCGACGCAGGCACAAACCGTATGGGCGCTCGCGCGTATCAACAAAATTTCGTTTGTTGCGCTTTGGCTCGCATCGCCGTTGATTATTGCCGCCTTGGTCACTGGCTCGGTTGCCGAACGTCTTGATGTGTCCTCGCCCTATGTGCTGTTAATCCTTGTCGCCTCATTGCCATTCGTTGCGCCGCTTAACATCCTACGGGGTATTGCCCTTGGCCGTATGGACAGCAAAAAGATCGTCGTATCCGCCAATATTGAAATGGCTGTGCGGCTTGGTTTTGGTGTTCTGGCTTGGCAGGCCGGGTTCGGCATCGAAGGTGTCGTTGCGGCAATCGGGCTGTCTATCGTTGCGGGCTGGGCTGTTTTGCTGGATGTGCTGCCTGCGCCAAAAGCACCCGTAGTTCCAATCCGCCCATTGGCCATCAGCCTTGGCATCGCTGTATTGCCCTTTGGGCTGCTGCAAATCGCACAGGTCGCGGCGCTGGATGGGGATATCTTCCTTGCCACCCATTTTCTTAGCGATGCCGAAACAGGCTATGTCGCCGCGCTGTCACTTTTTCAGCGCATTCAGTTCTTTGCGTGTTTCGCGCTGGCCGGGGTTCTGTTGCCTTCAGTCGTGATCGCCATGCGCAACGGTCAATCCTATCTGCAAAGCGTTCTGGCCATATCGGGCCTTCTTATCACTGTTTCCGCGATCGTTCTGACCCTGTCTTTGGCCTATCCCGCGCAACTGCTGCGGCTGCTCGTCGGGCCTGAATATGTCGCCGCTGCGCCGTATCTTTGGCAGGTTGCCGCGGCGGCTGTTCTGTTCACCGTCAATTACCTTGTCGCGGCTTTCCTTCTTGCACGCGGCAATGCCTTTGGCGTGGCAATCGTGGTTATCGGATCGGCAGCACAAATCGGGCTGATGATCGTGACGTTGTCATCCGACGTTGGAACGATTTCGACCATGTTTGCAACAAAGCTCGGCTGTCAGGCCGGCATCCTCACATTCCTTCTCACTCAACTTCGCACATCTGCGAAAACGCAATCTCTGTAAAAGGTATCTTTCTAATGACCATGCATATCAAAGCTTCCGAAGCCCTTGCGACAAGCGCAACTGTCGTTCCTATCACACCTGATCAAACGCCTGAAAACATCCGCCCTTGGGGCCATTACGAGCGGCTTTCAATTGGCACCCGCTTTCAAGTGAAGGCAATCGTGGTCAACCCCGGCGGCAGGCTTTCTTTGCAAAGTCACGTACACCGGTCCGAACATTGGATCGTTGTTGAAGGCACTGCCTTAGTAACAAAAGGCAGCGAGACCACGTTGCTATCAGAGAACCAATCGATCTACATTCCGGTTGGCGAAGTTCACCGAATGGAAAACCCCGGCAAAGTGCCGATGCGCCTGATCGAGGTTCAAACCGGGTCATATTTTGGCGAAGATGACATCGTGCGCTATGACGATGCTTATGGGCGCTGCTGATCTCCGCCTATAAAGTATAGTGCAATCCTGAACCTGCCGCGCTTTCGTGCCGCCTCAACTGATCGGTGGAACTGACAATAGGCCGAAAGCGCGCAGGCTACGGTATCCCATTGATGAGCGGCGGCGTTTCAGGTTGTGAGGCCTCAGATCTAACGATCTGCATCACAACAAGTCTAGGCCGCCCTCCCAATGGATTGAGAGACCCAATTGCGGATTGTCGTTGCTCAGCAAAGTTCCAAGGCCATTTAAGCCAGCCGCATTGGTATAGTAGAGGTCGATTGATAAGGGCAGTTTTAGGGGTGAATACCGTAGGCCGAGCGCCCATACCGGATCGTCATCCAAAACGGCGGTGAACTCGCCGATTGCTGAAACGGTTTCAGAAAGGTCATAGCTGATCGCCGCCCCAAGACCCACCAATGTTTCTGCCGCATAGATTGCGCTGCGCGCATTAACGGTCGCTTCTCCCCAGTCATATCCCCTCGATGCATTTGCTTCAAAAAACAATGCACCAAGTGATGTTTCGCCGAAGTTGCGGCCCGCTGATATGCCAAATCCAAGATTGAAGGGGTCGCCGTAGGCTTGATCCATGGCCTGCCAGCGGCCACCAATCATGAATCGTAGGCCTTCATCGCTATCAGGACGAAAGTCTGACCCGGCGGTCAGCGCGTAATCTTCAACGGCAAACTCAATTTGGAAGTTTGGATCAGGTGTGTAGAGGAGTGACAGCATCGACTGGCCAGCCGCGCCATAGGCCAGACGAGCATGCACCCTGTCAGAAGCGAGTGTATGCGGCGTTCGGATGGTGAACCCATCCGAATACCGAGAGCCTTCCCCTTGGGGCCGATCTGCCGGTCGGAACGTTAATGCAGCATCGCCCACGCCGCGCCCGCTGGGGATGTAGCTTAACATCACACCAAAAACGGGCTCGGTTTTTTGCGGGAAAAATAAGATGTCATCGCCAAAGGATGATGGGCTAAAGGCATTTGTTACATAGACGTTGATAACGCTCTGCGGTGTTAGTGCAAACTGCCCGCCGAGGGTATAAATGTGGTTCAAACCACCTTGGTCCTGCGCATCAATTCCGTTGTCGATTTGCCGCGCGAGCGCCTTGAACGCGCCATAGCCGAAAAACCTGTCAGTGATTTGATAGGCCATTCCAGCCGAGGCGAAGGCACGTGGCCCGAAACCCATTTCACCAATCAAGCTGGGTGCCGCATATGTATATCCAACCTCGCCGGTTACCCAGAGCCGGTTTGTGAGTTGATAGGTGATGGGAAGGCTAATCGTGCTCGCCAAAAACCAGCCTTTGTCGCCGGGGGCGACCGATGATTGATCTGTTAGGCCCGCACCACGGCTAAAGTATGCGGCCTCTATTCCGCCCTGAAGGGCTGCAGACAACCTGTCGCCCTCATAAAGTCGATACTTCAGATCCAAGCCCCAACCGACATATGTGGCCGTCTCGAAACTGCCATTGATTGCGGCTGCGGGTGCGTCATCAAAAATCGCAACACCGGCGCCAAATTGCAGAGGGCTGTCGCCGCGATAGCTGAAACCGCCAAAATAGACCTGGCGCCCGGTTTGCCCACCGGCGGATGCCCTTGAGGGTTGTGCCGAGCCGATATAGGCGCGGAACGTATCCTCTGGCTGCAATACACCATTCGTCATCCCGACGAAACTTTCCGGCAATGTTGCAAATGGCCAGCTTTCATCAGCTAGGGCGAAATCTGACTGAAAAAGTGATAATGGCAGAGCTAGAATGAAAGCTTTGAATTTCGGACAGTAAAAAAGGCCACTCGCATTAATGATCATGTAATGTTCCGAACTATGGGTGCCTAGTGCGGCGCCTTTGAGGTTGGTTTTCCCAAAATTTAGTAGTGTCCGTGCTGTTGATGGGCTTTCTAAGGCAGTTCATCCAAATATACCATGTCAATTTCAGGAGCCTTTATTTTTAGTATGCTGCCGAAGTTTAATGTCAATAATCAAACTCATCATGAGGCACTGAGCCATTCGTAAAGGGACTGCGCGCTGACGAAGGATCTAATGGCAACAGTGGCCAGCAACAAAATCCAGCTTAGTCCTTAACCATCAGCAGCCATTCTGAATACGGCGTTTTCCATTCGTCCTTGATCACTTTGCGGCGCGCAACGAAGCGAAAGCCAAGGTGTTGGTAGAAACCTTGTGCCGCCAGATTCGTATCCCCAACCGTCAGACTAAGGCCGTTTGCCCCACGTTGCGTTTCGGCGAATTCCATTAAAGCCAACCCAGCCTTGCGCCCGCGAAATTTGGGGAAGGTCGCCAGAAGATTGATATTGCAGCAACCGGGCGCCATATTTGTCAATTCAATGATCGGCTGAAACATTCCCTGATTGTCAGGGCTGACAAGCTCATCCTTGTCTGCTGTCTTTTCAAGCGCGATGAGGCCTGCAACCTCGCCATCAACTTCGCAAACCCAAAGATTGGCGTAGGAAAGTCCAGAATCGGAGCTGCCCATACGCGCGATGATGTAATCTTCAACGGGCACGCCACGTGGCGCGGTTTGCGCAAAGACTTGGTATACAAACCCTCCGCTTGCAATATCAAAAAGGGAGAGCAATTCCTTGTTGTCCTTGGGTGTCGCGCCGCGAATTCTTGGAACTAAAAACATGATGAAATTCCTTACCCAAATGGTGGCGCAAAGCGCCGTGTTTCTTTCCTGAATTTAAGAGCTAGCGCTGGGTGACCCAGCGCGACGTTCCGAAAAATGAACCATCAACGCAGACTGCGCTCCAAAGCCATCAACCAGTTTTCTTGCGCGAACTTGGCCAGCAATGCAGAATCAAAGCCGTGGCTTGACAGTGCTGCTAGTAAGCCCTGAACGCCCGTAACGTCGCCAATGGCGGCGGGCACGATACAGCCATCAAAATCCGACCCCAACCCGACATGGTCTTCGCCAAGATGGGTGATCAGATGGTCAATATGGCGCAGCATCACATCCCAATCCATGTTGGCTTCGGATGTGCCGGTTTCGTTGAGGAAGAATGTTGCAAAGTTGAACCCGACCATACCACCTGTATCACGAATTTGGTGCAGCTGGCGGTCCGTCAGGTTCCGGGGTGAGGCGCAATGCGCATAGGCGTTGGAATGCGTGGCCACCAAGGGCGCGGTAGAGATTGCCGCCACATCATTGAACCCGGCCTCATTCATATGGGACAGGTCAATTTGAATGCCCAGTTCATTGCACAGCCGCACGAGGTCTTTGCCTTTTTCTGTCAGGCCGTCGCCAATATCGGGCGAACCGGGAAAGGCCATTGGCACCCCATGGCCAAAAATGGTTGGGCGTGACCATACCGGGCCAAGCGAGCGTAGTCCCATATCATAAAACAGATAAAGCGCATCAAGATCAGGGCCGATTGCCTCGGCACCTTCCATATGCATGACGCCTGCGATGATATCTTTGGCCATGGCAGCGCGAATGTCAGACGGGCTTCGGCAGACCTTAAAATCATCCGGCGCGGCGCGTTCCATCCAATGCAGCAGCCCCGCCATGGTCATCGCCATGGGTTGAGCTTCGGTATGGGTCATCAGGGGCGGTAATGGCAGCGCGTAAGGCGGGTTTGCCATTAATTTTTTGAAATCCGGCGGTGGGCCGCCAGAGATTGGCGGCACAAAAATTGCGAATAACCCGCCAGCAAACCCGGCCTTTTTCATGCGGGCCAAATCCAGATGGCCCTTATTTGCATTCCCTAAAAACGTATCTTCCCGTGGGTCGGGTGACATCATCAGCCGCAACAAAAAATCATTATGGCCATCAAAGAAGGGGATATTCTTAGACATTCGAGATTCCATTTTGAGCGATATAGGCTTCGGTTTCCTGCAACAGCGCAACGCAATCCGCATCAGGAATGCCCAGTTTTTCAAACTGAACCACGATATTTTCCAGATAGGCTTTGGAGCTGCCCAAAAACCCAGAACCCGTCGCAATGTATTGGACCTGCTGTTCGCGGGTCAGCGTGTCACACATTGCATCGTTGGAGAGGTCGGCTAGGAACGTCAAAACCTGAACCTGCTGGCCGCCCATTTGCGCAGATACCAATGTTGGCAAATAACCGGGGCCGATCATCTCGCGTTGCCACAAAATTTGGGTTTCGCGGTCAACATCTTGGGCATGCACCCGAAAAGCCAGCCCCTCACAGCCCTTGCCATGATCAAGCGC
>Ga0208304_10000516_pt1 | contig 20316 bp, 19 predicted proteins | sample ColrivemetaGS713_FD_187603 | JGI IMG/M metagenome (GOLD analysis project Ga0208304, IMG submission 187603) | Estuarine microbial communities from the Columbia River estuary - Flood tide ETM metaG S.713 (SPAdes) (version 2) | ecosystem: Environmental > Aquatic > Marine > Intertidal zone >... | reverse complement strand
CCCGGGCCAACTTCAATGACTTCTGTGCAGCCATCGGAAAGCATGTTTTGCATAATTTGAGTCCAGCGCACGGCTCCAGTGAGTTGTGTAACTAAGTTGGCTTTGATTTGAGCCGGATCTGTCACTGCTTGCGCATTCACATTTTGATATACAGGACAAATAGGCTGTGCAAAATGGGTAGCCTCAATTGCAGCGGCAAGTTCTTCGCGTGCAGGCTCCATCAGTGGTGAGTGAAACGCACCCCCAACTTGGAGTACCAATGCCCTTTTTGCACCTGCTTCAGTAAGCTTTGCACAAGCCATATCAATGGCTTCTAAACTACCTGAAATAACGAGCTGACCTGGGCAATTATAATTGGCTGGCACCACTACGCCATCGATTTGAGCACAAATATGTTCCACTACTTCATCCTCGAGACCGAGGATTGCAGCCATTGTGCTGGGTGCTAATTCGCATGCCTTTTGCATGGCATCAGCGCGCTTAGCCACCAATCGCAATCCGTCTTCGAAAGTAAGTGTTTGGTTCGCTACCAAAGCAGAGAATTCTCCTAAGGAATGGCCTGCAACCATGTCTGGTGTAAATTGTTCGCCGAGACAAGCAGCCAAAATAGTGCTGTGTAGAAAAATAGCGGGCTGTGTGACATTTGTTTGTTTGAGGGCGTCGTCTGTTCCTTCAAACATGATACGCTCTATATCAAAACCAAGAATATCATTGGCCTTAGCAAAAAGTGAACGAGCTAATTCAGATTGTTCGTAGAGGTCCTTGCCCATACCGGAGAACTGGGCTCCTTGGCCCGGAAAAACATATGCTTTCATTTGAATAATTTGGGGGTAAATTTAAGCAAAACCACAAAATTAGAGCTGACCATCGGAATGATACTTTCCTAATTTATAGATCCGAACCTTTTGAAGGATGCCGTCTTGATCGTAATCATAAACCTTACCATCGTAAAGCTGACCATTTTTAAACTCACCATCCATCCATATTTCGTCGTTGTCATTGTAGACTTTATTGTAGCCGTTTGGCACAAAACGCAACCCTTTTGTTTTGGGATTTGACAAACGAGGTGGGTAAACATTGGATTGGATCTGATTAGGTTTTACTGCTGGTGATATTTGCTGTGGACTAACTTTTTGAAGTGCACCAACCTCACCTCCGGAACCTACAAAAAAGGAAGATTGGAGCTGTCCATTTGTATTGTATCGCAGCACCTGACCCTGAACTTGTCCATTTTTTACGGTATAGGTCAGGGCTACTTTACCATTTGGATGGTAATAACTCACCTTGCCACTCTCCTGACCTTGGTTATTGAAATTAGCCCTGTATGCCAATTGTCCATTTTGATGATAGCGCAATAATAGTCCTTTGTAACCATTTGATTCAAAGTTACCTTGTTCCGCAATTTGACCATTGGTATAGTAACGTGTATAAGCACCTTGTGGGCGATTATTTATATAAGTTCCTTTGAGTTGAATATGGCCATTTGGAAAAAACTTGGTCCAGGTACCTTCTTTGCGACCGTTGACATAATATCCTTCTTCCACCTTTTGAGTTTTTGGTAGGTTTTTATGTGGATAGTCCTTCCCAGTAAACACCCATTTACCATGTCGATCCCCGTTGGTATTGCGTTTGTTTTGCGCCCAAGTACCCACATTACAAATGAGTAAAAAACAACAAATAGATGTCCGTATTTTCACAACGCCAATTTACGAATTTTGGCTAACTTTGAACCTGTATGCTTAGCCTCGATCCAAAAGAACTCACCGTCCAGCGTTTGCACCAACTTTTACTAGGTGCGGTTGGCCCGCGCCCTATCGCATTTGCCTCTACCCTTGATCAAAATGGCAACGCTAACTTAGCGCCATTCAGTTTCTTTAATGTGTTTAGTGCTAATCCGCCAATTTTGGTTTTTTCACCTGCTCGCTCTGGCAGAACTGGGCAAAGCAAAGACACCTTCAACAACGCGCAAGCAATTCCAGAGGTAGTCATCAACATCGTCAACTACCAAATGGTTCATCAGATGAGTTTAGCAAGCTCTCCATATGCACCAGATGTAGACGAATTTGTAAAAGCGGGTTTTACCCCATTAGCCTCTCAAAAAGTTGCTCCTTACCGTGTTGCTGAAGCACCTGTTCAATTTGAATGCAAAGTCAATCAGATCATAGAATTAGGTCAAGAAGGCGGAGCGGGAAACCTCATCATTTGCGAGGTAGTTCAACTCCACATTCAAGAAGAGCTGATCAATGAAAAAGGCCTTATTGACCAACATCAAATTGATTTGGTTGCCCGGATGGGTGGAGATTGGTATTGTCGTGCCAATTCTTCCTCTATGTTTGAAATCAAAAAGCCTATAACTACATGCGGTATTGGTTACGATGCACTACCACATGACATCAAAAGCAGCCAAGTACTCAGTGCTAATGATCTTGGCCAATTAGCAGGTATTGAAGAATTACCTAACGAAACTGATGTCAACGAATACAAATTACTAGAACTCTCCAGCCTTTTTCTCGAACTTGAGCATAACCCAAGCGCCTTAGAGGTTGCTTTGCACCAAAGAGCCCATGAACTACTTGCTCAAAATTCTCTAGAAGAAGCTTGGCTAACCCTTTTATCTTTTAATAACTAACCATAAGTCCATGTTTAAATTCACCGGCACCATTAAAGTCATTCAAGACACTCAACGCATTTCAGAAAAATTTCAAAAGCGTGAGTTTGTCGTAACCGATACCACCTCCATGTATCCGCAAGACATTATCTTCCAAACCACACAAGATAAATGCAGTCTGCTAGATCAGTTTCAAGCCAATGACAACGTAGAAGTTTCTTTTAATTTGCGTGGTAGAGAATGGACTAGCCCTCAAGGTGAAGTCAAATACTTCAACACCATAGAAGCATGGCGCATCGAGAAACAAGGACAAAACCAGCCTATGGGTATTCCTAGCAATGGGCCTTCCGCCATGAATATGGGTTCTGATCCACTTCCAGGCACGGGCACCAATACTACAGAAGACGACGACGATCTTCCGTTCTAAACTAGGTTTAAAGCCTAGAACAAGCCTAATGCCAAGCCGCTACCCAATAAAATACTCAGTAGCTTGAGTAAATTGAATTTGTGATTTTCGGTGGTTTCAAAAATAATTGTGGTTGAGATGTGTAAGAACATCCCAACCACAACCGCCAAAATCAATTGTACATTGAGACCTAATTGTTGGGTAGTTATGCCCAGTCCGAGCAACACACCAATAGGTGTCATCAGACCAAACGCCAACAAAATCATCCAAGACTGACCACGCGTTAATTTGGTAGCCAACAACAGCGTCATGAGCGCAATAGCCACTGGAACCTGATGAAGGATAATTCCCCACAAAAAACTTCCGTTAAAAGCAGCCTGCTGTGCAGTATCAGTTCCAATTTGAAGCATATTACCCAAGGGAATTCCTTCAATAACAGAATGTACTGAAAGAGAAATAAATAAGGTCCAAGGCATTGCCTGTCCTTTGTGTACATGTACATGACCATGTTCTATTCCACCAGAAAAGTACTCCAAAACCAATTGTACTAAGAAACCTAACAAAATAAAAATGCCTACCTGAAAAACAGGTAAGGCTTCGTCCGAATGGTGTTCATGACCATGATGTGCACCATATAGTTCTGGGAGTAAATGTTGGAAAATAACGGCCAATAAAAACCCACCGCTAAAAGCCAAAGCTAATTTGATGTATTGATTCTTGTTTGTCGCATTCAAATAGCTGACGATAGCGCCACCAAGCACAACCGAACCAATCAGAAGGGACTCAACTAAATAAAAATTCATGCTTTCTTTTTTGCTATCAGGATCAAGCGCTCACTTGAATTCAATTCAAAAGGCGTTAAGTGATAAGATCCAAAGGTTTCTATGATTTCGAAATCAGCGGCAAGTAATGATTCAAAATCAGTCAAAGACAAGGCCTGTACCCGCTCTGTGAAAACACCAACTGGTGTGTGATTTTGACCCAATATTACCTCAATTTGCTTGTAAATATGGGTGTCATTATGCCAACGTTTGATGTCAAAAATTACACCCTCCCGCTCAAGGGTTTCTGTTGCTTTTAACTGCGCACAAACTTTGTGAGCATTCAAAAAATCAATAACCAATAGGCCACCAGGGAGTAGCATTTGTGAGATGGATGAACATACCGCTTGGTTTTCAGCTAGGGTATCAAAATAACCAAAACTTGTAAATAAATTGAAAACGGCATCAAACGGAGGCGTTTCCATCCGCAAACGCATGTCGTGGACCGCAAAGTCTAACTCTTGAATTCCTAATTGGGCAGCTTGTGATTTTGCAGCAGCAATGCTAGTAGGCGCTAAATCTACGCCGAGAACTTTGTAACCCATCTGGGCAAGTGTTAGAGCGTGTCTGCCTTTACCACAAGCTAGATCAAGTACACTAGCACCTTTTGGGAGCTTTATTTTTTGAACTAATTCTTGTAAAAAGAGCCTTGCTTCGTTGTCATCACGATGCTGATACAACAAATGATAATAAGGTGAATCGAACCAGGTGGCGAACCATTCTTTTTGAGGCATGCTGCAAATTTACAACTTTCTTTTCCTAATTTCGGGAGATGTTACAGATTGGACTAACAGGCGGCATAGGTTCAGGAAAAAGCACCATAGCAAAGGTGCTTGAAAAAATGGGCTACCCCGTATTTTACGCTGACTTGGAGGCTAAAAAAATATACCATGAAGACCCAGTGCTCAAAGAAAATCTCATTCAAATAATTGGCCAAGAGGTTTATATGAATGGACAATTAAATACAAAGCTTTTAGCTGAAAAACTTTTTTCCAATACACAACTCAAAGACCACGTTGCAGCACTGGTACATCCGATCGTCAGAGAGGCTTTTGTGTCTTGGGTAAAACTTCAAAAGGCTTCGCTCGTATTCAATGAGGCTGCAATCCTTTTTGAAACAGGAGCTTATCAAAATTTCGATGCCAACTTACTTGTAGTTGCACCTGCGCAATTACGCATCGAACGCGTCATTAAAAGGGATGCGTTAAGCGAAGATCAAGTTCAAGCTAGGATTGCTCAACAATGGTCTGACGAGCAAAAAATGAAATTAACACCCTATCTCATCCATAATGATGGACGACCCCTGCTTGTGCAAATCGAAAAGTTGGTTAATGAACTGCAAAGCAAACAATAACAATCGCTAATAGACCATTCGAATTTGTATACTTCGGTCTTGCTGAAGCTTAATTGCACATTCTTCAAAACTTGGCGCACTCAGTTTTGGTCGCATATTGTTAGAAAAAGCATAAGCTTCTGTTGGGATGCCAAAAAAGTTTTTGTCGCAAATTTTGTTGTGATTTTCATCGTGATAGACAACAACAGCATATTTTCCCGCTTCCAAATCTTTAAACGTATAGCTGACCATGCCCTTTTGAGCATCTAGGCGAAATAAACGATGTGTCTTGCCCGCTTGAGTGAAAACCGCAGGATTCTTATAGAGTGCAAATTCAATGAGTCCTTTATTATTGGCAATATCAGCTACATCTACGCGTAAATCATAGGTAGCACTTTTCGCGTGAGGTGTTGGCTTTGATTTAAAAGAAGCCAGGAAAAGACTCGAACCAACCAATACAATCCATAGCAATTTGGGCATGTTGTTGTACTTTATTCTGAAAGTCGGATGTTCAACCCAAGGTTGAACTGTAAGTTTTTAAGACTAAAAGATGAGGTGTTAAACAACTGCTGCCATTCGTTGTAGGCACCAACTTCTAAGCCATTACTTAGGTCGCGAAAACCGCGATAAGCACTAGCCCTGATTCCAATTCTTTTAGTAGCATTCCATTGGAAATATGCAAAATAACCCATATCCAGCTTGGCCTGAGTGTTTTCACCTATTTCGGTAGCAAGCAACGTGGCACCTACCGAATTGGGATAAAAGGAGTAAAATTCTTTTTGCATTTGACCTTTTACCCGGTAACGATATTGCATACCACCACCAAAATGTAAACTCAGGATCTTGAGATCTATGCCTAATGGAAGCGTTAATAATTCGCCAGTTAAATTTTTATTGCAGAGGAGTAAAAATGGTGTGCCTGCTTGGTCACTAGCCCATTCAGTACTCTGATAAGTTTGGTTTTGATGTGTGTAACCTAGACCACTGTATGCAGTGAGTACTTTGAGTGCGGTATAACCAAATTGTACTTCTCCACCCGCCGTACCTCGCCAAAAAGACACCGGATCAAATGGTTGAGCAACCAATTGACTTGCAGCTAAAATTTCTTGCTTACTGGCACCAATTTCTGCCTGAAGATACCAGCGCCATTGGGCGCTGGTACTAAAGGTTAATGATATAAAAATACTGAGTGATAAGAAGCTGCGCATGGCCTAGCCTAAAAATGGGTAACGGTAATCTGCAGGTGGTACAAACGTTTCTTTAATGGTGCGTGCTGAAGTCCAGCGCATGAGGTTCATGGCTGCACCAGCTTTATCATTGGTTCCGGAACCGCGTGCTCCACCAAATGGTTGTTGACCAACTACAGCTCCTGTTGGTTTATCATTAATGTAGAAATTACCCGCAGCATGCATGAGTTTTTCATTGGCTAATTGAATCGCATATCGATCGGTAGCAATGATGGATCCAGTGAGGGCATATGCTGAGGTCTGATCGACTAAATCTAGTGTTTGTTCATAGTGTGCGTCAGGATAAACATATATGGTGAGCACTGGACCAAAAATTTCTTCAACCATGGTACGGAATTTTGGATTCGTAGTGACCACTGTGGTTGGTGCTATATAATAGCCAACGGACTTGTCATAGGTGCCACCAGTAATAATTTCAGCATCTGGTTGGGCTTTAGCGTAATCAATATAAGAAGCAATTTTATCAAATGCGCGCTCACTGATAACTGCATTTACAAAATTAGAGGTGTCTTCGGGGCTACCTTGCTTGAATGAATGAACCTGTTCTACCAATATCCCCTTGACTTGTGGCCAAAGACTTTCAGGAATGTAGGCCCGAGAAGCTGCAGAACATTTTTGACCTTGAAATTCAAATGCACCTCTTGCCAACGCAGTAGCAACCTCTGCTGCATTTGCACTTTGGTGTACCATTACAAAGTCTTTCCCTCCGGTTTCTCCAACGATACGCGGATATGAACGGAAATGCTCAATATTGTGAGCAATATTTTTCCAAAGCTGACGGAAGACATCCGTGGATCCAGTAAAATGTAAACCAGCAAAATCTTTGTGTGCAAAAATTACTTCACCAGCCTCCTGACCACTTACTGTGACCATATTGATAACTCCTGCTGGCAATCCGGCTGCTTCAAATAGCTCCATAATGACTTGAGCTGAATAAATTTGTGTTTCTGCAGGTTTCCAAACCACTACATTACCCATCATAGCAGGTGCAGCGGAAAGATTAGCAGCAATTGACGTAAAGTTGAACGGTGTGAGTGCGAAGATAAAACCTTCTAACGGTCGGTACTCTAATCGATTCCACATTCCGGGCAAAGATTCAGGTTGCTCGCTGTAGATTTGGGTCATGTACTGCACGTTGAAGCGGAAAAAATCAATGAGCTCACAGGCAGCATCAATCTCGGCTTGGAAAACATTTTTCGATTGAGCCAACATTGTTGCGGCATTCATACGGTCGCGGAATGGTCCTGCTAAGAGGTCAGCAGCCCTTAAGAATACGGCAGCGCGGTCTTGCCATGGTAGGGCAGCCCAAGCTGATTTTGCTGCAAGTGCGGCGTCAATAGCAGCAGCTACGTGAGCGGCATCGCCTTGATTGTAATACCCCAAAACTTGTTGATGGTCATGAGGCATAGAAAGTGCTTTTTTATTGGCAGTAGTAACTTTTTGACTCCCGATATACATCGGAATATCAATTGGACTGCGGTCTTTAAATTCGTGGTATTTGGCCATTAAAGAGGCACGCTCTGGAGAGCCTGGTGCATAAGATTTAATGGGTTCATTGACGGCCACCGGGACCTTGAAAAATGCGTTTGACATAAGAATGATGAATTAATTAAAACAAATTTACAAAAACTTGGCGTGTAAGGAGGAAATGTAGGTTACCTAGCTGAACCAGATGTCACGTATGAGCTCTTCACCTACAAAAGTATTGCAACGCGCAATGATGATTTGTTTGCCATGAAAAAGTTCGTCGCGCATTACGCTAGAATCAATTTTGAGGTAAAGCGTGTTGTTTTCTATGCGAATTTCGGTGGTGCGCTTCGCTACTGCGGGACCCATGAGTTCAGGCCATGCGGCAATCAGATCATAGGCCTTCATTTTATCAGTTAAGCCGTAAGCTTTCATGATCCGACTGACGATTGTCGAGAGTGGTTTTTCTTCTTGTTCGCGTTTGTTATCAGGATTCATAAGGCTATGGCTTGTTGGTCTTTAATTTGAAAAAGCTGGGTTTCACCCGGCAATTGAGAAAAGAGTGCTTGCATGCGCTCTGGGTCAGTGTCTGTAATTAATACCTGACCAAAATAGTCCGCGCTGACCAGTGCAATGAGGCGAGACACGCGTTCGTTGTCTAGTTTGTCGAAGATGTCATCGAGCAGAAGAATTGGCTTCTGACCTTTGTGTTGCTTCAGCCAATCAAATTGAGAGAGTCTTAAAGCGATGATAAATGACTTCTGCTGACCTTGCGAGCCGAATTTTTTAACGGGATGCCCTTTAATGGTGAAGAGTAAGTCATCTTTGTGAACACCTACATTGGTATATTGAGTAAGTGCATCTTTCTTAGCCGAAGCCTGCAATAATGTTGCAAATGAACCATCGGAGAGTTGAGAGCGATAGGTGATATCAACCTCTTCGGCATTCTGACCTATTTGCTGATAAAATCGCTTAAAAACAGGAATAAACTCCGCTAAGAATGCTTTGCGTTGCTCATGAATATAATTCCCACAAGGAATGAGTTGAGCATCCCAAACTTCAATTGCATCGGGATCAAATAAGCGATGCTCGTGCATGTTGCGCAATACGGCATGGCGCTGTTCAAGTAAACGCGCATATTTTTGGATTTCTTCCAGATAGTTTTTATCGAGTTGGGCTAAGATGCCATCCATCCATTTGCGGCGCAAATCAGAGCCTTCGGCAATTAAGTCACCATCGTAAGGAGAGATAAAAACAACTGGCAATTTTCCAATGTGAGCAGTCAGTTTATCATAGGCTTTTTTATTCCACTTGACTTGCTTTTTAACACCTGCTTTGTAGGCAATTTGCACCTCACATGCTTTTTGATCGAGCTCCCATTGGCTGGAGATGGCAAAAAAGGCCTGGTCGAAACGTAAATTTTGTCGGTCATTGACATTAAGGTAACTTTTACACATGCTCAGGTAATAGACCGCATCTAGGATATTGGTCTTTCCCGCACCATTTGGACCCACAATTCCGTTGATCCCCGGTACAAAATGCAGTTCGAGATCCGGATAATTCTTGTAATTGACTAAATGCAGGTGCGAAAGGTGCATGTAACAAAGATACGGAATAACTACCTTTGCCTCATGCCGCAGACCCAAATAATCCGGGCGCATATCGCGCTATTGGTAGTCAACCTACTTTACGGTGCCAATCATGTGCTGGCTAAGGGTGTCATGCCCCGCTATCTCGACCCAAACACCTTCATTCTTTTAAGGGTGAGTGGGGCTGTATTGCTTTTCTGGATCTTGCTTTTATCTCAACAAAGAAAAACCATTGATCGCAAAGACTATTGGCGATTTTTGGCAGCTGGCTTATTTGGTGTAGCTATCAACCAGCTATTTTTCTTTCACGGGCTCAATTTATCTTCGGCACTCAATGCCGGAATCATCATGGCACTTAATCCGATCATGGTGGTCGTGTTAGCCACATTCATCAGCAAAGAAGTATTGCGCACCTCAAAATTAATTGGGGTTTTCATTGGCGCCCTTGGTGCCATACTGCTCACTATCAGCTCCGGAAAATTACCAGGGACTTCTACAATGGGTGATCTTTTTTTATTGATCAATGCGCTGAGTTATGCCTTATATCTAGTGCTCTCTAAGCCGCTCCTACTCAAATACAGCCCTATACAGGTCATCACTTATGTATTTACAATTGGACTAATCCTATTGCTGCTTTTCCCTCCTACCTGGTCTAACCTTGCAAGTGTAGATTTTCAGCAGATTCCTGCAAGTGCCTGGTATAAAATTACCTATGTGATCATTGGGGTAACCTTTCTCACCTACTTACTTACCATCTACGGACTGAAGTATGTGAGCCCTACAGTTTCAGCCGCTTATATTTATACCCAACCCGTAATGGTGATGCTCTTTACCGTTCTTTTTGCTACATTCGGGTGGGCCGAAGATTATACGCATACCATCACGTTGGAAAGGATCTTATACATGTTATTCGTTTTTTCCGGCGTCTATTTAGTATCCATACATCAGACAAAACAAAAATGAAAAATCTAATTCTGCTTACCCTCTTGATGAGCTACAGCATTGGACTTGCTCAAAAACCTCAGCTTGACCATCAAGCTTATGATCAATGGAAAAGACTAGAAAAGGAGCAGATCTCTAGAAATGGGGCGCTCATTAGTTACGAATTGACGGTGCTCAAAGGGAACACAGTTTTACATCTCTTTGATACCCAAACGCAAAAACATGATTCGATTGAAAGAGGAAACAGCGCCATTATAGCGACAGATGCAAGTTTTGTAGCATGGAAAATGAGTCCGGATTACGACAGCTTGCGCAAGCTTGAGTTAGCGAAAGTAGATAAGAAAAAATGGCCAAAAGATTCCCTTTTCATTGCTCATTTGTCCCAAGATACCATTTATAAATTCGCCAAGATAAAGTCCATTGAACAAGCCGAAGAAGCAGCAGTCTTGGCCTTTTTACAAGAAACGACACCCCAAAAAATTGAAAAGATTGAACCTAAAAAAATCGATAAATTCCTGTTTTGGAAAAAAGATGCCGAAGTGCCGTACGTGAATCCATTCAAAACGGAGGGCCACAGACTTGTGGTGTATGAGTCGGGCTCAGGTAATTTCCCATTTTTAGATAGCATCACTTCATTTGCCGTTAGTCCTGATGGATCCAAAATTGCCGTAATCAAGCAGCGTAAAGTTAAACAAGACTCTATGCAGGTGCAGATTTATCAGTGTAACAACCTACAATTGCTCAAAGAATTCGAAGCACAACCCTTGGCAAGTCATCTCAATTGGAGTAAAAATAGCAACATGTTGACTTTTTTATTCAGCCCCGATACCTCAAAGCTCAAGCAGATGCATCTGCTACTCTTTGATTTGAAGCAATTAAAAACAACAGAATTTGGTGATTCTACTGACTTTGAGCAAACCCCAAATGGCTTATATCAAGCTATTGGTAAAGGTCGTCTACCGGTTTTTAGTGACAACAACCAACTGCTTTATTTCAGTGTTGTTGCCCGAGAGCAAGAACAAAAAGATACCTTACTCGAAAGTGAAAAAGTCAACCTGGATATCTGGCACTACCAAGATTTAGAACTACAACCACAGCAACTTCTCAAAAAGGATAGAGAACTCAAACGAGGCCTACTTTACGCATATCATCTAGAAGATGAACGCTTGGTGCCCATTGAAAACGACACCCTACGGATCAGCTTAGACCTCCAAATGACAGCGCCCTACCTCCTCGCTCGCAATTCCAATCCATATGCAATCGAAGCACAATGGAAAGCGCCTTTTAAAAATGACCTTTACCGAATCGATTTAAAAACCGGACAAGCACAATTACTTGGGAAAGCTTTGGCACATACTGGTGCACTTTCTGCCGATGGTCGTTACTTTACGTATTACTTAGCTGAAGGTCAGAAATGGATGCTACTAGACATCGCTCAACAAAAGCACAGCTGCATGACGTGTAGCCGCAAAGACATCATTTGGCAAGAAGACATGAATGGTCAGCCCATGGAGGCAGGACCCGTCGGGTTTATTGGTTTCACAGCAAACGCTAAAGAAGCAGTTTTTCAGTCTCAATACGACATCTGGAGCTACGATATCGCAACAAAAACACTCCAAAGCATCACCAAAGAACAGGCCACGCATGATCAGATTGAATTGCGCTTTTTGCCTTATGTCATGGATTCTGCCTGGTTAAATTTAGCGGATGGGTACTTTGTAGGCCTGCGTATAAGCAACAAAAATGAATTGCTTTATATGTATGAAGATCAACAGCTGATTCAAAAAGTAGAACTTGCTCAGCGCATAGCGAGTGTCAAGAAAGCTGAACAACAAAACCATTTCATTTGGAGAAAAATGGATGTGCGCACCTACCCTGACTTGCATTTCAATCAAGAAGACTGGATGAGTCCAAAGCGTATTTCTTGGGCAAACCCACAGCAAGAGAACTATAATTGGGCGAGCGTAACTGCTATCAAATGGAAAGCCTACGATGGGCAAGTACTAGAAGGCTTACTTTATCAACCAGAAAATTTTGACCCCACTCAAAAATACCCGCTCTTGTTTTATTATTACGAACTAAATGCTGATAATCTGCACAACTATCAAGCGCCCAAGCCTTCGGCAAGTATCATCAATCCGACGGAATATGCCAGTGGAGGATATTTAGTTTTTGTACCAGACATCCGCTACCAACCGGGCAAACCTGCTCAGGGGGCCTACAATAGTATCATGAGTGCCGCAGATTACCTCATCAAGAATTATCCTGTCGACGAGCAACGAATGGGGCTTCAAGGACAAAGTTGGGGAGGCTACCAAAGTGCAATGCTCGTTACCATGACCACAAGGTTTGCCGCAGCAATGGCTGGTGCTCCAGTAAGCAATATGTTTTCAGCTTATGGAGGAATTCGTTGGGGCAGCGGCCTCAATCGGCAATTCCAGTACGAAAGCACACAAAGTAGAATTGGTGCTACGATTTGGGAAAAACCGGATTTATACGTAGAAAACTCGCCTTTGTTTCATTTACCTAAAGTCCAAACACCCCTACTCATTATGGCCAATGACAGAGACGGTGCTGTGCCTTGGTATCAAGGTATTGAACTTTACACAGGTCTGAGGAGGTTGGGTAAACCTTGCTGGATGCTCAATTACAATGGCGATGACCACAACCTCACCAAATTGGCGAACAAATACGATCTATCTATTCGAATGCGTCAGTTCTTTGACCACTACCTCATGAATAAGCCAGCTCCTACCTGGATGACCAACGGAATTCCTGCAACCAAAAAGGGCAACACACTCGGTTATGAATAAAATCAGGCAAAGTTGGTGGTTGTTGTCATTGATTTGCGTTTGGATTGGCATCACTTATTTGTCGTTGAAAAGTGCGTCACACGCAACACCTATCCGCATCAATGACAAACTCGGACATTTTATTGCCTACTCAGTTTTTAGTTTGATTGCCTTGATTGTTTGGCGTCTAAAATCTTATAGATTTAAGACCATACTTGGATTGGTGCTTGTGAGCTACGGCCTATTAATGGAGTTGCTGCAAGGTTTTGTTCCGGGTCGAGAGGTCTCTGGTTACGACCTTTTAGCCAATAGCATTGGCGTAGGAATTGGCTTTCTTCTATTTAGTCGATTGAGAAAATATCTTTGACCCCCATCCATCTGTTCACTACAAAACCTTCTGCATAATTGTAGCCTGCAGGTCTGCCCATTTCTAACATACGTCCCTTTAAAAAATCAAAGAATAATTCGCCCGAAATAGGTGTATTGGGTTCCTGAGAATTGGGATCGAAAAATTGAGTTTTGTAGGCTTGGATGGCTTTAATTTTTTGCTCTATATAAGGAGAGACATCTTGGACAAAAGAAGGAGTTTGCAAATAATCTTGGATGTAGTGCAAGACCAGTTTGGGGCGATGTGCCACTTGAGGACTACCATTAAAGGAAGTCTGTATTTTACGAAGCCCCGCCAAAAAACAAGCTTCGGCTACCAGGTGTCCTGCTCTTGCGTGGTCTGGATGCCGGTCTGCAAGCGCATTGGCCAATACAATTTGTGGTTGATGTAAGCGGATTTGCTCGATGATTTGAATTTTTGCTGCCTGGTTGTTTTCAAAAAAACCATCTGCTAAGCGTAAGTTGCAACGGTGTTGTACACCAAGTATGTTGGCTGCTGCTGCCGCTTCTTCGTATCTGGATTCTACGGTTCCGCGTGTGCCGAGCTCACCTTCAGTGAGATCTACAATTCCAATGGTTTTACCCTGTGAGGCATAGTGCAAAAGCGTGCCCGCCGCAGAGAGTTCTACGTCGTCAGGGTGGGCACCAAATGCAAGGATATCTAATTTCATAGGTTATTGAATGTGCGCATAGCTCTCCACGCTTGGGCAGCTGCAAACCAAGTTGCGGTCTCCGTAGGCGTTGTCTACACGGCGTACTGGCGCCCAATATTTAGCCTCAAGCAAGTAAGGAAGCGGGTAGGCTGCCTCTTGAGGTGCGTATGGATAGGTCCAGTTCTTATTGATGATGCAGTCCGCGGTGTGTGGTGCGTTTTTGAGTAAGTTATTCGATTTGTCTGCATGACCATTTTCGATCTCGCGGATTTCTTCACGGATTTTAATCATGGCATCGCAAAAACGATCGAGTTCTTCTTTGTCTTCGGACTCTGTAGGTTCTATCATGAGGGTACCGGCAACTGGGAAAGAAACCGTTGGCGCATGGAAGCCAAAGTCAATGAGGCGCTTGGCCATATCGGCTACTTCCACATCTGCAGTTTTCTTGAAATCTCGACAATCTAGGATCATTTCGTGGGCAACTGTTCCGTTGGCACCTGTATAGAGGATGTCGTAATGTCCTTTGAGACGTGCAGCAATGTAATTGGCATTGAGAATAGCCAACTCTGTTGAACGACGTAAGCCTTCAGCACCTAACATTTTGATGTATGCATAAGAAATGGTGAGGATCAGAGCCGAACCGTAAGGTGCAGCAGAAATCGCATGAATTGGCGACTCACCACCAGTTTTGATGAGTGGGTTGCTCGGTAAGAATGGGGCAAGATGAGCTGCTACACCAATTGGACCCATGCCCGGACCACCACCACCGTGTGGAATGGCAAAAGTTTTATGAAGATTGAGGTGACAAACATCGGCTCCGATATTCCCCGGGTTTGTAAGTCCTACTTGTGCGTTCATATTAGCGCCGTCCATATAAACTTGGCCGCCGTTGTCGTGGATAATGCTTGTGATTTCGATGATTCCCTCTTCATAAACTCCGTGAGTAGATGGATAAGTCACCATGATTCCGGCAAGCACATCTTTGAGCTCGGTGGCTACCTTGCGTAGTTCTTCTATATCGATATTTCCATTTTCATCGCAACCCGTTACCACTACTTCAAAGCCCGCCATAACGGCAGATGCTGGATTGGTACCGTGAGCAGACGATGGAATGATCATTTTTTTACGCTGAAAATCGCCACGAGATTCATGGTAGGCTTTGATGACCATAAGGCCAGCATATTCACCTTGAGCACCTGAATTGGGTTGTAAAGAAACCGCAGCAAAACCTGTGGCTTCACACAAATCTTTAGCCAATTCTGCAAACATTTCGTGGTAGCCCACCGCTTGATCAAGTGGCGCAAAAGGGTGCATATTGGCAAATTGTGGGTTGGTGACAGCCATCATTTCTGAGGCTGCATTGAGTTTCATAGTGCAAGAACCCAATGGAATCATGGAATGAACCAAAGAGAGGTCTTTGTTTTCTAAACGTTTGAGATAGCGCATCATGCGCGACTCTGAATGATAAGAATTGAAGACAGGATGTGAAAGCACGGGTTCTGAGCGTTGGAGTTCAGCAGCAATTGCTGTGGTGCCCTGTGCAGGTGTAACGCCAAAAACTTGCAGAATGGCTAAAAGATCTTGGTGAGTATGTGGTTCGCCAAAAGATAGCGTAAGTTCAGTTTCTGAAAGATAATGGAAATTTAGACCCGCTGCTTCTGCTTTAGGGCGGATGCTGTTGCAGTCAATACCTCTGAGGTGTATAGTGTCAAAGAATTGAGTTGAAACAACTTCTATTCCGGCGTTTGCCAAACTAGTTGCTGCATCTTTTGCCAAAGTATGAACGTGGTTAGCAATTGCACGTAAACCATCTGGACCATGATAGACAGCATACATAGAAGCCATAACGGCTAATAAGGCTTGTGCAGTACAAATGTTGGAAGTGGCTTTATCTCTTTTGATGTGTTGCTCACGGGTCTGTAATGCCATGCGCAGCGCTTGGTTGTCATCGGCATCTTTAGAAACACCAATGATGCGCCCGGGCAAATTGCGTTTGTAGTCTTCTTTGGTGGCAAAGAATGCTGCGTGTGGGCCTCCATAGCCCATAGGTACGCCAAAGCGTTGTGCTGAACCCATGACTACATCTGCACCCATACTGCCTGGAGATTTGAGCAAGACCAATGAGAGTAGGTCTGCACCTACCGCAACTTGAACGCCCGCTGCCTTCCAATTGGCAATGGCAGCAGACCAATCTTGAATGTGCCCTTTTGCATTGGGATACTGTACAAAAACACCGAAATAACAGGCGTCCGCAACAAAAGTTGCAGCATCACCTACGACAAATTCTATGCCTAGGTTGAGTGCCCTACCTTTCATGACGTCTATGCTTTGCGGCAAGGTATTTTGATCGACAAAAAATTTGTTGCGCCCCGCCTGAACATCTGAGCGGCTACGCGAATTATAGAACATGATCAGTGCCTCGGCTGCAGCAGTTGCTTCATCAAGCAACGATGCATTGGCAATAGTCATGCCTGTGAGTTCAATGACCATTGTTTGGAAATTGAGGAGCGCTTCTAAACGCCCTTGTGCAATTTCTGCTTGGTAAGGTGTATAGGCCGTATACCACCCTGGATTTTCGAGGACATTACGCAAAATTACCGACGGAACAATCGTTTCGTGGTAACCCAAACCAATGAATGACTTGTTGACTTTATTTTTAGCACCAAGTGCATTGATATGATCCAGATAGGCTTGCTCAGAGAGGGCAGGATCGATGCGCAATTCTCGGTTGAGACGGATTTGAGCAGGGATTGTGCGGTCAATGAGTGTCGAGAGTGCATCTACGCCAACAGCTGCTAACATGTCTTGTTGTTCGGAAGCTCCGGGGCCAATGTGGCGTCTTTCAAAAGGTGTCATGTGTTATGTCGATTTTGGGTCTACAAAAGTACTTATTTTTCATTGAAATGTGCTACCCTTAAGAGGGCATTATCATGAACATCTTTCCAAAAAAGATTGATGTCACCAATGTGGTAATTGCGCATGGTTAGGCTCAAGAAAAAGAACTTTCCTTTGGGGCGATTGATCCAAATGGCCCCGTCTATCAAATGGGTACTAAAAAGTTGTGGGTAGATGCGCCCGTCGAAATAAAGAAAACCTTTGTGAATCTCTTTGCTTGCTGTGCTTTCTAATGTCCAGGAAACGGGATTAACCACGGCTTTTCCTTTGTACCATTTGTCATAACTGGCGTGGTCTATTCTTTCTTTAAAGGTATTCCAAGTGAGAAAACCACCCGTTGCCTCTGGGGTGGTCAGCAATGGAATATGCTGAAAATCTGAGGTGGAGATACCTACCCCCGGAAGATAGGCAGCAATCAGTTGTTTTTGTAGTGGAGTTCCGTCAAAGAATTCGCGGAGCAGCAACCCGCAATGCGTACTGCCTTGGCTATGTCCGGCTAGTATGATAGGACGTCCATTGTTGAAATGTTCGAGGTAGTATAAAAAGGCTGCGCGTACGTCGGCGTATGCGAGCTCTAGCGCGGCTTTTCCTTCTTCGCCTTCTGCATAGTATGAGCGCAGATGTGCCGATCGGTAATAAGGCGCATAGAAGCGACCCGCTTCTGCAAAAGCGCTTCCTTGAAAGGGAAGTGCAGTTTGGAGTACTTTTTGTTGTTGTTCGCTATCGTTCAGGGGCACATTCCAACGCTTGTCTTTATTTTGTGTATTGAGCGTTGGATAAACGTAGAATACGTCCGCTATAGCGTGTAAACTCGTGTCTTGGAGGTGCGCTGCTAATCCAGAAGGATATGCGCCGGGGCGAGCTGCCCAATTTTGTGACAAACTGTAGTCTGTAGGGGTTTGTGCATAATACCCTGTTGAAAGAATTGGAAGATACACGAAAAAGAAAGTAATAAATCGCATTAATTTTGTAGCCGTCATGTCTTGTCTCCAAAGAAACACATTTTTCTGCCTATTGTTTTCTCTTTTTGCTTTAAATAGCGTAAGGGCGCAGGACTCTCTTGTATATTGGAAATTTAAATCGCTTTACTCACTGAGCGGAACCCAAACATCGTTTGTCAATTGGAATGCCGGAGGACGCAACAATATTTCGATAATTGGGGCAGCGAGTGCTTCTGCCTATTACACCCGAGAAACCATCAAATGGACCAACGATGCCTCTTTTGCATTGGGCGGCATCAAATATTTCGACAACAACGGCATTGGCGCACAAAAAACAGATGACCGCATAGATTTGGCAAGCACCTTTGGTATGCAACTTTCCAAAGGTTTCTTTTTAACGTTTGCCTCTAGTTTCCGAACCCAAAGTATCAACGGCTACGCCTACCCCAATGACTCCATTCCGGTTTCACGCCTGATGGCACCTGGCTACATGAACCTCGCACTTGGTGCCGACTTTCGAAAAGATGACAATTTCAACATCTTCTTTTCTTCCATTGCCATCAAGTCAACGTTTGTGCTAGACGACTCGCTCAGTGCAAAAGGGTCTTTTGGTGTAGAGCCTGGTACGCGTTACCGTCAGGAGTATGGTGCTTATTTGAAGATGAAATACAACCGGCCAGTAGCCAAAAATATCGAAATGAAATCCAAGTTGGAATTGTTCAGTAATTACCTAAATAACCCAGAAAACATCGATGTCAATGGTGAACTTGTTCTGCTCTTTCGGGTCAATTCGCTCATTTCTGCCTCAGCCCAATGGAACCTGATCTATGATGACGATGTACGCATTACAGATAGCAATGGTCAAATTGGACCTCGAACGCAGTTCAAATCTGTAATCGGAATTGGATTATCCTACAAAATTGAAAGTTAATCAAGCCTGTTATTACGTTTAGTGCCCGCCTGGCTGACAACACAAGGGCAGTGCTTTTTGAGCTTCAGGATTCGCTTTGATGCTATCTGCATCGTAGCCAATTTGCGCAATAGCTGTTCTGAGTGCTGCTGGATCAATCTTGGCGGTTTTCAATTTTATTGCTGCCTTTTTTGTTTCGAGGTTCAATTCAGCATAAACAACTCCTTTAGTCTGATTCAAGACTGATTCAATGCGATCCTTGCAATCTCCACATTGAGCATTCGTCTGTATTTCCAAAACCATTGTTTTTTGCGCTACCAAGGGAGCAGTAAAGAGTAGTAAGAAAGAGAGCATTACAGTTTTCATATGATGACGGTTTTAGTTGTTTTTTTGATTGATTTTGATTGATTTTGATTGATTTTGATTGATTTTGATTGATTTTGATTGATTTTGATTGATTTTTTTATCGTTTTCTAGTAAATGACACCTCTTATTTTAAGGTGTAACGCAAGCCAAGATACGCATTCCAACCCATTATAGGCGACCAAATTTCAGTGGCGTCAAAAGACGCACCAAAAGGATCTTGCGCGCCAATAATCGGGTTTTGCTGAATGACATTCAGTAAGTTTTCACCTCCAGCATAAAGCTCAATAAGTTTCCAACTTCTGGTTAGCTGTGCATTAAGCAGTGTCCAGGGCCTTCCGAGTCCTTCTTGGGGCAAGCGCACAGCACTATAACGTGAGTAAGTGAGATCATAAGTCCATCGCTTGTTGCGGGTTTGATAAGCCATATTAGCAAAAAGGCGTTGGCGAGGTAACAGCACTTGTGTTTGGAGCGTTCCATTGTAACGAGCTCGTACATCTTGAAATTTATAAGCCAAACGTAAATCAAGACCTCTTAGTATAGCATAACTAAATTCTGCTTGTACAACGGTAGCCAAGGAATTATCCTGAAGATTCTTGAAAAATACGGCCCCACTGAGTGTATCGCGGTCAGCAACCAATTGTTGCGCAAATCGCGTATGGTAAGCATCCAAACTGAGGCTACCCTTGCGTTTTTTGAAACTGAAGCCCTGCACCAACGAGGCGCCTACATTCCAAGATATTTCGGGAAGTAACGTTTGATCGGCAAACCATGTTTTAGAACTTGCCAAAAGCGAAAGGTTATCCACTACAAAATTTGGTAAACGCCAAGCGCGACCTCCCGTCAGGCGAAAGTCTAGTTGGGGGCTGAGGGCGTATTTGAGGTGCGCGCGCGGAGAGAACTGTGCGCCTGCGAGGTTGTGCTGGTCGTAGCGCGCACCTGCAACCGCCGATAGGCGGTTG
>Ga0208304_10000503_pt1 | contig 20610 bp, 35 predicted proteins | sample ColrivemetaGS713_FD_187603 | JGI IMG/M metagenome (GOLD analysis project Ga0208304, IMG submission 187603) | Estuarine microbial communities from the Columbia River estuary - Flood tide ETM metaG S.713 (SPAdes) (version 2) | ecosystem: Environmental > Aquatic > Marine > Intertidal zone >... | reverse complement strand
TAGCGGTGTGAGTGCTCGAGTTCGCCATCGGTGTTAAAAATCTCGGCTTTGTCGCTGGTGACATCGTAGCTGTAGGACTGGATGAGAATGCCGAGGCCGGATTCATCTTGGATTCCGAAATCGGCATTGATTCCGCTGGCGGCGTAGAATTTTGCGGGCATAAAAATTAGTCTTGGGTTGCTGTGATTTGGAATTCCGCGAATCCGTCGATGGATCGGGAGGTGGAGATTTGGTCGATCGTAAAGGATCCAGAGACGCCGGGCATGCTGCCGAGGGCACCGCCGACAGCGAGAGAGCCTGCATCGCCGACGCCGGAGATGGAGACCTCGCGCTTAAATTTGTTGTAGCCGACAGCGGCGTATTCGCCGTCCGCGCCACGAAGTTCTTGTTTGCTGGAGGTGTCAGAGATCGTGACCGCATTGACGATCATCGAGCCTGCGTTTCCGCCTGTGATTCCGAAGGTGTAGGTTGCTGGCATAGTTGGTGGATTTCTTTGAGGGTGGGGCTGTCAAATTTCGGCGATGCCGAGGACGAGGGTGGCGCTGCAAACCCAGCGCGAATCGGACTGCGATTCCGTGAGTCCGGTCAAAACCGCTCCGGCGAATGCGATGCCCTCGAAGTGCGCGGCGAGGGATGAGAGATTGCGGAGGGCCGTGCGGAGCGCGGAAGTGAGCTGATGGTGCTGATCGATCTCCAGGTGCGACGGAGTAGCGAGGACGATGGAGGCCGTGGCGCGTGAGAGCGTGCCGCCGATGATCTCGACATTCTCGCAAGCGGCAAAAAGGACCGAGCAGTCGGCTGGGATCGTCTCGGCACTCTGGCCGGTGTGACACGGGATGCCGTCAAAGGCGGGCTGGCTGCGGAGCCATGCGGCGAGTGCGCTCTCGACGGGGATGTTCACGCGGCACCTCCTGGGGACATCGTTGCGAGGTATTCGCCGGGGGCGTGGGTCTCGCTGATCTGCGAGAGGAAATAGGTCTTGGCGCTGAACGAAACGGCTTCGCCTCGGCGGGGTGGGCTTTGCAGGTCGGCGGCGAGGAAACGGATCGAAAACTCACCGCCTTGCCGGAGGCCGCCGGTCTCGAGGTCGAGGCCGATGGAGACGGGAGCGAGGCAGACGCGGATCTCAGCCTGGCGAAATTTGACCGTGGTGCCGTGGGCGCTTTGGCGCAGTTGCGCGGAGCGGAGAGCGAGGGCGTTGCGGGATGCGGGCGACACGAACCTCGCGGCGTGTCAAAAGAAAAGCCCCCGCCGGAGTGAGACGGCGAGGGCTTTTGCGGGCGAGGAGCGCGGTGCGGGCGCGCTTGCGGGATTAGTCTGGGATGATAAGGGCCATCGTGCCGTCAGTGAGGCCGGCGGATGCACCGAACATCACTTCGAGCGAGGCGATGAGCGAGCGGGTGCTCTTGTCCGAATACACATTGTAGCTGATCGTGAGGCCGATCTGATCGAGCGTGACGCTGTCGCTGACGAGGTAGTCGTTGTCCGCAAGAGCGGGAACGCCTGCGGCCATGACGAGCGCCTCGGGGGAGCATGCGAAGCCTTTGAGGCCTGCTTCTCCGCCGAACGCTGTGGCGTAGTGGACACCGTTCTCGAAGCCGTAAGCGCCTTCACCGAGGTTGAGCGCGGTGGTCGAGGTCGGGATGAGGTTCGAGTAGATGACGGGCGAAACGACGAGGCCTTTGCGGACGCTCTTGTGGACGCCTGCCCAGAGTTTGGGAAGGTCGCCGGAGGTCGCGGTGATCGCGCTCTCAGCGGATTCCACGACAGCCGCGCCGAAGTTGGCGACGGTCACGGGAGTTGTCGCGAGGGTCCAGATTTTGTCGGCGATGGCGTCGACATTGATCTGGATGAGGCGCTCCAAGCGGTGTGCGCTTTGGAGGTCGCTGTAAGCGAGGCCGAAGGGCTGATAGATGTGGTCGAGGACGACGCTGGCTTTGCCGAGGGTCGTGCCGCCGATCGAGTTGAAGGTGGTGGGGTTCACCGATGTGCTGGCAGTCGCGGAAGCGATTGGCACATGGATGGTGTCCTTTGGCTTCTTAACTTCCGAGCTGAAGTCGGAGGCGAAGAGGTTGAGCGCGCTGAGGCGCTTGCTGAGGACGGTTTTTGTCTGGGCGGCGATGGAGTCCGCAACCAGGGCTGAATCGATTGTATTGGGCATTTTGGTGGTGGTGGTTTGGTTGGTTTCTCCTTGGCCTTATGCCTTGGAAATTTTGGAACGGTGCTGCCAGATGGCGGCTTTGTGTTTCTCGAAGAGGGCCGAAGCGGTTTTGCGGTCTCCGGCTTCCACGGCGGCGATGTATTCGGCGACGGGGTCGGAGGCTTCGGGGCTGGCGTTTTCGATGACCGGCACAACGCGGGCGGCGGAGAGGCCGAGGCTGCGCTCGAGGCGTTGCAGGGCTTCGCGCTCGGTGTCGAGTTGGGCCTTGTAGCTGCGGGCTTCGGCGAGGGCGCCGTCGCGCTCGGCGAGGGCGGCGTTGTATTTGGCGAGGATCTGGTCTGCTGCGGCGATCTTGGCGACAGGGCTTTCGATCGGCTCGATGACTTCGGGCTCGGGGGTAGGCTCGGCTTCGAGGACGGTCTCGACGGCGGGCTCGGCGGCCGGGGCTTCGACAACTTCGGGGGCGTTTTCGCTGACGACGGTGTCGAGGATTTCGACCTCGGGCTCGGCGACGGGTTGGGTTTCGGCTTGGCTCTGCATAGATTTTGCTTTGGCGAAGGTGTCAAATCGGGCGCGGAGTTGGGCGGGGGTCGCAGTGGCTGCGGCAGCCACGCCTTCCTCGATGGCATCGGCGAATCCGAGGGCCACGGCTTCGACAGCGTCCAGCCATGTTTCTTCGTCCATCATTTGGGCGATGCGGTCGGCCTCCATGCCGGTTTTGCGGACATAGGCGTTGCGGAGGGAGTCTTTGAGTTTGTCGAGGAGGTCGGCTTCGCGGCGGAGCTGATCCGAGTCGCCCATGGAGACGGTCCACGGGTTGTGGATCATGAGGAGCGCGTTGTCGGCGATGTAGACGGGAGCGCCTGCCATGGCGATGACCGAGGCCATGCTGGCGGCGAGCGCGTCGATGTGGACGGTCAGACCGCCTTTGTGTCGGCGGAGGGCGTTATAAATGGCCGTTCCCTCAACCACGGACCCACCGGGCGAGTTGATGCGAAGGTGGATGTGCTGGCCGTCGAGCTTGCCGAGGTCGGCGAGGAACTCTTTTGACCCTGCGCCGAAAGCACCGACTTCATCGTAGAGGTGAATCGTTGCCGTGCCGTCGTTGGATTTTTCCAATGCATAGAATTTGATCATGGTGTGGGTTGGGTTGGTTGGGTGAGAGCTTCGGCTTGGGCGGGGAAGACATCGCCGAGGTTGAGTCCGAGGGATTCGCATTTTTCTTTGCGGCGAATGTAGGCGCTGAGGATGTCGTCCTCTTCGGCTTCGGCATCGAGGCCGTGCAGGTTGCAGTAGCGCTCCCAAGACATATAGCCGGAGTCGAGAAGCTGGGCGTAGAGGCGGCCGTCGCGGCCGTTGTCCACGGTAATTTTTCGCGGGGCGACGAACTCACAGCGCCACCAATCATCTCCAGGGTAGGGCAAACGCCCGGCTTGAATTTCTTGGTAGATCCAGAATTTCCAGAGCGGTCGGCAGAATTGATCAATCAGCATTTGCTGGAGCCGCTCGAGGAAGTTTTGGGCGACTTCGAGGAGGCCGCGAAATTCGGTGCCTGCGCTGCCGACGAAGATCATGAGTGCCTCGGGCGGGAGGCCCATGCCTCGGGCGATCTCGCCCATGATGGTGCGGATGAATGGCTCGAAGGCTCCGGCGGGGTGTTCGTTTTTGAAAGATTGGATGGACTCGCCGGGCTTGAGGCGCGGGATGAGCGTGCCGTTGTAGAGGGCTTCGGTGCTGATCTCTTCGCCGTTGGGGCCGGTGATCATCTTGCCTGCGCCGAGGCCGATCTTTTGGGCTTCGTTGCTGGTGACGACAAATCCGATCTGGGCGCCTGCTTTGGCGGATCCTTTTTCGTAGGCGAGATATTCGACAAGGTCGTGGCAGTTGGTGATGGCGTTATGCAGCCACGAGACTCCACGGGGGTATCCTGCCCGGCGGATGTGCCGGAAGTGCAGCATGTCGGCGGCTGGGACATCTTGAAATTTTCCAGAGGCCCGGTCGGTAATGACGCGATAGCTGACGGGGGCGTTGAAGCGGTCGAGAAGAACGCCGTCGAAAGCGCGCTCGTTGCTGTTGGCCGTGGATCCGACCGCCTCGGCGCCGATGAATCGGACGCGGGTGCCGCCTGCTTGGGTGGAAAGAAATTGCGCGAAAAAGTCGCCGTCGCAGGCGACTTGGCGGAGGATGAGGGATTGCGCGCCGTAGAAATTCACCTGGGCGCTGGCATCGAAAGCCCACGCATCACCGCAAGCGCGGTCTTCGAAGGCGCGCTCGGCTTGGCGGTTCCATGCGGTGTCGGAGGTGCGGGCCTTGGGGACGATGCCGGTTCCCACGGCGCGCTGAGCGAGGTGCTCGATGAGATAGGAGGCGGTGCCGAAATTGTTGTAAAGCCAGCGGGCGCGCTGCATGAGCTCCATGCGAGTCCGTGGCGCGAGTTCGCGCTTGGGCTCGTAGGTATTCATGACAATCAAGGAGCGCTCGCGTGAGTGCTCCGCTCCTTCAAAGGCCGCTGCTTGGGGGTCTCTGCGCGGACGGCCGGCACCGGGGCGCGGACCACCCCAACTTGATTTCTTGATTTTCGGAGCCATTGACTCCGAGGGCCGTGTCAAACGGGGGTCGTGAAAAACGAGCGGTCGAGGACCGTGCAGAGTTGCCGGCCGTTTGGCTCAGCGAGGATTTCTTCGAGGGCTTGGAGGAGGAGCCACTTCGGGAATGAGACCTGTCCGCTGGATGCGGTGCCGTCGCCGCTGATGGATGTGATCGTGACTTCCTCGGAGGCGGAGAGAAAAGCCGCGTCGGCGAGTGCCTGGAGTTCGGCGACGGTCTTGGTGCGGCGGAGGTAGGATTTAACGCCGCTGATTTTGTCGAGGTCGGTCACGCCTCGGCGGGCGTGTCAAAGAATCAGCGGTTTAACCACAACCGAGCGCCGTGGCAGGCGGGGGTAGAGCAACCGAAGGTTGGCCCGAAGGGCGAGACTCGCGGGAGCGAGCGAGTCAAAGGACACGGAGAGCACAGAGGGGGAGAGACCGGCGTAGAGGTGGTGAGCTTTTTAAGGAGGCACAGCACGCCTTCCCCACTTGCGCCGGTCAAAGTTGGCAGGGACGGTGCGCGCTTCCTTTTCAAGCGTGGGCTTTCGGGAGTCTCGGGCCATGAATGACCGCCCATCCCACCGTTGCATGTGGCTCCGGTCGTGTGTCCGCCTGCCTGCGTGGAGGCGGAGGAGTCAAAGAGGGATCAGGTGAATTTTGTTCGCTTTGAACTCCATGGCGAGTTCGTATTTTTGTCCGCCGCCGCTGTCTGGGAGTATCGACTCGATATACTTCCCGCGTGACTGGTCGCCTCGGGCGCGGTCGAGCTTGTCCCAACTCTCGGGCTGCATCGACACGGATCGCGTGACGGCTGTCCGGCCTTTGGCGTTTTTTGATTTCGCTCCTTTGGGGCGGCCCGATCCTTTGCGCGGGCCGCCGTGGGTAGTGGGCTTTTTGCTCATGGTCTTGGGTAGTAGCCAACCGGTGTGTCCACTTGGGTGAGGGTCGGGTTCTTTTGCAGGATTTCGGCAGCTTGCGCGGGGGTGATTTCTTTTGAGACAACGGCTCGCGTTCCGATGGTTTTGAATTTGATTTCGGTTTTCATTTTTTCGAGCGGGTGGATTTGAGGTTGTGGGCGATGAGGATTTGTTCGGATTTTTGGAGGGCAAGGGCTAAGTCTTCAAGCGTGCTTTTCAGTTCTTTGCCGAGGATCACAAGGCAGGCTAGCGAATTGTAGAGGCTTCGGTCGTTGGTTTTCATTTTTGTTTTGGTTGGTGGCGCGGGGATCGAACCCGCGCCGGGTGGGGTGTTAGGCGAAACAGGCGCGAATCATTTTAGAAGACCATGGCCCCATCGCGCAGGGGTCACCTTGAAATTTGATGAACCATTGCAAGCGTGTTTTGTATTTTCTCCCCATGGGAGTGATCCCGCTTTGACGCTCGCAAGTTAGAATGGCGCTTCTGTTTTTGAGTTTTGCCTCAATGGATTTTTTGCGAACTTCAAAGGGGCCGTAGTTTTTTGTAATTGTTGTCATTTTGTCGTTTTGGTTTTTGGTTATGTTGATTATCCGAGGCGGGCGGCAAGCCAGCGGACTGCACCGGCTTGGGTTTTGAAGGTTTTGGAGGCGCTGAATGTGAGGGCTGTAAATGTGCCGTCGTTGTTGCGGGTGATTCCGCGTGTCAGGCTCTCGTTGTTGTTCATTTGGATTTTTGTTGTGGTGTTGTTTTTCATAACGCAATCACTCTCTCATGAACTTGATTTCTCGTCAACAACTTTTTTTCAAGAAAATGAAAATAATTTTGGAGGCTTGCGGAGCCGCTTAAAACCTAGCTCGGCGGGCGGGGGTCATTTCGGTGAGCGCACCGAGATGATCAGTTTTTCAAGATGTGCCAGGCGACATGGCAGAGTTTCACGGCGTCCATGTAGTGATCTTGCGCGACGGATTTCCATACGAACTCTTGGCCGGTGGCGGTCTTGCGGGGAACGAGGCGCTGGCCGCTCATGCCGCGAAGGAAGTCCTCGGTGGTGTCGCGCGGGATGGCGAGCGGTGGCTTGCCGTTGCGGATGCGGTCGATGAAGAGTTCCGTTTTGATGGCGTGGTCGACGAAGGTGTAGAGCACGACGCCGGGGAAGTCGTCGATGACGGTGCGCCCGATGCGGCTGCCGAAGGTTGCGCCGGAGCCTTTGGCGGCGTGCCAGAATCCGGCGCTGACTTGGCAAGCGGTGTAAACGCGGAAGGTGGCGAAGCCGGAATCCATGAGGCCGCACTCGGGGCGGACTTCCTGCCCGCTGGGTGTGCGGTAGATGCGGCGGGGCGAGTCGGCGAGGAGGTCTTCGATGGTGAGCGTGGTTCCGTAGTCGAGGACATAGCTCTGGCCGTTGGCGTCGAAGGCCACCGTGGCCCAGTGTTGTTTATCCTGGCCGATGTCGGCGCAGGTGACGATGTGCGCTGGCTCGATCGGGCAGGTGCCGCGCGTGTAGTCGCCGCGGAGGCTGAGAATGTTGGCGTCGCCGATGCTGGTCTCGACCTGCTCCCACGGCATGGCCATCGTGCTGTTGGTGAAATCTTGCAGGCCGTTGAGCGTGTCCTTGTCGCGGAGGAATTTCACTGCGAGCGCGCCGAATGTGCAGGACCGCCACGGCGCGTAAAGGGAGTTGAGGTGGAAGCTGCGAAACCCGCGCTGGGCGCTGGGGTTTGTGGCTTGCCACTTGCCGTCTTGGAGGGCTTCGATTTTCTGGCCGTCGTTCCACTCGCCTCCGCACCGCTGGCAAATGTAGCGCGCGGACTCTTCGACGCGGGCCATGTTCCACTTGCCGGCCACTTTCGCCTCGGTGTCCCATTTCACTTGCTCCCATAAAAGTTCGATGCGCTCGTGGCAATGCGGGCAGGCGAGCATGAAATTTTCCTGCGTGCCTTTCTGGTATTCCTGCCATATCGCGCCGTCCGGCGTGGTGGGCGTGCTGGTCTTGACGCGAAGCGCGCCGACGAAGGACTTGGTGCGGTTCTCTGCGAGGAAGAGGGCGGAGGTTTCTTGGTCGGTCTCGCGGGCGAATTTGTCCACCTCGTCCATCAGAAGGAGTCCGGCGGGGCGGCTGGCGAGGTTCGCCGGGGAGTTGCTGCCGACGAAGACGAGCGAGCACCGCGAAAAATGTTGCTCGAGGTTTTTGAAGCGGTGCCGGTCCGCGGGCTTCTGAGCGGCGAGCGTGGCGCTGTCGTCGAATAGCGGGAGCCAGCGGGTTTCGGAGAACGATCGGGCGAGGCCTTCGGTGGGCATGACCCACACGACGGGCTGCGGCTTGTTCACGATCCGCCAGGCGGTGCCTGCTTGCACCATCGTCGTCTTGCCGGTCTGCGTGCCGAAGACGAGCACGAGGTCGGAAACATCGACATCACCAAAACACTCGAGCGGCTCGCGGAGGTAGGGCGTGAGGCGGGTGCTGAAGTTGCCGGGCATCTGCGTTTGCCGCTCGCTCAGGATCACCTCGTCAGCGCACCACTCGGTGACGGTGCGCCGGTCAATCGGTGCGTAGATCGAGCGCAGGTGTTCGCGTAGGGCTTCGGCGGCGGGGGTCATGCCGTGGAAAAATGGAGCGCCGGGGTCGGTATCGAGCCGCCCTCTGCACCTTGGAAAGGTGCCGTGTCCGTAGTGTCACTTCCGGCGCGTTTGGGTTTGCCGAGATACATTCCTGCACCGCGTTTTTGTATCTCGGAGAACGGTAAAATCGGGACTGTCAAACGGCTTCGAGCCGCTGGGTTTAAAAAATAGATGTAACGGAGTTGGAAGCCTGAAAGCGGTTTTGAACCTTGTGGGATTTTTGCGCCGCCGTTTGCAAGAATGTGATCGCCTTTTGTGACAGTCATTCTGGAAACCTTTGATCCGTCTGGCATAAGAAGAATCTGATTGTTCTCCTTGATACCGGTCAGCGCAAACCCGCTCGCCCGGTAGATCGTTCCGTCTCCGCATTGCGTGCCATCGGCGAAGGAAACAACCCATTCAATGTGGGGATAGGATTTGCGAATCAACTTCATGGCGACGCTGATGGCGCGGCTTTCGGAATTGCGTGGAAGCCAATCGGAGAAGGCCATGCGATTGAGTTCGATGAAATTGTTCCATCCTGTGCCTTCGACGAGGCCTTGGATTTTTCGTTTGTCGAGAGACGGGCCGAATTGCATCGCGCCGCCGCATTTGCCGTTGAGGAAAACGCCGAAATGTAGCTGGGAATTTTGAACGACCTTGCCGGAGTAGTGGCAGGATTTCACGATGCGGTCGGCATCGGCGCGGCTGATTGGCTTGACGACAATATCCTTGGCGCTCATGCGTTGGCGCGGTTGAAAGATTGGCAGATGAAAGCGAGGGCGTTGCCGTTGCTGTTTTCGTTCACGGCAGATTGAGCGTGTCCCATTTCTTTCGCTTTGGAGATGGCGGCTTCGACTTCCTCGGCTTGCTCATCGTGGAGGGTGAAAGTTTTTTGCTGGAAGGGTTGCTTGTCGCCGTCGGCAAGCGCGGGCATTTCGGTTTCTGAAATATCGAAAACCCCGGCCTCGGAATCGGTGAATCCAAGTTCAGCGACATCCAAGTCAGCGGCGGCGAGATCCGCGAGCTCGAGCTTGAGCATTTCCTCATCCCACCCGCCGCCGATCTCCGCGAGTCGGTTGTCGGCGAGGATGTAGGCTCGGCGCTGCGTGTCGGTGAGGTGGCCGAGGCGGATGCAGGGGACGGTCTCGAGGGCGAGGGATTGAGCTGCGAGGACGCGACCGTGACCGGCGATGATGCCGTTGTCCTTGTCGATGAGGACGGGGTTGTTAAAGCCGAACTCGCGGATGCTCCCGGCGAGCTTGGCGACTTGGCTGGCGTCGTGCTTTTTCGCGTTGCGCGCGTAGGGGATGAGGTCGGAGGTTTTGAGGTGTTCGATGGTCATATGGCTTTTCGGATGATGGTCGTGAGGTTGTCGGCCCACTCGGCAAGGGTGGCCTCGATGGTTTTCTGCGGTTGGCCGTGCAGCCGGGTGGCGAGGGTCTTTGGCATGACTTCGAGGAGCTGCTTGGCGGTGATATGCGGGCGGCTCGTGATGTCGCGCGCTTCGTCGTAAAAGAGGGTGATGGCTTCCTGGCGCTGCCAGTCTTTGAAATCCTTCTCGGCCTTGATGCGGTTGTTCCGACTGGCGATGTAGATTTGGTTTGCCTTGCGGATGTCTTCGACCGAGCCGCCGTTGCGCTTGCAGATGACGAGTTCGTTGTAGCCGACCTTCTCGGCAAGGCGGGCACGGCGGAGGGATTGGCGCGGCGTGTTGTCCTCGTCGTCCGGCTCGGGTGCGCTGTCGTGAACCGGCGGCGGTGTAGGAACTGGCAGAGGCTCGGCAGGCTCCGGCACTCTCGGAGGCTCGGCGACCTTGGAGAGTTTCGGCGGAGGCGGCGGTGTGCCGCGTTGCCCACGCTTGGCGCGGGGCGGGGCGTTCGATTCGCGCCACGCCTGGGCGGCGTCCACCGAGGTCGTGGGCATGCCTTTCTTGACGAGGCGCGAGACGACGCTCTTGTCGATGCCTAAGGCGTTGCTTAATTCCGTGATTCCCACGGACAATGCAACGATGTCAAATTATGCAACGCTCAAAAGAATGACGAGCGACTGGCAAACTGCGATGGTTGAATGGTTTCGGTAGGGTTCCCATGCCACCCCCCTCATTCGGAGTCGGCCAGCTTGGCGTTGATGCGTTCGATCCACTCGTCGTCTTGCTTTGGTTTCTTTTTCTTCTTCAATGGTTTGCGCTTGGGTTTGGATAGCCATGGGAATTTCGTTTCGTGCGCCTGTTCGATGGTGACGAACCGATGCCCGGCTTTGCATAGCCTGCGCCTGTATCCGTCGCGGGTTGCGATGACTCGGGTGTTGGTGCCGCAGGTCGGGCAGGTCACGCGAGGAGTTGGCGGATCCGTGCCGCTGTCGTCTCCATAGGCGTGAGGAGTTCAAGGGCGCGGGTGAGCCTGTCGCGGTCCCACTTGCCGATGTCATCGCTCATCTTCCTCTCCCATACGGTGAACTTCTGGCTGAGCCCTTCGATGGTCACGATGGCCTTGGTCTTGTCGTCAGGGTTAAGGGTTGGCTTCTCCTCGGTCAAGGTAAGGCCGAGGTCTAGCTCGAGCTGTGCCTCGGTGTCTGCAGTGAACTCCATGCCCCATCGCGCCGTGCTGTAGTCTCTCGACTGACTGAGCCACTTGGAGGCGGCGCGCTTGCACACGAGGATGTCCTTGTGGATGTCGGTCCACTCGGCAGGGGTGAGGGTGTCGGGTAGGTTCAGCGCATTGAGCGTGAACATGGCTTGGTCGATTAGTTTCATTTTGTGGTGATGTGGTTGCTGGCTTTGTATCTTGCGATGGCAGCCGCCTTGGCCGCCGTGAATGGATCCGTCGCCTTCTCTCGAAAGGTCTGGCGCGATTTGTTGGACTTACGGAACTTGGTGCAGTCGAAGGTCTGGCTTTTGCCTGAGAGGAAATCCCTCACGCCGACGACATAATGGGAGACAAGGGCGCGTGTGACCTTTAACTCCCGCGCCACCTGAGCCTGCGACATCTTGCCGTTCAGCTGGTCGAGGCCGGCCGCGAAGGCGATGGCGTTCGCCATGACCGGCAGGTTGTTGGTCTCGAGCAAAAGGCCGACGACTTTGCCAAGGGTCAACGCCTGCTGGCGAACCTCAGCGGCTTGGAGCATGGCGATGACTTTGCGAGCCACGGCCGGCGTCGTGCCGAGTTCATCGGCGAGCGTGTCCTCGGGTGTGTCGAGGTCGTATTCTGGCATATAGGCAGGCTCCCCGTTTCTTGCGGTGAAGGTGTTATTCATGAGAGTTTCCGTAGTTAAATCCCGAGCGTTGGCGTGAGGCCTCGATTCTCCGGCGCTCGGGCGTCTTGGCCCAAAAGCGATCACAGGCGGCGGACATCTCCTCGAGCATGTTGGCGAGCCAGGCTTCTCGGAACTCCCGGAAGCCCGCCACCTCTTGGACGATCTTGCCGTGTTTGCCGAATCGTGGCTTTTTGCGTTTGCTCATGGCTTGGCCGTCCTCCGGTTGAACTCGGCGATGAGCAAAGCGTCCGCCGTGGCGTGCGTGACCTTGAGGCTTGGGAAAAGCTCCTGCGCTCGGCGCTTCGACACATTCTTGTCGCCCTTAGTGAGACACCCCATTGCCTTCTGCCATGCCTGCGGCCTCACGCGCTCGTAAGGCACCCGTAGCGCGGTCAGAACCGCTTGAAGGCGTCCATACCCTTCGCCAAAACTAAAAGCCGAGCAGACGCCCATCTGCGGCGAGGAGTGAACCAACTCCAGCACCGCCCGAGGCTCCGCCAGCGAAATGGCATCGCTGAGCAGGTCGATGAGGTCTCGGTCGGTCTCGGGCATTTTGTGCGCCCATGCGTCGCCGAGGGTTGGGATAAATGCGATACCGCCGGACAGGCCGGGGTCAATGCCGATGTAGAGTTTCATGAGTCTTGTTGTTGGGTGAATTTGGCGATGGCGCCGTCCATCTGGACCGGCACCGCGTGGCCGCGCTCGCCGTCGCGGTTTTTGTCGAGTGAAATGAAAGATTCATCTCCGTGGCGGATCATCCACACATGGTCCGAGTGCATCCCGATGGCGCGGGATTCGCGCAGTTTGCCGTCTTCGTTGAGCTGGCTGGCCGTGGCGACCGCGATGTTGAGTTGCAAAGCCAGCGCCTTGAGCCGCCGGGTGATCTCCGAGACATGCTGCTCGCGTGTTTCGTTCGATGCCATGGCCCGCAGGTGGACGAGTTGCACATAGTCCACGATCACGAGATCCGCGTTGCCCTTGCCCGCGAGGTCACGCGCCGAGGCGTCGATCGACTCCATGTCGGTGAATCCCGACTCGACCACGAGGCCGGATTGGGAAATCAAAGCCGAGGCCGAGTTGAATTTCGCCAGCATGTCCTTGTTGACCGATCCCTTGGCGCCCGCGATGCGGAAGACGCCGACATTAAAGCCCGCCAGGTGCGAGACCATGCGAGCGAGGACTTGGGTGGCCGGCATCTCGAGGCTGAAGACCGCCACCTTTTTGCCAGCGAGGACCGCCTGCACTGCCATCTGGAGGAGCAGGATCGACTTACCGCCCGAGGTCGGCGCGCCGATCGTCAGGAGTTCACCCCGCTTGACGCCGCCATTCGTCCAGCGGTCCAGACGATCGATGCCGGTGCCAAATGCCTCCGCAGGCGTGTGGTTTTCGAGTTCCTCCGTCAGTTTGAGCAGGAGGTCTTTGGTCGAAACCCTCGGGCGGTCCACCATCATCGCCGCCTCGGAGAGAGCCAGCGACACGCCGGCAATGTCTCCCTCCTGGCGAAGAAAAGCCCCCTCGGCCTCACGCACCGCGGACAATGCCCGGCGATACCTCGCCGCGTCCATCAGTGCGCTCCGGTGCCATGCCGCCGTCTTGGCGTCGCCGGTTGGCATGAAGTCCATCAGCTCGGTAAAGCCGTGCATCCCACCGATCGCGTCGAGTTGGCCCTTGGCTTCGAGCCGAGACTGCACCGCGAATGGGTCGGTCGCCATACCGGTCTCGGCGAGTTCCTTCGCTGTGGTCAAAATGATTTTGTGCGCCTCCGAAAAAAACAACTCCTCGGGCCAGGACATGACTCTCAGGCATTCGAAGTTTTGCAGGATGCAGGAGATCGCAGCCTTCTCGGCGGTTTCGTTGAGTGGGACGCTTGGGAGCATCTGGATAATCTTGGGGAGTGTTGTCATACGCAGGTAGGGAGGAAGCGGTCGCAAGACCGCTCTTTATTCTTCTCTTCTCTGGTCCCGTTTTTGTCCTTCTCGGATCGGGACATTTTCGGGACATAATCGGGACGCCGTTGTTTGGCTTTGTTTGCCGCGTTAAGTGCTCGCTCCTTAGCGCTTTGGCTTATGTGCCTGTCAAAGTTTACGAAGGTCATTTCCGTGTCTTTGATCTTCAACCAGCCCGCTTCGACCATACTTTGCGCGAAGCGTTCGTGCCCCCCGATCGTGTTCAAATGTGGCATCGCCGCGATGTGTGTCCTTCCGCCAGCGGGACAATTTCGGGACGCCCAGGCCCATACCTTCACGAGCCTGCCGACCACTAAATCCGGATCCATTTCGCAGGTCGCCGCGATCTGGAGCACCTCCGGCTTTTCAGCCACATGGTGCTCGATTTTCAGCCATTCTCCGGCCATATTATTTCTTCCCCTTCATAGTGTTCTGATTCCGCTCGATGTATTTCCTCACCTTCTCCATGTCCGCCTCCGCCTCTGCCTGTTCTGCCAGCGAGTAAGTGTGCCGGTAGTTCGGCAGAGGCTCCAGGCGTTGAATGCGCGGCCCGATCGGGCAGCCGTTCAGACAAATAGAGAGGCGGAGGCTGAGGTCTTGGGTCATGGGAGCGCCTCCAATGCTTTGATGAGCTTGCCGCAATACTCTGCGCCCATCTTGGCGTGGATGTTCGCGGCGGTGCGGGTTGGGTCGAGGGTAAGGCGGATCATAGGTGGCTTGGGTGTTGAATCTTTTTGTGTTAGCACTGGATTCTTCAACGCATGAGTGACCGCAGAACGGTCTGTGCCAACCTCCCTTGAGATTTCCGCTCGGGTCATGTCTGGCCGATCTTCAGCCAACTTACGGATGCGTGATGCCTTGCTTGCGGCTTTGGCCTCTTCCTCCGAAGGATTCCCACCAAGCAGCTTCACGCCCTCAACGATCTCCTCCACTTCGACCAGCGTCTTCCCGAGTTCTTTGGCGCAAAACTCCTCAAAGCTGGAAAAGCCAATCACCTTCCAGGCTTCAAACTTGCGGACATCCTCGACCATCCGGGCGAAAAACTCGGCTCCGGTTTCAAGATTGCTGCAAGCCTTTGGATACTTGAGTCGCATGATCTCGGCCAGCTCCTGCTCATTTTCGGCAAGAGAGAACGGCGTGGTGTGGCTGAAGTGTTTGTAAACCTTCACAGGCCGATTCCTTTCATGCTCTGGAAATAATTGCGGAGCCATACGGCGGCGGTCTCTAATTCGTCGTCCGTCATTTCCTCACGGCTTCTCCCGAAGTGCCTCTTGATTGCGGCGTTGGCTTCTTTCTTGAACCGACCAATGACAGAGCCAGACACTTCTTCGCTCTGCTTTGCCCGGATCAAGGCAATGCGGCCAACAAGAGCGTCCAGGTATTCACGCACTTGGAATGCGCGGGCTTGCTTGCTCTGCTCCTTTTGAAAAGCGTTCTGGCCGATCTTGTAGAGTTCAGCCAACTCAGCTTCATCTCTTACTGGATCATAGCCGCGTCGGCGCGATGCTTCGGCCTTGAATGCCTCGTAAGCACCTTGGTCAGTTATGACAGAGATGAGTTCAATTTCCCGCTCTCTCAAGAGTTCTGGGAAATCCCAAGGATCAAAAGCTGGGGCTTGTGGGGCTTCTTGTGGCTTCGCTTCATTCCCGTTGCCACAAGCATCCATCCATGTCGCCAATGATCTTCCAGCCCAAGCATGAAGCGGGTGATCGCTCGGCACATTGACGCTCAACGCCAACTGCTCGGCACCAGATACGATTCTCGCCCCCCGGCCATAAAACTGCTTGTCCTGTGTAGCCTTTCCAGAGAGCGCCCTTGCGCTTACTGGAAACAAATCGATGATTTCGCAGACATTGACCGAATCAAACCCCTCTCCGGCCATACTGACTTGAACGAGGACATCGATCTCAGCATCGGGCCGCTTGCCGTGTTGGTTTTTTGGAGGGCAAAACTTGGTCAGGATTTGCCGGTTTTCTTTGTCGCTCCGTCCGCTGATTCCTGTTCCGATCCAATCAACTGAAAGTCCTTCGGCGAATTGCTTGATCTGTTCACTGACCATCTTGGCATGCCTGCAAGACATGGCTCGAACTAGCATCTGGAGCCGCTTGCCTGTTTGTGCTCGCATCTCCCGCAACCGACGAATCGGGTGGATGATTAGAGGATGTAAATACTGCGGGGAATATCGGATATTTTTCCTTTCCTCCCATTGGTCAAGTTCCCCATCGGCCATGCGGTGAAGTTCGGTAGTTGTATAATTCGCCACTTCTTCCCCGTCTTGAATGACGGCAACGGAATACTCGTAGCTGTGGCAAACCATCGGCTTAACGCATCGGCCTTCTTCGGCCTCCCGATAGGTGACGCAAAGCCTCGGCTCAGGGAATATGGTGTCAGCGCCGCGCCGATATGGTGTGGCACTCATTGCCAAAGAAAACTCTGCGTGTTCGATTGCCAGCTTGGCCGCATCGCCCCACGCCATCGCTTCCCCGTAGTGGTGGAATTCATCGAACCCGACGAACCACTTTGTTCCCGGCACTTGGAGCAAATCTTTGAGGGTGTTCAATCCTCCACGGCTCATGCTGGCCTCGAGTTGCTGGACGGTGCAGACAAAAACTTGAACCTCTCCGAGCCGTGCCATGCGAAGGTCTCCGGCGCTCCTTTCAAATGACCAGATTCCCCCAAGGCAAGGCGCACCAACTAAGGCGCAATCCCCAGCAAAATCATTCACGATTTGTTGGCGCTGAGTATCATTGGCAACGATCATCAGCATGCGGTTTGCAACCTGGGTTTCGTGGCAATGCTTCCAGACAAGGGCAAAGCCAATGCTCTTCCCGTAGCCAGTCGGCCATTGAACGGACAGGGTGTCGCCGCGTTGAATTTGCGGCAGGTATTTAATTAGGTCTTGCTGACCTTTGCGGGGTTGGAATGCAGATGTTTGTGGCAGGGTGGACATAGGAGTTTAAGGTTTGCTGTTGAGGTTTCCCCGCCTTGTGACCAAGGGATCAGGTGATGAGCTTCCCAACTGTCCATTGTCCGGCGACACACCGGACAAACTCCGTCCTGCAAAACATAGAGGAGTGCTTTTTGTTGCTTGGTAGCGAGTCTGTTCATGGCCTGATAGCCTGCGATCCTCGGCGGGATCGTTCTTGGTTCGGGTGTCAAAATTCATTGCGAAAAGGTTGTTGCGCGTATCCACGCCGCGCCCCGGAGGGTTGAATCAGAACGGGATGTCGTCGGTCTCTTTTGCTGGCTTGGCCTTCGGCGCGGGGGCCGAGGATTTGGGTGACATCCAGCGCTCGAGGGTGTTGAAGCGATGGCCGGAGTCGGCGCCCTCTTCCTCGCCAAGAACGACCGAGGCCGTCTTGCCGATGAAATGCTCGGGCTGCACATCGATGTCCTCCCCTGGGATCACGGCGAACCCGCAGGCTTCGCGCACTTGGTCAATCTTCCACCCCGCTTTTTCGGTGAATGTCAGGTGCTCATGGACTTCCGGCCCCTTGGCACCCTCGCCGATTTCGACTCGGCAGATGAGTTTGATCATCGGGTTTCCGGCCTTGGAGAGCTTCTCCATGGCATTGACGATCTCGACTTTGTAGGTTCCCGGCTCTACGAAATAGACGGGTTTCGGTTCGGATTGTTTGTAGGTAGGCATATTATTTTTTGGATTTGATTTGTCGCAGGGTGTTTATCGGTGCCCCTGACTTCACCGCTGACTCATCCACTTCCACCCCGGCTTCGAGGCAGAACTGGCGAAATTTGTCGGCGCCCATCTTCCCGCCGAGGGCGAGGATGAGCGTCTCTTTTGAAACATTGGCGGAGGCCCGTGCGATGGCATCGGCCTCCACGAACTGACGCCCTGCGCCGGTCGTGACCTTCCAGCCGGGGATGTCCTCACCAGCGGCGAGGCGTTCCTTCAGAGCATCGAGGACCGGCTCGGCGATCTGCTTCTCGGCGAGTTTCCAGTTCGCGGCGAAGGCGCTCAACTCGACCGGATTGGCGAGGATTTGGTCGCGGATGTCGGAGAGTGCGAGGTCGGACTTGACCAAGGCCAAAGCCTCGGAGGATTGACGCACCAAGGCTCGGCACCCGTTTTGATGAGCACACCAGCCGCAATACTCATTCGGCGTCGGCTCCGCCAACCGGCTGCTGGCCTCGGCGATCACCGCCGAAACGGTCGCCTCGGCTTGCTCCCTGGTGAAGGTGTAAGTCCGGCGAAGGCGCTGATCGACATAAACGACATGAGCCGTCCACGAGTCCGCAAAATGCTCGTGCATACAGGCTAAACAATAGGCACTTAATTGTTCCCTATAATTCCTGACGGCTCCCGTTTTTACATCTGCCACCCATTGAGCGCGAACGCATACCGCGTCCGCCGTTCCGGGTTTGGAAAGGCCCGGCACCTCCATGCCGAGATGCTCCTCGCGAGTCTCTACATGGTAGCCACCCGAGAGCGTCCGAAGCTCCTCAACGCCCCACCGTGCCACCGCCTGATCCTCGGCGGCGAGTCCGTCGTAGGTCGTGGGATCATCAACCAAAAGCTCGCGGATCGCTCGATCCAGTAGCGTCCCACGCTCTGCCGCCGCGCTTGTGCCGGGTGCGCCCGTAAAGAGGGCGCACTCGGCGAGCTTCGGCAGGGAACTCGGAGAGATTTCCTTGATCACGCCGCCACCTCCATTTGAGCTTTGGCTTTAGCGACAAGGGCGGCAGGCCGCGCCACGATCTGCTGGCGAAGTTTCTCGCTGGCGTCTCGCCATGTCTGGCCCTCGGCGATGGAACCGTTGCTAACGAGGAAGAGGTTGACGACTTCCTCGTTTTCCTCGAGGACGGCCACCGACTCCCGGCCAATGATCTCCACGGCAGGTGCCGAGGTTTTGGGTGCAGGTTTCCCAAAGACATGCGCCACGGACTCCCACTCCATCGGGAGTTCTTCGGCAAGGCCCGAGCGCGTCTTCGCGTCGTAGGCCGCCGAGTGGGTGGTCAGGATAATGCGTTCTTTTCCACCTATCCCCTTGGCCTTGCCGTTCTCCTGCGAGACAGCTTTCGTCTTGAACCGGAAAAACCAAAGCTCATCCGCCCACTCTTTGACCAGCGGCGAGGACTGCTTCGACAGCTTAAGCTCGTAGCGGTCGTATGCGGCCAAAATGTCCGGCGGCTCGGTTCGCTGAACCTTGGAGTGCGCCAGGACAACGACATGCTTGCCGGCATCGATGAGCATATCGAGAGCTGTCAGGAACCGGCTGACCTTCTCCGCCGTCATCACCCAGCCCTTGCCGAATCCGAAATCCTCGACGCTCTGCTTCTTGCTCGTGGCGAGGAGGTCTTCAACCGCCAACCGCTCCGCCCAATCGGCGCTGTCGATCACGATCGTCTCGTAATCCGTCCGGCTGGCTTCTTGGATGCACTCGCCGAGTTCTTTCCAAGTCGAGACCGCCACCCGATCAACGGCGAGGTGGTTCGATCCGCCCTCGATGTCTAGGAAGAGAGGATTTGGGAACTTGCTGGCGAAAGTCGTCTTACCGACGCTTTCAACCCCGTAAATGACCACCCGCTGTGGCCGCTGTTGTTTTCCTTTAATTATTTTCATATCACTCTGGTTGTTTGTTGTTGGTCTGCGTTTTTTGGGATCGCGCAGCCCCCCTTGGCCCCTGCGTCCCCCTTGGGGACTAGCGAGGCAAAATCATTCTCGTGACGGGCTCACGGCGGCCGCTTGCCAAAGCAGTTCGAGGGTTGCCCATTCGCAGTGGGTGAAGCACTCCGAGCACACCGGCCCGAGGTCGTTATCCACCTGATCGGCTTCGTGTTGGCAGACGGCGCACCTATTCATCGAAGTCCTCAAGGTTCTCGGTGTCCCACTCGCGCCAGCGATCTTTCCGCTCCCGTTCGAGCTTGTTGATCTCGTTTAAACGGCGGATGATGTTGTCCTGCCCCGCCCAGTAAGCGCAGATGATCGAGGCGAGCGTGACGATCGCCAGGGTGATGCCCATGCCGTCGCTCATCGCACGACCTCCACCCGGCTCGCAGAGCATCCGTATTCGATTCGGAAAAGCTCCCGAGCTTCCGATTCGGTGAAGGCCAAAAAAGTGTCCCCGACTTTTAGGCGGAGAAAATTAAACCCCTGCACGAGCCAGAGTCGCTTTTTCATCGGGCGAGCCTCCAGGTGATGACCGCCGCGATGGCGACCGGGCCGAATTTAAAAGCCGCGTCGATCGAGTAGCCGAGGCATCGGAGAAGAGTTTCGCAGTCCATCACGCGGCCCTCCGTTTCCGTGCTGGGATCGTCGTGCGATTCGCGGTGGAGGCGTTGCGGTAGCCCCACCAATCGAGGAACGACTGGCGGACAATGTGCCAGCCACCGCACCGGCCGCGTGGCATCGTAGCGGCGAACTCGCCGCGCTTGATGTAGTCACGAATGGAACGGGAAGAAAAACCCGAGAGGCGCCGAGCCTCGTCCATGTCTATAAAAGTCTCGGAGAGGTTCATGCTGCCTCCTTCTCGAGCTTCTCGATGAGTAGCTGGCGAACGAACCCGCTGAGGCTCATGCCGCGTTGATAAGCGTGTTTGCGCGCTTGGTTGATCAGTGGTGGCGGGAGTGAGATTCCCGCCGCTTTTGCTTTTTTGTTCTCCGGGACTGGTCTGTTAGCCATGCACCAACAATTGCTAATTGTTGACGCATTCAAAGAAAAAAATGGGGTGATCACCCCAATGGCTAAAAATTGACAATTATTAGAGGGGTGATATTTTCTATTGACATGAATCCGAAAAAACCGATTTCGCGCAAATCCAAGAGCGCGGGAATCTCGCTAGAGCCTGATCTAATCAAGCGCTCCAAGGATTTCGCGGAAAAGAATGGATTCGGCAGTTTGTCGAATTGGGTGCGCTTTTTACTCACGCAAGAACTCCGTAGGGCGGATGGAAATCTAAGCTACAAGCTCGAAGAAATCGGCAAACCAAACGCCGAAAAGAACGGTTCAATGGGAAAAGTCCAGTCGGGTGTTGGTGTAGTGATCGAGCCGGGATCCGAAACTTCCGCTTCTGGTCACTCAATTCACGCAAAGAAAAACTCCCAGAAGACTGGATAGGGCAGGTTCACGATTTAACGCAAGCCCAAGACACCCAAATGCCCGTCATGCTCTGGCCCGATTTACTGGG
>Ga0208304_10000492_pt1 | contig 20946 bp, 20 predicted proteins | sample ColrivemetaGS713_FD_187603 | JGI IMG/M metagenome (GOLD analysis project Ga0208304, IMG submission 187603) | Estuarine microbial communities from the Columbia River estuary - Flood tide ETM metaG S.713 (SPAdes) (version 2) | ecosystem: Environmental > Aquatic > Marine > Intertidal zone >... | reverse complement strand
TCTGAACGGCCCGCCTCTCAACACCTTTGCGCGCATGCGGGCCGAAGATCCGCTGGCATGGTCCGACTGGTCGGGGGGCGAAGGGTATTGGTCCGTGACCCGTCACGCCGATATTCTGGAACTGAACCGTCAGACTGACCTTTTATCCTCGGCCCGGGGCATCCGGATGGAGGATCAGAGCTATGAAGAATACCTCGCCCGCCGCACCTTTCAAGAAACCGACCCGCCCGAACATATGAAAACTCGGATCAAGGTGGCCAAGGCTTTTTCGCCCCCTGTCATCGCCGGTTTCGAAGACCAGATCAGGACGCTTTGTGACGAAATTCTGGACGATGCGCTGCAACACGGCACCTTTGACGCGACCAAGCTGATCGCCCGTCAATTGCCAATGCGGATGCTGGGCCGCATCCTTGGGACACCCGACGAAGATCTGCCGTGGTTGGTCGAAAAGGGCGATGCGTTGATCGCTAATACTGACCCCGATTTCACGTCGCATGTCCTCGACAAGATGCAGACGGATGAATACCGGATGATGCCGTTCAATTCGCCTGCAGGGGCCGAGCTGTTTGATTACGCCAAGGACCTGATGGCGCGGAAAAATGCGGCGGGGGATACCAATGGCGTCCTCCACCTGATCCTGCAACCGGGCCCGGATGGCGAGGTGATGCCGGAACACGAATTCCGCAATTTCTTTTGCCTGCTGGTCGCCGCCGGGAACGATACCACGCGATATTCCATTGCTGCCGGAATGCAGGCGATGTGCCATCAGCCCGAATTGTTGGGTCAGATGCAGACAGGTGAACATTGGGCGACCCTGCCAGACGAAGTGATCCGTTGGGCCACCCCCGCCCTGTATTTCCGCCGCACCGCCACCCGCGATTTCGAGATGCACGGCAAGGTGGTCAAGGCGGGCGACAAGGTGCTGTATTGGTTCGCGAGCGGCAATCGGGATGAAACGGCCTTTGACGACCCGTTGCGGGTAGACATCGCGCGGACCCCGAACAAGCATCTGTCCTTTGGTCAGGGCGGCCCGCATGTCTGCCTGGGCATGCACCTGGCCCGGCTAGAGGTCCGCGTCCTTTTTCAAGAACTTGCCAAGCGCATCAAGTCGATCGAACCTGCAGGACCCCATAAATTCCTGCGGTCGAATTTTGTGGGCGGTATCAAGGAATTGCCTGTTACCGTGACGCTACGATAAGCCCCGCCAGAGGGCACATACTGGGAGAATGACATGAAAAACCGCCTACGTCCGATGTTTTGTGACCACCTGTCGATCATGCGGGGCAAGATCCTGCCGGAATCAAAGATCGGCAGTGGTTACACCCGCTTTGCCCAACCAAATTTCTCTGTCCATTACGACAAAGACCTGATCGTCGACGCCCCCGGCACCAAATGCCTTGAGGGCCTGCCGGACATGGAGCTTCATTGGCACGAGGAAGACATCCGCGACGGCTGGCAGCCCAATACCAAGGTCGTGATTGGTGATCTGTATGAACAAGGCGGTGTGCCGTTTGAACTGGCGGGCCGGACGATCCTTAAGAAATCGGTCGAAGACTGGCGCGCCCTCGGCCTGAACCCAAAGGTCGGGATCGAGCTGGAGTGCTATGCCTTTGTGCAGGACGAAGACGGCAAGATCGTCCCCTATGACACCCCCGGTGGCGTGGTCTATGGCGTCGGCCCGTTCAATGACCCGCTCGGGTTCACCGAGGCGATCTGGGAGGCGGCCGAAGAGGCCGGCTTTAGCCTCGACCTGATGACCAGCGAATATGACACGCCGCAGTTCGAATTTACCCTCACCTTTGACGATGCGGTCAAGGCGGTGGATGACGTGGTCTTGTTCCGCCAGATGGCCCGCGAGATCGCCTTTGAACACGGTGTGATCCTGACCTTTGGCCCCAAGCCGATCCCCGAAAAGGGCGGCAACGGGATGCACATCAACCTGTCCTTTGAAAACGACAAAGGCCAGAATGCGCTGGCCAATGGCGATGTGGGCGGCGTGGCCAATATGAATGATCTGGCCAAGGGCTGTGTTGCCGGTTGGATGCGCCATCACAAAGCGCTGGCCGGGCTGATCGCGCCGACGGTGCCGTCCTATATGCGCCTGCAACCGGCAACGATGTCGGGCTATTGGTGCAACTGGGGCGGCGACCATCGCGGTGTGACTGTCCGCGTCAGCGGTGAAGGCGGCAAGAAGGCCCGGCTTGAACACCGGATGGCCGACGCCAGCGCCAACCCCTATGCCGCCGTGGCTGCCGCGCTGCAGGCTGCGCGGTTGGGCTATGTTGGCAAATACGATTTGCCGCCGATGGAGACAGGCGACTGCTTTGGGTCAAACGATGCTGAATATGGTGTAGGTGAAAACCTGTCTGCCGCATTGGATGATCTGGCCGCCGATGGGGCGCTGACCGCGGCCGTGGGCCAGTTGTTCTGTGATCACCATATCCACATGAAACGCGCCGAGGTCGATAAGACAGCCGGACTCGAGGGTGATGCCCTGCGTGACTGGTATATCTGGTTCGTGTGAGGGGCAGATGAAAGCAACTTGGATTCTCCCCGACGGCGCCACGATCACTGCAGATGTTGTAGAGGGTCGTTCCCTGATGGAGGCGGCGGTCGCCAATAATGTTCCGGGTGTTATTGGCGAATGCGGCGGGACAATGTCCTGCGCGACCTGCCACGTGCATGTGGACGACAAATGGGCCGGTTTGGCTGGAACAGTGTCTAGTTTTGAAGATGCGATGCTGGACATCGCGGATGGCGACAGGGTGCCCAATTCCCGCTTGTCGTGTCAGATCACGATGAGCCAGATGTTGGACGGTATCGTCCTTCGCGTTCCGGAAAAGGGCTAGATATGCTGGGATAGGTGGCGACGCAGGACTGCCGCCACCTCCTCGGGATGTTCATCGACAAAAAAGTGCCCACCGGGACAGCTTTGAACCGTGATATTTTCGGCAAACGGGGTCCATTCCGCGCCCATATCGAACATCCGGCCCATGACCCCGTCCGCGCCGTAGTAGATCAGGGTCGGCTGGGCAATCTTACGGCCAAAGTCCGCGTCGTCATGGAGGATATCGACAAGCGCGGCCGCGCGGTAATCGGCGCACATACCCGCAATACAATCAGGGTCGCGCCAATGATGTCTGTAATCAGCCAAAGCATCAGCCGGGAAAGAGGATAGTCCTGCCTTTCCCCATCCGGTGAGGCAGACCTCGAAAAACCGGTCGGGGTCGGACAGAATCGTGTTTTCAGGGAAAGGGGCTGGCTGGCTCAATAGGAACCAGTGCCAATAGGCCTTGGCAAGGTGCCGATCGACCTTGTGAAAGACAGTATGGGTCGGAACGATATCAAGGAGCGCGAGGGTCTGGACACGTTCCGAATGGTCCTGCGTCAAGCGATGAGCGACCCGCGCCCCACGGTCATGGCCGATCAGGTGAAACTTTTCGTGGCCAAGCGACTGCATGACCCCGACCATGTCCAAGGCCATTTCCCGAAACGAATAATTTGCGGCATCCGGGGTAGGCGTGGGCTTGCCCGAGTCGCCGTAACCGCGAAGGTCGGCAGCAACAACGGTGTAGTCCCGTGCAAGCAAGGGCGCGATCTGCGACCAAAGCGCCTTTGTCTGGGGGAATCCGTGAAGAAGAAGCACAGCAGGACCATGCCCCGCCGAAACGGCGGAAATGGATACCCCGTTTGAGACAATAAGATGTGATTTGAACCCTTCGAACATGATCAACCGTCCCCCAGAACGAAGGGACGGTCAATCTGTTCTACATCCTTAGAAGTCCAGATTTTCGACGCTAAGTGCGTTGGTCTGGATGAATTCACGGCGCGGTTCAACTTCGTCACCCATCAGCTTGGTGAACAGATCGTCGGCTTCGGCCACGTCATCGATTTTAACCTGCAGCAACGTGCGCGCATCGGGGTCAAGCGTGGTTTCCCATAGCTGGTCGGGGTTCATTTCCCCCAGACCCTTGTAGCGTTGCAGCGTCAGACCGCGCTCGCCCTCTTCCAGAATGGCGGAAAGCAGATCCAGCGGGCCGTGGATCGACTGGACCCGATCTTTGCGCACCAAAGTCGCGGGCAGGTCATAAACCTCTTGCAGCGACCGCGTAAACGATCCCGTTTTGCGCGCCTCACCGGACCGGAGCAATTGACCGTCTAGCGTCCTGACCTCTTCGACACCGCGCAGGATACGGGCAAGCCGGATACCGTGATCTTGCGTGATCCGCCCCTGCCAGCCGCGTTCGTATTCCAGCGCGATCAGGTCCAGCCGCGCTGCGACCTTGTTGGCGACGCCCTGAAGGTCAGCATCGACCGCACCGGGGACAAAGGCCCCTGCGATTGCGGCCTGTTCCAGAATGTGACGCGGATAATGGGTCGGGAAGGCATCCAAAAGGCGCTTGAGGCTGCGCGCCTCCTCGACCACCCGTTTGAGGTCTGCACCAGCCATTTCAGCACCGGACCCAAGCCGAAGGATCGCACCATCGGTGCCCTGTTCGATCAGGTATTCATCCATAGCTGCTTGGTCTTTCAGATAGACCTCGGACCGACCGCGCGACACTTTGTAAAGCGGCGGTTGGGCGACATAGAGGTATCCACCCTCTATCAGCTCCGGCATCTGCCGGAAGAAGAAGGTCAAAAGCAGGGTGCGGATGTGGGCGCCATCGACGTCGGCGTCGGTCATGATGATGACCTTGTGATACCGCAGCTTTGAGATGTTGAATTCGTCCCGCCCGATGCCGGTGCCCAGCGCCATCACGAGGTTGCCGATTTCCTGACTGGCGAGCATCCGGTCAAAACGGGCGCGTTCGACGTTCAGGATCTTACCTTTGAGGGGCAGAATGGCTTGGGTCTGACGGTCGCGGCCCGTTTGGGCGGACCCACCTGCAGAATCCCCCTCGACCAGAAAGACTTCGGTCTTGGAGGGGTCTTTTTCGGAACAATCTTTGAGCTTGCCCGCAAGGAAATTCACATCCATCGCGGTCTTGCGGCGGGTCAGTTCACGGGCCTTGCGCGCGGCTTCGCGGGCCAGTGCGGCCTCGATAATCTTGCCGACGATCTGTTTGGCTTGGGCAGGGTTTTCTTCGAACCATTCGGCCAGCTTTTCACCGACCAGATTTTCCACTGCCGGGCGGACCTCGGACGACACAAGCTTATCCTTGGTCTGGCTGGAAAACTTGGGGTCCGGAACCTTGACCGACAGAACGCAGGTCAGGCCTTCGCGGGCGTCATCGCCGGTGAAATCCACCTTTTCCTTTTTCGCGATCCCGCTGTCTTGGGCGTATTTGGTGATCGTGCGGGTTAGCGCTGCGCGGAAACCAGCAAGGTGGGTGCCACCGTCGCGCTGCGGGATGTTGTTGGTAAAGGGCAGAACGCTTTCGTGGTAGCTGTCGTTCCACCACATCGCGGCCTCGACCGTGATACCGTTGCGTTCACCCATCATATAGATCGGTTCCGCCATCACCGCGTGTTTCGACCGATCAAGGTGTTTGACGAATTCGCGCACGCCACCTTCATAGAAAAGTTCGCTTTTCAACGGCTCTACGGGGCGTTCATCCTCGAGAATGATCCGGACGCCGGAATTCAGAAAGGCGAGTTCGCGCAGACGTTTTTCCAGCGTGGCGAAATCATATTCGAGGTTCGAAAAGGTGTCAGTTGACGCAAGAAACCGGACCTCGGTCCCTTTTTTGCCATTGGCATCGCCCACCACGCGCAAAGGTTCGACCGTGTTACCATGTTCGAATTTGCAGTAATGTTCTTTGCCGTTGCGCCAGATGCGCAGTTCCAGCCAGACAGAAAGCGCGTTTACCACGGACACGCCCACGCCGTGCAGACCGCCGGAAACCTTATAGGAATTCTGATCGAATTTCCCGCCAGCGTGCAGCTGGGTCATGATGACCTCGGCCGCTGAGACGCCTTCCTCTTTGTGCATATCGACCGGGATACCCCGCCCGTTGTCATAGACAGAAACCGAGCTGTCGGCGTGAATTTTCACCCGAACTGCGTCAGCATGACCGGCCAAGGCTTCGTCGATACCGTTGTCCACGACCTCATACACCATGTGGTGGAGGCCAGACCCGTCGTCGGTATCGCCGATATACATGCCCGGACGCTTTCGCACTGCATCCAAGCCCTTGAGAACCTTGATAGAATCTGCGCCGTATGCGGCGTTCTCTTGTTCGTTGTCAGACATGCTCGTTCACCTTTGATCAAGTCAGCAAAATATAGAGAATTCGCGCGGCAATGTCACGGCGAAACCCCATATTTTGTGCATCAGACAAAGGGCAGGATCAGCCCCACGCAAACGAGCAGACCACCTGCCGTGACATTCATCCGCCAGATCGCGATGGGCGACTTGAGAAGGGCACGGGCGCGATCGACAGAGAGGGCCAAAAGCAGGTTTCCAATCAGCGGGATCGCCATGGAAACGGCGCAGATCGCCGCGATGTCAAAGCCGTTCAGGTGTTGAATGTCAAAGAACCCCGGCAGCATACCCATGTAGAATAGAATGGCCTTTGGGTTACCGACGATCACCGCGACACCTGCCAGAAACCCTGCCATCCGCCCCGGTTTTGTCAGGCGCGAATTCGCCCCAAGCGGTTCGCCCGCCGACCGGATCACCAACAGGCCCATCACAACAAACGTCAGCGCGGCCACCCATCGCATCAGGTGCAGAAAGTCACCGTAGACCGACAAGATCCAGCTAACCCCAAGGATCGCCAGAAATGGCCATAGAAGATCCCCCAGCGTCACCCCAACGGCGAGCGGCCAGGCCGCGGAAAATCCGCCCGACAGCGCCCGCGCCAAAAGGGCGACCCAGACCGGACCGGGCGTCAGAAACAGGAGGACGATGCCAAAGGCGTAAAAGGCAAGTTCGGCAGCGGTGATGGTCATTTCCGGGTCCAACGAAAGGAATTTCGCGCGACGCTAGAACTTATGCCCAAGCAAGTCGAGAGGCGCGGCACCGTCCCAGATGCCCGCCCCCAAGGGCAGCACCATCAGGCCCCCGTCACGGCCGGTCTTGACGACACCCGTGCGCGCGCCGTCCAGCGTCAGATAGGTGATGACATTGGGCTGTGCCGCGAACCCGCGTCCTGCGTATAGAGGGCGATCCCCGAACAGCAACAGAAACTCTGTTCGCATCCGCTGTGCCTGATCTACTGCTATCGTCATAAGCTGACCCGCCAGCCCGCGCCCCCGATATTCTGGGTGGGTCGCGACCTCGGCAAGCCCCGCGATAGGGGTCAGATTTGGACCCAACCGGACATCTCGAAAACAAAGCGCCATATGAGCAACGACCCGATCTTGGTCCCGCAGAACCAGACGCAGGTGATGCCGTTGTTGGAAATAGGACCGCCCACCAAAATCGGTATCAAAACACCGCGCAAGAAGCCCTGCGATCGCGGCCTCGTCTGCGCAGGTCAATGCGATTTCGGGGATGATCTCAGGCGTCATCTGCGGGCAGGGTCAACGACCCATCCTCGGACAATGGCCAGAACGGATTATGCGCGAGTTCCCATACATGTCCGTCAGGGTCTGCATAGTAGCCCGAATAACCACCCCAGAACACTTTTTCCGGACGCTTGAGCAAAGTGGCCCCGACCGCCAAAGCACGGTCAAAGGCTTGGTCGACCTCGGCCTCGGTCGCGAAATTCTGGGCGAGCGTCATTGCACCCGTGCCCAATGCAGCACCGGGGCGGCCCTGATCCTTGGCCAGTTCGGTCAGCGGAAACAGCCCCAGCACCGCGCCGTGCATCTGGTAAAACACAACACCCGGCGCGCGTTCGGTCGCGACCCATCCCAGCGCGTCATAAAAGGCCTTGGCCTTTTCCAGATCGGCAACGCCTAGGGTGGTCAGTGTTACACGTTGCGGGGTCATTGGCCTGCCTTTTGTTGGGTGGTCGATGTGCCGTGGGATTCGGTGACTTCGACAACCTGCGCCCTGTCCCCCAGTTCGGCAAACAATTCCGGCCCTGTGCCGGTCATAAAGGCCTGAGCGCCCAGCGCACAGATTTCATCGTAAAGTGCCGCGCGACGCGATTGGTCCAGATGGGCCGCGATCTCATCCAGCAAAAGGATCGGCGGCGCGCCGAAACTATCGGCCAAGGCGCGACCATTGGCGAGGATGAGCGATATCAACAGCGCCTTTTGTTCGCCCGTGGAACAATCGCTGGCAGCGACACCCTTGGCCCGAAAGGTCGCAGACAGGTCTGACCGATGCGGCCCAACCAAAGTCCGTCCTGCAGACATATCCCGCGAGCGGCTATCGGCAAGCGCGTGCCGTAGATCGTCAACTGTTTCAGGCATATCCGCATCGGGCTGCACCAAGGCCAGATCCGCGATGGGAAAGGCCGTTTGCGCGGCCTCTTGTGCAGTCATAAGCTGTGCGACGGCCAATTGCCGGTTGCGATGCAAGGTGATGCCGGCCTCGGCCATCTGGGTTTCCAGCGCCGCATACCAATGCGCGTCGCGGACCATGTCTTTGAGCAAACGGTTGCGTTCCCGCATCGCCTTTTCATAGGCCAGAACCGCATCGGCATGGCCGGGTTCGAACGACAGGGTCGCGCGGTCGAGAAACCGCCGTCGCCCGTCTGCCCCTTCGATCCATAGCCGGTCCATCGATGGCACCAGCCAAAGAACACGCGCGATCCGGCCCAGCGCGACCTGCGTCGCGGCCTTGCCGTCGATCCTGACCTGCCGACTACCGCCGGGGTCGGCCCATGTTTCGACCTCGTGCATTTGGTGCAGCGAATTTAGAACCGCGCTAACCTTCCACCCCAAGGCTTCGGGTCGGCGCACCAGATCATCCGTCGCAGCCCGCCGCAATCCGCGTCCGGGGGACAAGAGTGACACCGCCTCGAGGATATTGGTTTTGCCCGCGCCATTGGGTCCGTAGATCGCGACAGGGCGCCCATCCAGATCCAGCCGCGCCTTGCGGTGCGACCGAACATGCGAAAGCTGCAATTCGGCAAGGAAAAGGCCGCTCATGACGGGCGGCCCCTATCCAGATTGATGGTCAAACGCCCAGCTGTCACGTCATACGCGCATCGGCATGACGACATAGACGGCGCTTGTGTCGTTGCCTTCGCGCATCAGGGTCGGGTCGCCTGACGAATTGAACAGGAACACCGCGTTTTCACGGTCTACCTGGCTCGCGATTTCCAGCAGGTATTTGGCGTTGAAGCCGATTTCCAGCCGGTCATCGCCATAGGCCACGGCAAGCTCTTCTTCAGCGGCACCGCTATCGGGGGCATTCACCGAAAGAACCAAGCGGTCTTCATCCAGCGACAGTTTGACCGCACGCGACCGTTCCGACGAAACCGTTGCCACGCGGTCAACCGCTTTTGCAAATTCGGCGGCGTCGACTTCGAGCTTGCGGGTGTTTCCGGTCGGGATCACGCGGGTGTAATCGGGGAATGTTCCGTCAATCACCTTGGAGGTCAGGGTGATATTCGGGGTCGCAAACCGGATTTTGGTTTCGGAAACCGACACCGCGATCTTGAGTTCATCATCGTCCAGCAGTTTGCGCAATTCGCCGACTGTTTTGCGCGGGACGATTACACCCGCCATGCCGATTGCCCCTTCGGGCAGGTCGGTGTCGATACGGGCAAGACGGTGGCCATCGGTGGCCACGCAACGCAGAACCTTGCCGCCATCGCTGTCGGCGACATGCATATAGACGCCGTTCAGGTAATAGCGGGTTTCTTCGGTTGAAATGGCGAACTTGGACTTGTCGAACAGACGACGCAGGCGCGGGGCCTCGATCGCGAAATTCGACGCATAGTCCGAAGACGCCATAACGGGGAAATCTTCTTTGGGCAGGGTCGCAAGGTTGAAATTGGACCGCCCCGCCTCGATCGACAGACGCCCCGTCTGGGGATTGTCGGCCAGCGTGACCATCGCACCATCGGGCAGCTTGCGCACAATTTCGTTCAGCGTGACCGCAGAAACGGTCGTCGCGCCTGCGCGTTCGACCATTGCAGGGGCCTTGTCCACCACCTCGATATCCAAATCGGTGGCGCGGAACTGGACGGTGTTCCCTTCTGCCTCGATCAACACATTGGCGAGGATCGGGATCGTGTTCCGCCGTTCAACAACCGATTGGGCCTGTGCCACGGCCTTGAGCAGCGCCGCACGTTCAATACTGAATTTCATTTCCCTCGTCTCCGCCTTTAACCGGGCTCACACCACCGGGAGGGTGAACCTAACTGTTTCCCCCTCCGGCTCAAGTGTTTTTTGGCAAAATCGGCTATGGCCGGACCAGCGTCAAGCCTCCAAAGCCCGCCGCAGCATTTCCAGATCATCCGAAAGCTGGCTATCGGCGCTCCGGAGTTCATCAATCCGCTTTACGCCGTGCATGACGGTGGTGTGGTCACGGCCACCGAAACGCCGCCCGATTTCGGGCAAGGACCGGTTTGTCATGTTTTTGGCAAGATACATCGCAACCTGACGCGGGCGGGCAAAGGTCCGCAGGCGCTTGGGCCCGATCATATCCGATAGGCGAATGTTGTAATGTTCGCTGACCTTGCGCTGGATTTCTTCGACTGTGACCTTGCGGTCGCTGGCCTTGAGGATATCGGCAAGGCAATCCTGCGTCAGGTCAAGGGTGATTTCCCGCCCGACAAGGCTCGCAAAGGCAAAAAGCCGTGTCAGCGCGCCTTCGAGCACACGAACATTGGTCGAAATGCGGTGAGCCAAGAATTCGAGAACACCCGTCGCCATTTCCAGACCGCTGTATTGCGCACGGAACAATTCCGCCTTGGTCTGGAGAATCCCGAGCCGAAGTTCATAGTCCGTCGGATGTAGGTCGACGACCAGACCACACTGGAGTCGGCTTTTGATACGATCCTCAAGATCCTTGATCTCGCCCGGGGCGCGGTCGGCAGAGATGATGATCTGTTTGCCGCTATCCACCAAAGCATTGAAGGTGTGAAAGAATTCTTCTTGCGTGCTGTCTTTGCCCGCGATGAACTGCACGTCATCGACCATCAGGACATCAACAGACCGGAACATGTGCTTGAAATCCATGATCCGCTTTTCGCGCAGCGCATTGATGAACCGCCACATGAACTGTTCCGCCGACAGGTAGAGCACCGACATCGACGGGTCGCGGCGTTGAATTTCATGTGCAATCGCGTGCATCAGGTGGGTCTTGCCCAGCCCGACGCCGCCATAAAGGAACAGAGGATTAAAGGTCACCGGCCCGCCTTCGGCGACGCGGCGCGCGGCCGCATGGGCGAGTTCGTTGGGTTTGCCCACGACAAAGCTGTCAAAGGTGAAACGGGCATCAATCGGGGCACCCAACGGTTGGTCGTCAGATGTCGGATTCACTGCGGCATAGGAAACAGGGCGCGGCGCGCGCGGGGCGCTATTCGCAACAACTGTGCAGGCGACGCGGGACACATCGAAACCTTCACGGTTCAGGAAATAGCGAATCTGGTCGCCATAATGCTGGGTGACATAGGTCCCGATAAAATTCGTGGGGACCGCAAAGGTCGCAACGCCATCAACAATGCCCGAAAATGAAAGCGGCTCGATCCAATTGGAATAATTCGCCGCCCCTACCGATCCTCGCATCGCGGTGCGAATCTCGGCCCATTTTGCTTCGGTCATGTTACCTGTCCCCGTAACGTTCGTTTTCCGGGGCCTACCTACCCCGCCTTGATACGCCCCCAACATTCCATTGACCAAAGCGGCAACCAGATTGGCCCGCTATTTTCAGGATCAAACAACAGACAGACCGCGCATTGCCACGGTCAGGGCAGACAACAGGAATACGGCCCGAAATTTACGGGTCCGCCCAATTGTAATGCCAAAGATCAAAGCCAGCGACACCAACAGCAAAATGCCGTCTGTCCGAGTGTCCTCCGCCTTGCTCTCTTGCCTTGCTCCCCCAGGAACGAAGTGAATCGCAGGCTCAACCTAGCAATGGGATTTGGGGTGCTTCAACAGAACAACGCGCTTGACTCTAGCTTTCGCGAAAAAGAATCTCTCGGGCCTTTGAAACTAACGAGAATTTGCGGGACGATGTTGCCTGAAAGACAAAAGGCGCGCCGACTTGGGCGCGCCTTTTTCCGTCAGGCTTGACGGGTTCGATTGGTTCAATTTTTGAACGCTAAGGAATCAGCCCAGCGATTTTACGCGCGACGACAGACGCGACATTTTGCGGGCAGCAGTGTTCTTGTGCACAACACCTTTGGTGACGCCACGCATCAGTTCCGGCTGGGCAGCCTGCAGGGCAGCCTTGGCAGCAGCCGAATCGCCCGAAGCGATGGCTTCTTCTACTTTGCGCAGAAAGGTGCGGATGCGCGAACGGCGCATTTTGTTGACGTCAAAACGGGTTTCGCTTTGACGGGCGCGTTTTTTGGATTGGGCTGTATTTGCCATGGTCTGTTCCCTCTTTCGATCGGGTCAATTGTAAATGTCTAGCGCAAAAGCCCCGACCGGGTTCAGAACCGGTGATTCTGGCCAAAGCGGGCCTCACGCGCATGTATGGGGCGGCATTTAGGTCAGTTTTGTCGCAAAGGAAAGCCCAAAAGCGGGTTTTGCGGCTAACATGGCTGGGAACACAGCTATGAACGGACTGCCGATGGACCATCTGACCAACAAATTTCGCGGCAAGGGTCTGACCCCCGCCCCCGCTTTGTTGCCTTCCGACAATGAACAGGCGGTTGCCGCACTCTTGGCAATGTGTCCTGCACATATCGAAACCCCCTTGGTTGATGCGGCGGAACTTGCCCGTATTTGCGGCGTTGGGAAACTTTGGGTCAAAGATGAACGCGGGCGCATGGGGCTGGGCAGTTTCAAGGCGCTTGGCGCGGCCTATGTCATCGCCTGCGACGCAGTCGCGACTGGTGCCGAGGATCTGGGGGCTGCGCTGCAAGGCGTGACATATGTCACGGCAAGTGCCGGCAATCACGGCATGTCCGTCGCCGCTGGTGCCCGTGTGTTTGGTGCGCAAGCGGTCATATATTTGGCGCGCACAGTTCCCGAAAGTTTCGCCGAACGCCTACGGGCCAAAGGCGCGCAGGTCATTGTCGAAGGTGAGGATTACGAGGCAAGCGTTGCCGCCGCAAAATCTGCCGCTGACGCGCACGGTTGGGTTCTTTTGTCCGACAGTTCCTGGCCGGGGTACATGGACCGCCCCCATCGCCTGATGGAGGGCTATTTGCAGATGGCGGCCGAGGCATTGGACAAATGCACCCCGACACATGTCTTTCTTCAGGCTGGTGTGGGCGGGTTGGCAGGCGCCGTAGCGGCCTTGGTTCGAAAGCGTTTGGGCGATGGCCCAAGGATCGTGGTTGTCGAACCCCAGGCTGCGCCCGCGTTGATAGAATCCATCCGCGCGGGTCATTTCGTAACCACCACCGGCCCCGTGTCAGTGATGGGGCGGCTGGATTGCAAAGAGGCATCCCTGATCGCGCTTGCGGGTCTCGCCCGTGACGCAGACGACTTTGTGACGATCCCTGAACAAATGGCCATTGATGCGGGTCCGATCCTCGCGGCGCAGGGGCTTGCGGGGTCAGAATCCGGTTTGGCGGGAATCGCGGCCCTGATGAACCTTGGCGATCTCAAGTCACCCTTGGCCATCGGGCCAGAGTCGCGGGTGCTCTGCTTTTTGTCGGAAGGTGTGGCATGAATCGCGGTTTTGAAACGGCTGAATTCAGATCCCGCGTTGCCAAGGCGCAGACCCTTATGGCCAAACATGGTTTCGCGGCCATGCTTTTGTCGACGGAACCCGAGGTTCGCTATTTCACCGGCTATCTGACCAGATTCTGGGAAAGCCCCACCCGTCCTTGGTTCGTTATCGTGCCCGCCACGGGCGACCCGATCGCGGTGATTCCGGCCATCGGCGCGCCCTTGATGGCCCGCGGCTGGATCAGGGACATTCGCACCTGGCGCGCGCCGGATCTTGTCGACGATGGTGTCACGCTTTTGGCCGAAACGCTGACCGAGGTTGCCAAAGGCGGCAATGTCGCAGTTCCAATGGGGCATGAAACCCATCTGCGAATGCCTCTCGCCGACTTTCATCGCCTGCAGCGGTTGATAAATCCGATCAACATCGTGCCGGATGCCGGGATGATGCGATCGTTGCGGATGGTCAAATCGACGGCCGAGATCGACAAGATTCGCACGGCCTGCCAGATCGCAGGTCGCGCCTTTGACCGCGTTTCGGAAATTGCGTTGCCCGGTGCTTCGCTGGAATCAGTGTTCCGTCGATTTCAGATGCTTTGTCTGGATGAAGGCGCTGACTGGGTTCCATACCTTGCGGGCGGGGCGGGGCCAGCGGGCTATGACGACGTAATTTCACCCGCGACTCCAACGCCATTAACCGCGGGCGATGTGTTGATGCTGGATACCGGTTTGGTCTGGGACGGGTATTTCTGCGACTATGACCGGAATTTTGCCATCGGGTCTGTTTCGCAAGCCATCAAAGACGGGCACCGTAGATTGATCGACGCAACCACGGCCGCAATGGAGGTCGCAAAACCCGGTGCAACGGCTGCGGACCTGTTCCACGCAATGGACAAAGTTTTGACCGGCGGCGCCGGCGGTTCCGACGCGGGGCGCTACGGCCACGGACTCGGTATGCAGCTAACTGAATGGCCGTCGATTATTCCGGGCGATCATACAGTCCTAGAGGAAGGCATGGTTCTAACGCTAGAACCTGGGTTGGAAATCGAGGGTGGATCGGGACTCGTCCACGAAGAAAACATCGTGATCCGCGCGGGCGGGCCGGAACCGCTTACGCGGTTTTCAACGCCAGACATGGTGGAAATCTAGATGACCTATCCCTATTCAACGACGGGCCCCATCGGAACTGCCGCGCGTCTGGGCCTGATCGTTCTACAGGCCGACGAAACCATCGAACATGATTTCCGCCGGATGTTTCCGGTTAACGGTGTGTCGCTGCTAACGACCCGCGTTCCCAGCGGGCTGGAAGTCACAAACGACACGCTTTCGGAAATGGAGGGGCATCTGACTGACGCAGCGTCCCTTTTTCCGACTGCCGCCGAATTCGACGCGGTAGCCTATGCCTGCACCTCTGGCACGGCGGTTATCGGGGTGGACAATATCGCAGCGCAGGTCCGGCGCGGCTGCAAGACGCAAAAAGTTACCGAACCGGTGAGCGCCCTGATCGCCGCCTGCCACGAGTTGGGTATTTCTCGGCTCGGTCTATTGTCCCCCTATGTGCGGGACGTCAGCGAAAGCCTGAGAATGGTCCTAGATCAGGCGGGGATCGTCACGCCTGCCTTTGGGTCCTTTGACGAAGCGGAAGAGGCCAAGGTGGCGCGGATCGACGGGCCTTCGATAATTGCCGCGGCCTGTGACATCGCGGCGCAAGGCGGGATTGATGCGTTGTTTTTGTCTTGCACCAATTTGCGAACGCTGGATGTCATTTCGGAAATCGAAGGCCGGACAGGTTTGCCGGTTCTTTCCAGCAATCAGGTGCTAGCGTGGCATTTGGCCAAGCTGACAGATATCCGCTTGGCCGGTCATTTCGGACGGCTGACAGCCTAGCGGTCGCGGAACTGCGCTTCGCGCTTTTCAAGGAAGGCTGCCATGCCCTCTTTCTGATCCTCGGTCGAAAACAGCGCATAAAACAGGCCACGTTCGACAGCCAGACCCGCCTCGAGCGGGGTTTCAAAGGCAGCATTCACCGCCCGTTTGGCAGAGGCCGCCGCGACCAAAGATTTCTCGGCGATTTTGCCTGCGATGGCCAAAGCCTCTTCCTTGAGCTTCTTGGCGGGAACGACACGGCTGACCAGTCCGCAACGTTCAGCCTCGGCGGCGTCCATGAAACGGCCGGTCAGATGCATATCCATCGCCTTGGCTTTGCCGACGTAACGCGGCAGGCGCTGTGTGCCGCCCATGCCCGCGATAACGCCTAGATTGATTTCCGGTTGGCCGAATTTTGCAGTGTCCGATGCAATGATGAAATCGCACATCATCGCCAGTTCACAGCCACCGCCCAGCGCATAGCCCGACACGGCCGCAACGATCGGTTTCGAGATATTATTGAACCGCGTGCCTTCGGCGGCAAAAACCTTGTTCGTGTACATGTCGACAAAGGACTTGTCCGACATTTCAAGAATATCTGCACCAGCGGCAAAGGCCTTTTCGGAACCTGTGATAACGACGCAGCGCACCTTGTCGTTCTGGTCGGCTTCTTCCAAGGCTTCGCACAGTTCGCCGAGCAGTTGCCGGTTCAGCGCATTCAATGCCTCTGGCCGGTTCAGGGTGATCAATTGGACCCAGTCCTGAATTTCGACGATGATGGTTTCGTATGCCATAGGGCCCTCGATTGCCGGTTTCGCAGACCTAGTGCTTAGCTGAACTGCGCCACGGTTCAAGTCATCTTTGGCAATCGGGGCAATAGAAGGACGACCGACCGGATTGGACGATGCGCGTGATCACACCGTTACAGCCCTGCGCTGTGCAGGCTTCGCCTTCGCGGTCGTAAACGCGGAAAACATGTTGAAAATAACCGAGTTCTCCGTCCGCCTGACGATAGTCGCGGAGCGATGATCCACCCGCCGCAATCGCCTCGGACAGGACCTCGCGGATGATCGGGACAAGTGTGCCTACTTTTTTGGATGAAAGCGCGCCAGCCTTGCGTGTGGGGCTGATTCCCGCCCGAAACAGGACTTCGCACACATAGATATTTCCCAGCCCCGCGATGATTCCCTGATCAAGAAGGGCGGATTTGATTGGCGTATTCCGCCCCTTGAGACGCGAAACTAGATAGGATTCGTCAAATGCATTGCCCAGTGGTTCGGGGCCAAGATCGCGGATCAGCCAATGCTGTTCCGCGGTTGCGGTATCTAACAGGTCCATAGCCCCAAATCGGCGGGCGTCGTTGAAGGTGATCCGCGCCCCGCCGGACATATCCAAAACGACATGGTCGTGCTTTGCGGGGGCGGGGTGGTCATAGTGAAAATCGCCCAACATCAACCCGGAAATCAGCATCCGGCCCGACATGCCCAAATGGATCAACAGGGTTTCGCCGGTGGACAGGTCGGCGAGGATGTATTTGGAACGCCGCCGCAGCGCCAGAACGGTGGCCCCTGTCAGTCGTTCCGCCATACGTTCAGGGAAAGGCCAGCGCAGGTCGGGGCGGTTGACCTGCGCGTTTTCGATCACGCGACCTTCCATTGCGGGCAGCAATCCACGCCGGACGGTTTCCACTTCGGGTAATTCTGGCATGGGGTCCTGATGACAAAAGTTATTGATGACCGGATGGTAGGGAAAACGCGCGCGCCGGCAAGGTATCACCGTCGCCCAGCGCCCGAATGCGTCAGAATGGGGGTTTGTATCGGTGCCGGTTTGCATGTAACCCGAAGCGGACAAAGGCAAGACGCTGGTGTGACGACATGACCGACCCCTTGGACCAAACAACGCATTTCGGTTTCCAGACCGTGCCAGAAGCCGAAAAAGCGGGCCGGGTGCAGGGCGTGTTCACCTCGGTCGCGTCAAAATACGATATCATGAACGATGTCATGAGCATGGGCATCCACCGTGTCTGGAAAGACGCGATGATGGATTGGCTCGCGCCGCGCCCCGGTCAGAAGCTATTGGACGTTGCGGGCGGCACAGGTGACATTTCGTTCCGGTTCCTGAAACGGGCGGGGCATGGCCATTCGACCGTTCTGGACATCACCGAATCCATGCTGGTCGAAGGTCGCAAACGGGCCGAGGCCGAAAGCATGGCCGAAAGCCTTGATTGGGTCGTGGGCGATGCGATGGCGCTGCCTTTCGAGGACAACACCTTTGACGTCTACACGATCAGCTTTGGCATCAGGAACGTCACCCGCCCCCAAGAGGCCCTGAACGAAGCGTATCGTGTTCTTCGCCCCGGTGGTCGGTTGATGGTGCTGGAATTTAGCCAGTTGCCCAATCCGATGATGCAAAAGGCCTATGATCTGTATTCCTTCAACGTGATCCCGCGGATGGGACAGGTCATCGCCAATGATCGCGACAGCTATCAATACCTTGTCGAATCGATCCGCAAATTCCCCGATCAGGAAACGTTCCTGGGAATGGTTCGCAAAGCTGGGTTTGAGAACGCGAAATACCGGAACCTGACGATGGGCGTCGCCTGTCTGCATTCAGGCTGGAAGATCTGATATGCGCGGACCGCACAATCTTTGGCGTTTGATCCGCACTGGCGCGACCCTTGAACGGGCCGGGGCGATGAATGTCGTGCTCGACGCGTTCGAGGCTGGACCGGCGCTGCGGTTTACCGCCCGACTGCTTGCCCTTCCGTTTCGGTGGCTGGGGTATCGGGGCGACCCCGCACTCCCCCCTACAACGCGTGCGCTGACGGCGCTTGGTCCGGCCTATATCAAATTTGGCCAGATCCTATCGACCCGACCTGATGTTGTCGGGGAAAAACTGGCCGCCGAATTGCGCCTGCTTCAGGACAGTCTGCCGGCTTTTTCGACTGCGGTCGCACGGGCGGAATTCGAGAATGAGCTGGGTGTCAGCGTGGATGAGGTGTTCACCGAATTCTCTGACCCGGTCGCGGCGGCTTCTCTTGCCCAGGTGCATCGTGCGATCCTGCGCGAAACAGGCGAACAGGTCGCGGTCAAGGTTCTGCGACCGGGCATCGAACGCGCGTTTCGACGCGATGTGGACGCCTTTTATTTCGCGGCCAGAATGGTCGAAACCCTATCCCCGGCATCCCGTCGCCTGCGCCCGATGGATGTGATCGAACATTTCGACGGCATTGTGCGTGGCGAACTGGACCTGCGATTGGAAAGCAGCGCCGCGTCGGAATTTGCGGCGAACACCGCGACTGACGCGGGTTTCAAAGTGCCCTTGGTGCACTGGCCGCTGTCTGCGCGTCGCGTGATGACGCTCGGTTGGGCCGAAGGGGTGTCGATTGGCGATAATGCTGCGCTAGACGCTGCTGGGCATGACCGCAACGCACTGGCCACCCGGGTTCTGCAACTGTTCCTGAACCACGCCCTGCGCGACGGTCTGTTTCATGGGGATATGCACCAAGGCAATCTCAAGGTCGCCGAAAACGGGGACATCATCGCCTATGATTTCGGTATCATGGGCCGGATCGATGAATATACGCGCCGCGTTTATGCCGAAATCCTGTTCGGCTTTATCCGCCGCGATTACAAACGCGTGGCGGAGGTTCATTTCGAGGCAGGCTATGTTCCTGCCGACCGCGATGTCGATGAATTTGCCCGTGCGCTTCGGGCGGTGGGCGAGCCGATCTTTGGCATGGATGCCAGCCGCATTTCGATGGCCCGTCTGCTGTCGTATCTGTTCGAAGTAACCGAACGTTTCGGGATGCAAACACGCACCGAATTGATCCTGTTGCAGCGCACCATGGTTGTTGTCGAAGGCGTGGCGCGGTCCCTGAATCCCGTCGAGGATATCTGGGCCGATGCACGACCAGTGGTCGAAAGCTATATCAAGGATAGCATCGGGCCCCGCGCGATGATCCGTGATGTGACACGAACATTGCAGGTCTTGTCGCGTCTTGGCCCGCGGCTCCCCAAACTCGCCGAGGCGATGCTGATCCGCGAAACCAATCCGGCGCCGCAGCCGCCGCCACCTTCGATCTTGCCAAAGGTAGGGTATGTGGTTCTGGGTGCCGCGCTGGCGCTTGCAATTTCTGCCGGCTTTTCCGCGCTCTAGATCAGTTCCGGGTCGCGCAACGCGCTGACGGCCGAGGCCAGAACGCCAACGCCACCGGATAGAATAAGGATCGTCTCGCCCCCTTCGGACCGCACTTCGGTCACGCGGGAATAGACATCTGCGACTTCGTCCAGCAACTGTTCGCCGTTGGAAAAGCTTTCGATCCGAAAGGTATATTTTCCGTCGGGCAAAGGGTCGCCGTTGTCATCATTGCCATTCCACTGGATCGGGTCGGCCGAGGTTGGGATGCTTTTGCGCTGCACCTCCATCCCGTTGCTATCATAAACGACCAGATCGACCCTGTCGGCAATAGCGGCGGGGTTCGGGGCGATGGTGATCGGGTCGCCGTCGAAATAGGCCGCGACGGGCGCGCGCGCCTCTTTTCCGACCCATGCCGCCATTTGCGCCATGCCGGTTGTGCCTATTTGCCCGCCCAAGGCCCGCAACAGATCATTGGTTAGAACCTGCTGTTCGACACTGGAAAACGTCGCCAGTTGGACAGCGTAATCCGAAGAATCAACAGGGTTCAGCGGGTCCTGATTTTCCATTTGAACGGTCAGCATTCGCAGAAAGGTTTCAAAATCGGAACTGATCTTGGTGTTCGCACCTGCGGTCGAGGTCGCGAGCCCTGCGGATGAACCGTTGATTCCAGAGATATCCATTTTTGTGACCTTTCAAAGCCGCATATCCAACCCAGCCGCGCCGATGGCGCGCGATCGGGTCCTGCGGGTGTCCTGAATTTCCGACGTTGTCGTGTTGCCCCCACCACTGGGTAGATCCGACTGCTGAACATGCTGGAAATCAGAACCACCGCGATCCTGGTTTCTTTGACCATGCCCGCCAAAATCTATCGTGACATTCTCATACCCCAAGGCGCGGACGTCCTGCACCAATTGGTCGATATGTCGGCGGAGCAAGACAGCCGTTTCCGGCCTTTCGGCCTGCACGATCACGGTCATATTTGCATCATGGCTTTGCATGACCAAACGGACCCGGCCGAGTTCCTCTGGGTCGAGCCGGATCTCCGTCGCGCCATTTTCTGTCTGCGAAACCGTCGCGGTCAGCTGCGCCGAGACATGCGCGGCAAGCGATGGTGCCCGCGGACCTGTAGGGACACTGTGGGACAGATTGGACATCTGTGGGAAAGACCCATCAGCAACCACAAGATTGTCCGCCATCAGCGCCCATGGAACAGTTTAGCGTGATTGCATAGCGGAGGGTTTGCGGTTCATCTTTACCCCATATGGAGTTGAAGATGATGAAGAAACCCATCACGACGAAGGCGCC
>Ga0208304_10000477_pt1 | contig 21229 bp, 11 predicted proteins | sample ColrivemetaGS713_FD_187603 | JGI IMG/M metagenome (GOLD analysis project Ga0208304, IMG submission 187603) | Estuarine microbial communities from the Columbia River estuary - Flood tide ETM metaG S.713 (SPAdes) (version 2) | ecosystem: Environmental > Aquatic > Marine > Intertidal zone >... | reverse complement strand
CCTTCTCTTTTATTATAAATATATATTCTTTTTAAAGATTGAAACAAAACCCATTCATCAACATCAATAATGTTCCAGATTTCCTCATCATCCAAAAACGAAATCTTTAATCTTTGAGATAAGGAGGTGTAATCTAAAGACCCAAAATCATTCTTTTCCCAATAACCAAATTCTCTATAACAACCTGTATAAATGGTATCATCTATCACGTTGACAGATCTGATAATGGTTTCATTTGGAGAGTCATACAATTTCCAGGCAGCGCCGTTGTACTCCAACAACCCCTTGTTATTTGCTATGTATATGTTTTTATCCTTTGATTGTGAGACACCCCAATTTTGATTTTCTGCACCATAATCTTTAGGAGAAAATATTTCTATTGGAGGTGTTTCTTGAGCAGATAATTCAAAAACAAGAAGCAACAAAAAGGTTACAACACAATAAAACCTATTCATAATAGTATTGATTAATAATCTATAATGTTAAGTTACTAATATAATTTAAATATATGAAAAACAAGGTTCTTTTAAAAAATAAAGACCCTTTGTATAGTTGAAAAAATGGGTATACAATACCACAACATAATATAAATTATTAAAAACAAAGGCTTTACAAATCAAACTATATTGTAAAATGAATTAAATTTATAGTTGAAACCGTTATTGTGGATAAATACCAAGAGACTTTTAAAACGTGGAATAAACTGGCAACACTGTATCAAGACAAATTTATGAACTTAGACTTGTACAATGATACTTATGACAAATTTTTAAAGTTGGTAAAAAAACAACAAGGGTTAAATATTCTTGAGATTGGTTGTGGCCCGGGAAATATTTGTAAATATCTGCTAACAAAAAATTCTGAATTAAAAATCTCAGGGATTGATATGTCATCAAATATGATTGAATTGGCTCAAAGAAATAATCCGTCAGCACAATTTCTTGAAATGGATATAAGAGAAATATCTTCTTTGAAAAACGAATATAACGGCATTATTTGTGGTTTTTGTATGCCTTATTTGTCGCAATCTGACTGTATAAATTTAATTGCTAATTGTAAAAACCTCCTAAAAAATTCTGGGACACTATATTTGAGTTTTGTCGAAGGCGATTATAATAAATCGGGTTATCAGGTTGGCAGTAGTGGTGATAAAATGTACTTTTATTATCATCCTTTAGATTTGTTGCAAGAAACCCTTAAAACTAATTTTTTTAAAACAGAGCATCTCATTCACAAACATTATACTAAAGCTGATAATACAGAAGAAATTCACACCATTATAATAGTCAGCAAAATCTCTGACACCTAATTACAAGGTAAACCATTCACCAACAATTTCTTGCTCAATGTTGTGGTTTCCTTTGTGTATAAATTCGTTTTTTATAGAATCATATGTGTAATCTGTTTGCCACTCCTTAAAGTTTTTCGCCACCTCTTTTATAGCATCACAAATAAATTCTATTTCGGCATTCGTCATGGTTGGGTGAATAGACATTCTAATCCATCCCGGGCGTTCCATTAAACAGCCTTCCAGTATTTTTTGTTCAATGGCTCTGGAGGTTAGTTGGTCTACATGCAACAAATAATGACCATAGGTGCCTGCACAAGAACATCCACCTCTGGTCTGAACGCCAAATCGGTCATTTAAAAGTTTGACCACCAAATTATAATGAGCATCTTCAATAAAGAAAGAAAACACGCCCAGCCTTTCCGTGTGCTCTGGCGCAAGAATTGTTAGATTCTGGATACTAGAAAGTTTTTTGAAAATAATGGCATTCAATTCATGCTCCCTATCCAAAATATTTTTTACGCCCATTTGCTCTTTAAGCTTAATAGCGAGAGCAATTTTTATGGCTTGTAAAAACCCAGGCGTTCCGCCATCTTCTCTGGTTTCTATATCATCAATATAGTCATGATTTCCCCATGGGTTTGTATAAGATACGGTCCCGCCTCCAGGGTTGTCTGGCACCAGATTTTTATACAGCTTTTTATTGAAAATTAAAACCCCTGAGGAACCCGGTCCACCTAAAAACTTATGTGGAGAAAATGTAATGGCATCTAAATATTGGTCTTCATCCTCTGGGTGCATATTAATATCAACATACGGCGCAGAACACGCAAAATCCACAAAGCATAAGCCATTATTTTGATGCATTATTTTGGCGATTTGCTGATAATTTGTTCTGATGCCTGTAACATTAGAACACCCTGTAATAGCCGCTATTTTTAAAGGAACATTTTGATACTTATTCAACAAATCTTCCAGATTTTTTAAACAAGGTAATCCTTCTTTATTTGATTGTATGACTTCAACTTTAGCAATAGTTTCTAACCAGGACGTTTGATTAGAGTGGTGTTCCATATGAGACACAAATATAATAGGCCTTTTTTCATCAGGAACTTGGGTGTGGTCTTTCAGGTTCTCATTCATCCTAATACCAAGAAGGCGTTGGAATTTATTAATGGCACCCGTCATGCCCGTTCCAACGGTAATTAACACATCGTCTTTAGAAGCGTTTACGTGCTTTTTTATAATGTTTCTGGCATCATGATAGGCCGTAGTCATTGCCGATCCTGTGATAGAGGTTTCTGTATGGGTGTTAGCTACAAAAGGACCTATTTCATTTAAAAGTTTATCTTCAATTGGCCTATACAATCTGCCGCTAGCCGTCCAGTCAGCATAAATGATTTTTTTCTTACCATATGGGGATTCAAACTCTTGATCGAAACCAACAATATTCTCTCTAAATTTAGAAAAATAAGATTCTAGTTTTGTTTTGTTCTTAATTTGATTAGCCATTGTCTTAATCTTTTTCCCCAACAAAATTAGAAATTCCTGTTTTAAGCCAATTAAAATATTCCTCAGCATCTGGTGTATAGGCTATAGGATCAATAAGGTTTTCCTCATTGTGGTCCATTAACACATAAAATGGTTGTGAATTGGCTTTATATTTCAGTGTTTGTAACTCACTCCATTTTTGCCCAATATATTTTAACTGTTTGCCTTCCTTTAGTTTTGATTCTACAATTTGATCAGCTTCAAGTTTTCGTTTATCATCAACATAAAGCGAAATAAGCACGACCTCATTTTTTAAAATGTTTAAAACATTAGGATCCGGCCAAACATTTTGTTCCATTTTTCTGCAATTCACACAAGCCCATCCTGTAAAATCAATCATCACGGGTTTGCCTTCCTTTCTGGCATAAGCCAACCCTTTGTCATAGTCATTAAAGGCCAAAATATCGTGAGGAGCTAACAAATGGGCGCCTTCTGGTAAATTATCGTGATTGGTATTTGACTGTGAACTTCTTTCACCAACTTTTGAAAACCCCACACCGTATGGAGACTCACTATAGTTTTGAGGTGGTGGAAAAGCACTGATTAAATTTAATGGCGCCCCCCAAAGTCCGGGAATCATATAAATGGTGAATGATAATACTATGAGCCCTAAACTAAGTCTTCCAACAGAAATATGGGTTAAAGGTGTATCATGTGGTAATTGAAGTTTTCCAAAAAGATAAAGAGCTAAAGTTCCAAAAATGGCTATCCAAATGGCCAAGAAAACTTCTCGTTCTAAAATGTGTGTTTGCAATACTAAATCGGCCTGCGAAAGGAATTTAAATGCCAATGCCAATTCTAAAAAACCTAATACTACTTTTACTGTATTTAACCAGCCTCCTGATTTTGGTAAGGAGTTTAACCACCCCGGGAAAGCTGCAAACAGCGCAAAGGGTAACGCAATGGCCAGTGAAAACCCTAACATGCCAATAATAGGGGCTAAACCTCCTTTTGAAGCCGCTTGTACCAGCAAGGTTCCAACAATCGGACCTGTACATGAGAAAGACACAATAGCTAACGCCAACGCCATAAAAAATATACCTATCAGTCCGCCTCTATCAGCTTTTGAGTCTACTTTATTTGCCCAAGAATTTGGTAACATAATTTCAAAAGCACCTAAAAAGGACACTGCAAAAACAACCAATAGTAAAAAGAAGATGATATTAAACCATACATTGGTCGCCAAAGCATTTAAGGCATCAGCGCCAAAAACAGCGGTTACAGCTGTACCTAAAAGCACATAAATTACAATAATAGAAATTCCATAAATAATGGCGTTTTTTATACCTGCGGCCTTCGTTTTACTTTGCTTTGTAAAAAAGCTCACGGTCATCGGTATCATTGGAAACACACATGGCGTTAATAAGGCGGCGAATCCAGAGAGAAAAGCTATAAAGAAAATCCCCCAAAGACCTTTTGCGGATTCCTTTTGAGTTGACAATGACTCTATAGTATCAGTTTTTATATTTTGCCCATCAGTATTCGAGGTTATGACATTTTTGGATTCTGATAAATTAAAAACTAAGTCAACTTCTGTTGGAGGTAAACACCTGGAGTCATCACAAACCATAAATTCAACAATTCCATTAACCGTAGTTTCTTCTCCTAAAACTTCAATTTTTTGGACAAAAATTGCTGATTTTTCAAAAAATTTAATTTTCATTTGAAAAACCGGGTCATCTATTGTTTGTCCCTTTTCTTCTGAAGTATTGTCTATAAACTTAAAAGCACCACTGGATTCATCATATGCAAATGAAGTTGGAATTGGACCGTCTTCAGGTACATTTTGTGAATACAAATGCCAGCCGGATTCAATAGTCGCTTTTGAAATTAATTTATATTCGGTATCTGAAACTTTTTCAACGGATGTTGACCATTTAACCGGTTCAAGAATCTGGGCTTGTCCCAGCCACATTGTTAAAAGGGCAATAAATAAGATTACTTTTTTCATTATTTACTCATTAATGCATCAAAAATAAGGGTTTAAGCCGTTAAATAGAACAATTTAAGATAGTTTTAAATCTTCGTGTTCCATTTATAACTTGAACCTAGTGTAGTTTGAACTATAAAGATATTTCAATTTTCAATAGTATCTAAATTTGCAGTTCAATTATTGTTAGGCCATAGTTCTGCCAAAACCACTGAAATATATACCTGTGCAATACATATATCATTCATGGTTCTTAAAGATTTACTACCTTAGAGGCATAATGTGCCCAATTACTTTTTAAAAAATCTGGATTCAAAATAGTATTGAAACAAATGTAATATGATTAAGAAAGAACTATGGAATTATTTCCCAAAAACAATTTCAACAAAACAAGCATCCGATACCGGTATGGCGGCAGTACTTCTTTTACTATTAATTGGATTATTTACACATAATAATCTTTATTATAAAATCGCAATTCCTGTTTTGGTTATTAATATGACATTCCCAATGTTTTATTATCCATTTGCAATTGTTTGGCTTGGCTTTTCGCAATTATTGGGAACCATTGTATCGAAAATTATTTTAACCATTATATATTTTATTCTAGTTATTCCTGTCGGCGTATTCAGAAGACTCCTCGGCAAAGATTCATTACAATTATCTGAATTTAAAAAAGGTAATAAATCTGTAATGCAGCCACGAAATCATACTTTTGTATCAGAAGATATTGAAAACCCTTATTAATAAAATTAAATTTTAATCATGGAATTTTTAAGAGACTTATGGGCATTTTTAAAAGCCCGAAAAAAGTTTTGGTTATTACCAATCATTGTTGTGTTATTGTTATTTGGAGTATTAATAGTATTAACAAGTGGTTCAGCCATAGCTCCATTTATTTATTCCATATTTTAAACTTTTAATTTTGGAATTATGTCAACAGCTATTCTAGGCATTTCGGCCTATTACCATGATAGTGCAGCAGCTATAATTATTGATGGAGAAATAATTGCAGCAGCACATGAAGAACGTTTTACCAGAATAAAACATGATTCTTCTTTCCCTATAAATGCTGCAAAATACGTTTTGAGTGAAGCTGGAATAGATTATAATGATTTGACGGCTATTTCATTTTATGATAAACCATATATTAAATTTGAAAGATTACTGGAAACCTATCATGCATTTGCTCCAAAAGGCTTAGTTAGTTTTCTTTCAGCGGTTCCTGTTTGGATCAAGGAAAAGCTTTTTATGAAAAAGATGCTTAGAGATGAGTTAAAGCTTTTAGGAGACAAAAAAATACAGATTTTATTTCCCGAACATCATTTATCGCATGCTGCCAGTGCATTTTATCCTTCTCCTTTTGAAGAAGCTGCTATTTTAACCATTGATGGCGTTGGAGAATGGGCAACCACCACCATTGGATATGGAAAAGATCATACTATTAAAATAATTAAAGAATTACATTTTCCCCATTCCGTAGGGTTGTTATATTCAGCTTTCACGCAATATACCGGGTTTAGAGTCAATAGCGGGGAATATAAGTTAATGGGGTTAGCTCCTTATGGAAATCCTAATTCTCAACAAACAAAAAACTATAAAGAGAAAATATTAAGTGAAATGGTAGATATACGTGAAGACGGGTCCGTTTTACTTAATATGAAGTATTTCAAATACGCTACTGGCTTAAAAATGACAGCTGATAAAAAGTGGACAAATTTATTTGGAATTCCTCCCAGAAATGCGGAGTCAGAGATTTCTCAGGAATACATGAATATGGCTTTGGCAATTCAACAAATTACCGAAGAAATCGTTTTAAAACTAGCAAAAACTGCAAAAGAGTTAACTAACAGTGATTATTTGGTTATGGCTGGTGGAGTTGCCTTAAATAGTGTTGCTAATGGGAAGTTGTTAGAATCAAAATTATTTAAAGAAATATGGATACAACCCGCTGCAGGTGATGCCGGTGGGGCATTAGGTGCTGCCTATCTGGGTTGGCATTTATGGAAAGGAGAGAAAAGGTTTGTAAATAACAAGTCTGATGCCATGAAAGGGGCGTATTTGGGTCCTGAATTTAATAAAAAAGACATTTTAGGGATTATAAGAAAGTATAATGCTCATTATAAATATTTCGAACATTTTAATGAGTTAACAAAAGTTGTTGCAGAAAAAATTTCTGAAGGTCATGTGATAGGATGGTTTCAGGGGCGAATGGAATTTGGACCCAGGGCTTTGGGTAATAGAAGTATTCTTGGAGATGCCAGAAATCCTGAGATGCAAAAGAAAATGAACCTAAAAATTAAATACCGAGAAGGTTTCAGGCCATTTGCACCAACAGTATTAGAAGAAGACATACAAGATTATTTTGTTATGGATTGTCCTTCACCATACATGTTGCATGTAATACCTGTAAAAGAAGAAAGACTAAAACCTTTGCCCGAAGGTTATAGCGAAATGGAACTCTATGAGAGATTGTATCATCTTCGATCTGATGTTCCCGCTATTACGCATATTGATTTTTCAGCCAGAATACAGAGCGTGAATAAAAATACCAATCCAAAATATTGGAGTTTGATAAATGAATTTAAAAATCAAACCGGATATGGAGTTATTGTAAATACAAGTTTTAATGTTCGCGGAGAACCCATTGTTTGCAATCCTGATGATGGATTTAGATGTTTTATGCGAACGGAAATGGATTTTCTGGTCATTGGCAATTATTTATTTGATAAGAATCAACAGGAAAAATTAATGGATGATAATAATTGGAGAGAAGAATTTAAATTGGATTGAGTCATAATCTATATGACATTCATGCATATAGCCTCATGAGAATTTCAGATTATTCCTTTTCCTTTGTTGATTATTGACCTAAAGCTTTACGTGCACGAGCAAGATTATCGGCTGCGGCTGCGTAATCAGGATTAAGTGCTAATGCCTTTGCAAACATCTCAGATGCAGCTTTGTGGTCGCCGCTCTGGCCGAATATCGTACCTAAGTTATTGTAAGCTTCAGCATGGTTTGGATTCAGCTTCAGGGCTGTTCTATAAGCAGATTCTGCTTGCTTATTCTTACCAAGGTCGTGCAGAACAATACCTAAATCATAATGTAAGTTGGTTAATTTAGGGTCCAGACGTACGGCTTCTTCCAACTCTACTTCCGCTTCGTTCATGCGACCGAGTTCAGACAAAAGCACACCTAATTTGTGATGGATAATCGCGTTCCATGGGGCTAAGCGTTCGGCCTCCTGAAAACGAACTATTGCTTCTTCCTTGTTACCCGCTCGCCAGAGTAGAATTCCTTCTTGTGCGTGAGCTTCACTGTCCTCTGGATTCATGGATGCAGCAAGGTTAACAAGACGCTTGGCCTCATCGTTTTTTCCTCCCCACATCAACACTTTCGATAGGTTCCTAAGTGCCATGGCATGTGTTTTTTGATCCAGACTGTTTTTCAGCTCACCGCTGATCTCAGCAATTATATCTTCGTTCCACGTGGCGGACTGAGAGAGCATTTCCTCTTGTAACATCTCCTGAACAATAGCCAGCGCAAGCAGTTGATTACCATCGATAGTTGGATGCACGTGGTCTAAGAACAATTCTGATCCGGGGATTCTGTTAGGCGATTTTTCGTTAACGATTTGTACAAAGTCGACAAATCCTGTGTTTTTAGTTTGTGCGACTTCGGTTACGATCTTGCGGACTGGTGTCAAGGCCCGCAATGGACAAACATCCTCGTCTCTGCTCTGTATGAAAGCACTTCGCGCTTCATCTATACGTTCTAGGGCGCGTAGAGCCTGCGCATGAAGGTATAGCAACTCGGGGTCGCGGTCATCTATAGCAAGTGCTTCTTTGGCAATCGTTTCAGCGCGCAGGTAATCACTTTCGTTCAGAGCCGTTGTCAAGGCATTCTTGAACGTTTCAACCTGACTTATCTCGAGAGGGCTCAGATTGTAACTGGGTTCTGATTTGAAAGGGGAAAAGTCTCCGATGTTAGATGCTGGTGTGACGAATATCAACTTGGCTTTGGCACGCTCGCTAATGTTCGTCATATGAAACAGGCTGGTTTTGTAGTCATTAAGTATGGCATCACGCTTCTCGTCATCCCTGTGGTAGTCATCTGGACCAACAGAGTGGTCTAGCAATGCCGTAACCTCTGTGGGAAGAACTGCGTCACCCTTGTTGATGAGGTCGGAAAGAAGACTATACAGCCGTGTTCTTGAGGCTACTACTGCAAGGCTGCGTAAAAATTTGGGTACTTTCAGAAGCTTGTTGTATGTGCGTGATTCAAGGAACTCATTGTGTCCTGAATAAACAATGAATAAATCTGGTTCATAATCTGCGAGTTCCTCCATAAGTCGGGCTGCGCGATAGCTCGCATAGCTAATACCTCCCGCGTTGATGACTTCCCAGTTACGCGTGGGGTCGACAGCCGGAAGGAAACGTCGCAACCAGCCACAAAATGACGTACGGTCATCGTATGGGCGTCCGTAGGTCGTCGATCCGCCAATGCAGAAGATTCGAGTAACGTTTTCATGCTTTTTAGCTGGAAAACTCTGCATATTGAACCACTCCATCTTATTGGACGCGGTACTATAGATTTCCTCTCCATTAGGCTCCGTATGTTTGATAAACAGTGGGGCGTAGCCTGCGAATCCAACTGCAGGATCGGTGCGATCGTAAAGGGTTTTCACTCCGGCCGCCATTAGAATCAATTCAATAAGGACAAAGAATACGATAGCGACGCCAAGGCCCAATGCGAGATTCTTTAAGAAATTAGCCTTCATAAGCGACCTTCAGGAATTAAAGCACAGGCAACATTCAATATAACCAATAAGCTGTTGGAGATTATAGATGTCTTCTGGTAGTAAAACCTATTCATGTATTTTTTTTTCAGATAACATATTTTTTTTGCGAAACGCCAGAATAAAAGCAAATTTACAAATATAGTACGACACCCCAAAAATGATAAGGAGGAAGTTTAAACCGTGTTAGAGATTTAATTAGAACAAATCATTTTTGCTAAAGTAATGAAAAACTAATGTCACATGAATTCCTGTTTAATAGTTCCCTTGTTAACAAGAGGCTAACACACCTATCAATATCGTATTTTCTATTCTTGAATCAAACCGCAAAACCTAAATTCTATGCGCTAAACAATTGTGGATGAGTTTCTGTTTTCGTTTTCAGGAATTTCTATGGGCTTACCGAAAACCTTATATCCTAATAACCTTGCTTTTCTGGCAATTTCAGTTCTGGCCCTCATATAATTCAGCGAATTATAGTCATAAATGGATTTTGCTGGAATACAATCAAGTCCTTTAGGCATGTTTGAAACGCCAAATCCTAGTAGATTGGAACTGTCCCAATCCATGATTTCTGTCAACTCAATAATCCCAATGTTGCGCCAAGGAAATTTATTTTCATCCCAGTCTATACAACAATTAAAAATAGATTCATCTTGATCGTCTTCAAAATCTCTAATTTGAATTTGAAACCAATATTTTACCGTTTGAGTTTTTAATCTGTTAGCCAATTCATTTTTTAAATAGTTTCTTGTTTTAGTTTCCCCAGGAATAACTCTTTGATTTTCAGGCTCTAAAATATCTCTTTCAGGAATCAATCCGCTCTCCTTGGTGTCTAGATTAAAAGGAATGGCTCTGTATTTAGCGTAGCGTTGTACACCATCATCCCCTACAAAATTAAAAGGGGTTTTGGCATAGTATGTGAGATTAGTAAAAGAAGTTGGGTTTCTTCTAAGGGTTGAGATTGCCCCTTCGCGCCCTATGGGATATTTTTTGTAGTAGTCTTGATATTCGATACCCCATTTTTGACGTCTCATTTTGGCTAGCTTCCAAAAACTTGCAGCATTCCAAAAAAGGGAGATACTACCAGTGTTTAAATTCATATCAAAGGGGCTTTCGTAAGGTTTATCGGACAGCTTTAAAGATAAAGACCTGATCGTGGCCATGGCGTCATCATAAAACGTGGCCATGCCATGTCTTACTTGGCAGGGCTTCTTTTCTCCTTGTATCAAAAAGGGATGTGAGGGAATATCAGGATCTAAATCAAATGTAAAAGTGCCTTTGGCGCCTATTCCATTGTTATGCGACATACGTTCTCGGGTTTTAAGTCCCATGGTCAAGGCTATGAGCATTCCAAAAAAATGGGCGAATACATAAAGCTCAAACTTATCGACCCATTTCCCGAGAGTAGATTTTTTTGGTTTTCTTTCTATTTCTTTCATTATATGTTGGTTTCAGATTGAATCGTATAAATATCGACGCCAAGGTCTGCAAAAGCAGTTTCTTTTTCCTTGAGTTTTTGGATAAGCAATGGATTAATATCCCCCTGCTCATTACTCATGATGTAACCATAACCGGTTTTTGACAACATATTGCTCCACCACATCATTTGGGTCGATATTTTTAAATCTGGTGAAATACTGTCGTCATTTTCAGGCCCAAGAACTCCATCTGGATCAGTACCCAAGCGAATTCCCAAAGAGCAATATCGTATTTCACCGATATCGTCGTACTGTTTTGAGTTGGCCCAATAGTGACCAAAAGTAGCCTTAAAAATAATATAAGCACAAGCCTGTTTTAATGCCTCTAATTCCGTCTTACATTCTTCAACTTTACTTTTGTCCAGATTGTTTATGGTGGTGATATGTGAGACGGCCTTATATTCGTCTGATATTTTAGGCCTTTCTATAGAAAGATCCATTCTGTTTTCACCTGTGTACCAATCATCAGGTTTAGTAGTTACTCCTTTTTGGGGATTGCCTTTTAAGGCTTTTTGAAGATGTCTGCACAAAAATGGCTCTACGGCATGCTCAACGATATCTTGTGAGAATGTATAAATTTCATGCCATTCTTTTATAATTTCATCTTCATGAGTTAAAAAGAATTCGTCAATATAATCTGTTAAAACCTTATAAAATAAATTTGATGCATGCGCATAACGGTGCTTGCTGGATAATGGCTTCATGGGTTTCCAATTCTTCCAATCTAAGGTGCCCAAAACATCAGTCACTCTTTTTTGAATTCCATCTTGTGTTAGAGCTGTTGACCTATTGATATAGCCCCCATTTTTGATAAGAATTTTATCGGCCGTGTGATTAATAAGCACTACATTTCTAAGATGTGGAAAAAGAATTGACCCAACCGGATTGCGTCTAATGTTTCTGTAAGCAGCAATCGCATATTGTTCAGTATTAAGGTGAGTTTCTGTAAAATGTTTGTCAATCTCAGTGAGAATACCACCACTTACCCGGACAACCCGCTTCGCAGATTCCCATTTCTGTCCATCTTTTGGTGTTAAGGTTATCGTAGAATTGGGGCCGCTATTTGGGGCTATCGGGCCTTTTAAAGTGATACTTTCTGGTAAAAAATATCCTTCATCGTTAATGCTAAATTTTATGGAAATATCATTGAAGGCATAGCCGGGTTTATGATCATACGAACTCCAATGATAATAGAGCCAGTACAAGTTTGGGTTTTCCGGATCTTTATCAAGGGTACTGGCATACATCCCATTTACCATTCTTTCACCAAACCATTGATCTGACCTAGTAATCCCAGGCTTTATCTTTTCCATAGCCAAGGTTAAGTTTTCTGGATAGTCATTCTGAATTTGCTCGATAGTCAGTTTTTTACCTTCGATTATTTTCAATAAGTGTTTTTTAGTGATGAGTTCTATAGGTACAAATTGCTCCGTTATGGTATCCACCCGCGCTTTAGGATATTTTTGAGGTGCATCCTTATCATGATGTTTTATTACTACTCTTGGGAGATGCGTATCGTGCCTATATTCCCAGTAAGGCAGTGGTAAAGTGCCCATGTTGTAGCTCATGCCCGTTAGATCACTTTTGTTTATCTTAATAGTTTTAAATAGGTGGTTTATCCGCTCTGCGCGATAGGCCCCTTTGTTTTCTAGGTCATGCTCATTAAACCGATGCGCATCGGTTTGATAGATTTCTAATCTAATATTTTTTGATATTCTATTGCGATGAATAACAGACAAATCAAAAGGTAATTTAAAGTTGCCATCTGAATTTGTATCGGTTTCGCTTAGCTTAATCCATTTAAATACCCGCGTTTTTGCCCACAATTCAATATGCATGTGATGAATAGGAGTATGATAATGGTGTTTATCAGAAAATGTGAGTCGTCCTATTATACTACTATTGATTGTATTTCTAATAATATGATTGTGTCTGGGAAAAAGCTTTGACATTAATGACGAGTACCCATCACGTACTTTTTCGTATACTTTAAGCAAAGATTCTGCAATAATTTCAATTGGATGATCTAAAAGTTCACTACCATGATCATTTAAATGGTGTATACTTTTTATTCGGTGTCTGGTTTTTCGCTGGGGATGAACGTCCTTTAATATTGCTTCAGATTCGGATTGAATACGAAACATTTCATCAAAATCAAATGGTTTGCTAGACATAGTTGGTTATGTTTTTTTGTTTATAAAATACATGTCGATTTCACCTTTATTTTTCGCCAATAAACGGCCTCGATATTCACAATTAAAGAGGTCTTTTACCAATTCATAAGTACTGCTCGAGATATTAATTTTAGAAGCTTCGCTTTGAGTTTCCAAACGAGCAGCAGTGTTAACCGTATCTCCCCAAATATCAAATGCGAACTTTTTAAAACCAACAACCCCAGAAACAACCGGTCCAGAATGGATACCGATTCGCATTTCGAAGGCGGAAGGATCTCCAGGTTCTTTTTCTGCGGCCACTGATTGCACATAATCACGCATTTCTATAGCGGCTAGCACTGCGTTAACGGCATGGTTTTTATCTATAACCGGCAGGCCAGAAACGCATAAATAGGCATCGCCGATAGTTTTTATCTTTTCGATATTGTATTTGTGGGTTATCTCATCAAACTTGGTAAAGTAACTATCCACCTGAACTACCAGTTCCTCCGGTGTCATTTTCTCGGAATTTTTAGTAAAATTTTTAAAATCCGTAAAAATCACCGAAACAGACTCATAACGCCTCGGCTTAGCCTTTCCAAATTTTTTGAGCTCTAGGGCCGTTTCCGCAGGAAGTATATTTAAAAGCAAGTCGTCTGATTTTTTCTTTTCATCAGAAAGTTCAGTGGTTCTTTCCATTACTTTTTTCTCTAAGTTTTCGTAAAGCATGGCATTGTCTATCGATACTGCTATCTGACTCGACAAAAGGTTTAAAAATTTAACGTTTTCACTGTTAAAAGCATTCTCCAGTAAATTGTTTTCCAAATAGAGAATGCCTTGTAAATTTCCTTTATTGATGAGTGGTATAGCAAGAATAGATTTTGCTTTTGTTTCCTGAATGTACGTGTCTTTACCATGTACTTGATCTAGCCATGCATTGCCTAAAATCAACTGATTTTTCGTCCTTTCAGTATAATGAATGACTGTTTTGGGAATGGATTTACTCTCTTGTAGTGGTGTGTTTACTATTGCCATTTCCTGTTGACCAACAGTCCATTGAGCAGCCAAAATTAAATGCTCCTTATTGGTAAGAATTAATGCAGCTTTGTTCGCCCCAATATTCTCCGACATAATATGCATCAATTGATTGAGCATCTTTTCAAAAACAACCTCTCCTGATAGTGCTGTTGACGCCTTAAAAATAGACTGGAGGTCCAATGATGCTAAGGATAGTTCTCGACCAATACCAAGTGCGTCTTTAGCTAAAACTTGGTTGTCTATCAACCCTTTTAGCTCATTTGGATAGGCATTGGCTAATTGCGACAATTTTGCTAGTGCGCCCCAATCCCTATATGACTGATAAGCATTTCTTAGATAGAATTGTGCTAAAGTATTGTTTCCTCTTTGGTAATAACATTTTCCTGCTAATTCGGCGGCTAAAGCCGCTTCCTGAATATAGTTTTGTTCATTGGCAGCGTTGATACTTAAATCATAAAAATCCCTCGCTTGGTTAAATCGATTGGATATTCTAGCCTGTTCGGCTTGTAATAGATACAGTTTATGCTGAAAATTCTCAGGAGCATTTTTTGCCCAATGTTTCATCTTTTTGATACTCTTTGATAAATACTTTTTAACCTTTGGAAACTTAGTAGGGTTAGCATAGGCGGCGGCCAAACCAAAATGAAATGATTGAAGAGCTACTTCAATTTTGGCCAATACAGCATCCAATAACTTCTCAGATTTCAAAGAATTTTCGAGTGCAAAATTAGCATCTCCGAAGTAATTACCTAAAATGCTTCGATGGAAAAATATGAGGAAGGATATGGTTCTGTTTTTCTCTTCTATACCATCGGCAATCAACTGGTCTTCATTAAATGCTTGTCCGTTAAGTTTCAAATAATCACCGGCTTGCCCCATAAAGTTTAGGGCGGATTGCCTAAACACCTCGTTGTACATAAAGTTGGTTTCCTGCTTATATTGGTTAATGATTTGACTGTAATCCTTAAGCTCCGGTTCCAACTTATCTAAGGGCTTTCCAATTATATAGGCATGAATGCAATAGATATTGGCATTAATGCAGGAAAATTCAATAGCACCGGTCTCCAAACCAATATGGTAAGAGTCCAATAACGGCGCTAGTGTATGTTTTATGTGCCCATTCCAAACATTGATAAGTGCATAAGCAGGCGTATAGACTTGCGCAATCCACTCTTTTGCGTTAAAACGTTTGATTAACTCCAATCCAATTTTACCATAACGATAGCCCGTTTTAATTTTATTGAGTACGCCAATCATTATCACACCATAGGTCGCAAATCCAAAAGCGCTCGGTGGGATAACGCCATGTTTAAGAGAAATTTGGACCATTCTGAATATGATATGTGGAAACACCGTAGGATCCCCCCAATAAGAAGACGGAGCCACGATGGCCAAAATCCGGATTGAAGCCCTTTTAATTGGGTCTTGAGTTTCTGGTAGTGCCAAAATATCTTCCTGTTTTTTATTCCGCAACATCAAAACAGTCTTAATGAGATCAGGGAAAACCGTCAGAGCACTGGCTTTTTTTGGGAATTTTTCACCCAATTGCTCCAAAATTTCCAATCCAGTAGCTAGGGCCATCTTCAACTTATTTTCTGCCTTAAATGCGTTTAACCGTATTTCATATGGTTTAACCTTGCTCATTAAACTTTTTGCATGAACTAAAATATCATCTATGTAAAGATGCATTTCCTTAAACTGACCTGCAAGGAACGCGCTTTCTGCTGCCTCTTCGAAGATGTTTAGGGTCAAATCATAATGACTTGACCATGATTCATTAGGCAGAAGTTGGATTGCATTTTGGATATAATTAAACGACTCACTGAAAGCGGAAGTTAATTTAGCTTTTTTACTTGCTTGTAAATTCAGTTCTGCAATTAGTGTACGTTCTTTCTCTTTTTGTATCAACTTAATACCCCAATTGAGATGGTTGACCAACTCAAAAATATTATCTTCCAATTGGTCTTCCTTGCTCTGTTCCCAGAGTAAACGACCAATATTTAGATGGAGCTCTTTTCGATCTTTATCTTCAATTAACGAATAAACCGCTTGTTGAATTCTATCATGAGTGAACTTATAGTGGTCTTCCAGTTTTATAATAAGTCCATCAATCAATAGGATCTCTAATTCCTTGACAATTACTTCATGGCTGATATTGGACGTCAGGGAGAGTCTATTGATATCAAAAATATTGCCCAAACAGGCTGCCACTTTAAAAAGCTCCTGAGTAAATTTGGGCAGCTCCTGAATCTTGCCTGCCATGAATACAACCACATTATCAGTGATGTTCAACTTATTAATCTCGTCAATATCCCAATCCCATTGTCTTGTTTGAAGGTTGAAATTAAGTAATGATTTTTCCGCAAGGGATTTAAGAAACTGAACCACAAAAAAGGCGTTTCCTTGAGTCTTATTTTGTATTAGCTCAGCTAAACCATGAACGTTATTGGTACTTGTTAGAAGTGAATCAGCAAGAAATTCCTCAAGGTTACTCAAACTTAAATTCTCAACATGTATCGTCTCTATTTTAGTATCTTGCTCCTTTAGTTGTTCTAAAGTAATAGAAAGCGGGTGCGCACTCGAAACTTCATTATCCCGATATGCTCCAATACAAAAAAAGTGATTATCCTCTTTGTGCATTAAGGTTTTAAGGAGATCTAAAGAGGCCGAGTCTGCCCATTGCAAATCGTCTATAAATAAAACAATGGGGTGTTTCTCAGTACATAAAACAGAGAGCCACTTTTGAAACACATAATTAAATCTATTCTGTGCATCTTCGCTATTAATCTCGGCAACGGGTGGCTGCATGCCAATAATCAATTCTAATGTTGGCATCACATCAGTTAAAACTTTCCCCTCTTGGCCAAGCACCTCCATCATATCAGATTTGATGCGGCTCAATTTTATATCCGTTTCAGTTAGAAGGATATCAATTAAGGATTCAAAAGCCTTTATGATTGCAAAATAAGGAATGGCCCTTTGATATTGATCAAATTTTCCCTCAATAAAATAACCTTTTCTAGAAGTGATGGGTTTGTAGATTTCTGAAACTAAAGCAGATTTCCCGGTTCCCGAATATCCGCTGACCAACATTAGATGGGTTTGGCCATGAGCAGTTTTATCGAATGTTGAAATTAGTTTTTTTAGTTCTTGCTTGCGGCCGTATAATTTTTGTGAAAGCTGAAATCTTGGAAAAATATCATTTTGAGCAAGTTCAAAAGGGCTGATGTTCTTGGATTTCTTCAATTGAACAAGGCAATGTTCAAGGTCCATATTCAATCCGCTGGCAGATTGATACCGCCGATCAGCATTCTTCTCCAAGAGTTTAAACACAATGGCCTCCAATATTTCTGGGCAGTCAGGATTGGATTTAAGAAAAGGTTTAGGCTTAATGGCAATCTGCGCATGAACGAGCTCTAAAGGATCATTATAATTAAAAGGGAGGTTCCCTGATAAAAACTCATAGAGCATGATTCCTAAAGCGTATAGGTCGCTTCTATGGTCAGTAATACGATTCATCCTGCCCGTCTGTTCTGGTGCCATGTAATGAATATCACCATCCAATTTAGAGGGATTTCCCATATGGGACGATTTAAGACTGTATTTAGTACTTTCGCTTAAGTCAATAAGCATAACAGTCAACGTATCCGTTTTGAGAAGTATGTTATCAGGTGACAGCCGGTTATGGATAACAGATTTTTGATGTAGCTCGGAGAGTACATTTGATAAAGAGCAAAAGACGACCAAAACATCTTTAAGGGAGGGGTTTGTGAGAATATATTCAGAAAGTGTAATACCATCAACATATTCCATGTAAATTCGATGGGATTGCTTTTTCTTCTCCCAAGCGAGTGCCTTGCGCACTCCTGAGAGATTCAAATCTTTGCATAATTCATATTCATGCAAAAAATTTTCGATGACCTGGGGTGTTGGAAATTCATCGTTGAGCGACTTAACCACAACCTTCCCTAAGTCTTCGTGTTCCTCCAACGACAAGTTGGTATGTGTCCCTTGATAAAGTAGTTGGTTTTGCAAAAGTTAGTTGGTTTATTTTTTAAATATATAAAAACTAATGTAATTTTTTACATACAACACTTTAAATTACGCTTTGAAACACAAAACCGCTTATAGTTTTATGCCGCCAAGTTTGGATGATATACTCATGGCAGATACAACCGCGCCTTCATGTAAACCATTGCCAATGTACGCCCCCGCATAGAACGTATTCTTGTGGCCGTTAATTTTATGGAGTCGCTTTATTTTGTCATCATGGTTTCTACTGTACTTAGGGACTTTGTGATTTGCCCTATGAAGAATTGACTCTTTTGTAATAATTTCATCTAGATTATGAGCAAAACTATAATGATCGCGTGTTTGTAAATTATAAACCGTATTTTGATATGTATTATACCCAATGGTAGAATTATGGAATTGAAAAAATAAATCCATCGGAGTTTTTTTTATGTTTTTATAGGCCCCATAAAACGATAGGTCCTTATGTGCAATAGTCTTAAAGCTTTGGTCCTCCCAGTCCTTGAAAATTTCATTTTCTATATCGCTCATATCAATAAGAAGGCCTTTAACACTTCCCGGAGTCGTCGCAATAATGATAGCATCATAAAAGTACTCCTCTCCGTTCGTTTTGAGACTGATGCCTTGGGTATTTCTTTCAACCTTTATAGACTGCGCATTACATTTAATCTGCATCTTGGACTTTCTTAAAATAGTTTCCAAATAACTGTAAACACCTCCTTCTAAAAAAGACCACCGGGAGTTTGGCAAGGATAAAATATAGGGATTTAAAAGAGATTGAGGTAGTTGGCGCACCAAAGCAAAAGGTGTAGAGAAACTTAGCATAAACAAAGCCTGCATGTAGTTACTATAAAGATCTTGCGAGAAACTGAATTCATCGAAAGTCAAACCCTTAGTTGTGGTTTTAGCTGTTTGGTATTCAAAATTTTTTTGCGATTTACTTAATTCCAATAATTCTGAATAATATCTATTATCAGTAAGAAACTTATATATGGAATTGATATTTAAATAAGATTTTATCCGTGCAGGATAAAATCGATGAGCCGAAAAAAGAGAAATAGATGGCTTATAGCTATGGTAGGGTACATTAAGATGCTTCAATAACTTATGAAAGTTAGGGTAATAGCTTTCGCTAAAACCCAAAACACCGTTTTCAATATTCAAGTGATTGGGTAGCTTAGTGTCAAGTACATTCTTATTCAAAGTCCTCACATTGCCACCCAATAGTGGCTGTTTTTCATAAATGGTAATGTCATGCTTTTCACTTAATAAGTACCCTGAAACTATACCACTCGCACCGCCCCCTATTACAGCAATTTTCTTTTTTTCGCTCATTTAATCCTTATTGATAGAACAATTGAAGTCGGTTTTGTCAAACCAATCGATAATTACAACAATTTGTTCGTCACAATATAAATATATTTATTTTCAATTATTTACGGTTAAAGTAGTTTTAATTTTTTTAAATGATAATAGAGCCCAATATAATGTAATCAACAGAACTTTTGATTTTAATCATTTAAAACATTAATCATTTTTTTTAATAATTATATGATTAAAAAACAATTCAATCTCGTATGGGATTTAAACCTTAACCCTTTCTTTCTTACGTTGGCGTTTTTTGTTTTGAGAAATAACTAACTGAAAACCTCTATTTTAAATCCTTTAAAGGTTAATCAGTGACTTTATAGACGGAAGCTATCTGAAAAGCAAGAAGATTGGCAGGAACATGAGATTATTGCATAAAAAAACCTCTCAATTGCTTGAAAGGCTTGTGTTTATTAATAGATGTGACAAAACCAATTGTATGCAAAACCATTGTGGTTATAATCCGCAATGGTTTTGCGTTTTAATGTTTAGATTACTGGTAAATTTTCAGGAGAATGATGTTCGTGAACCAATTTCCATTCACCCTTTGTTTTAACAAATAACAACGTAATTAGGTTATTGACTTTATAACCTACTGGTCCGTCTTTAATATCCACTACAAAATCTGAGATAAAGGTTACATTAGCTACATTCTCATGATATACAACAATATTCACAGTATTAGCTTTAGCTGCAAATTGAGTAACTTTGTTATTACCAAAAAATGCGCGTTCATTAGCTTCATTCTCCTCACTATTGAAAGAATATCCAGTAGCACCATCGTAGTTGAATTCAGTAAACTTTTTGCCATAGGCATGAAAAGAGATAAGTTCATCCATGTTTTCGGGTCCTGTTCCAGAATTTGCCATTATACTTGCTCCAATGGCCCCAAAAGTTGCTAAGACCTCTTGCTGTGCAGGTGAAGTTAGGTCAGCAGGTCCAGAAGGATAGGATCCGGTTTCGACCCCTGTTGATTCTCCAACATTTACAGGAGAATGATGTTCGTGTACCATTTTCCAATCACCATCCGTTTTAACAAATAATAAAGTAATTAGATTATTGACTGTATGCAACTCTTCATTAATCAACAGTTCAAAATCTGAGATAAAGGTTAAATTAGCAACATTTCCATAATATACAGCAATTTTCAAAGTTCCAGGGACAGCGGCAAATTTTTGTACTCCTCCTGGGTCTACTATAGTACCAAAAAGCGTACGTTCTGTAGCTTCATTTTCCGCAGCAGTGTAAGAATGTCCCACACCATTAAAATCGTAGTTGAATTCGGTAAACGTGTATCCCTCATAATCATGAAAAGAGATAAGTTGGTCTATAAATTCATTTGGAACATCAACAGTACCGTCCGACTTTGTACCATATCCTTTTCCAGCTCCGAGTGTAATATTTGTTGCAATGTCCACAAAAGTTGCTAAGACCTCTGCTTCTTCTTTTGGATATGCCCGGTGAATTTCAGATGAACCGTGGGATTCAGATGCGCTCTTGGATAAAGATGCGCTTTTAGAAGCCAATTCTGATCCTTCAACACTGTAATCATTAATTGAACACCCATATAAAAGAAATAGGGATGTA
>Ga0208304_10000469_pt1 | contig 21486 bp, 34 predicted proteins | sample ColrivemetaGS713_FD_187603 | JGI IMG/M metagenome (GOLD analysis project Ga0208304, IMG submission 187603) | Estuarine microbial communities from the Columbia River estuary - Flood tide ETM metaG S.713 (SPAdes) (version 2) | ecosystem: Environmental > Aquatic > Marine > Intertidal zone >... | reverse complement strand
TAATGTTCTTAGGTCTCAAGGTGAAACTGCCCTTGCGGGTCAGCTTGCGAGTCAGATGTCTACATCAGTAACCCAAGCGCAAGCGCAAGAGCGTTTAGATATTCAGCGTTTAACAGCGGAGCAAAAAAAGACAGAACTAGGTGCGGGTGATAAGAAATATATTAGAGCCGTTAGTGATGAGGCTGATGTGGCAGGAAGTCAAGTAAGTACTCTTCTAGGTTTAGCTAATGATTACTCCAGAACTAGACCTATGGGTGGTGTTGGTGGTAAAGCAATGGACAAGTGGAAAGCTACTTTCGGAACTCAAGATGAAGTTTCGAGAATTAAAACACAGTTCCAATCTGTAGTAAATACTAACATTATCAACAGCTTACCCCCTGGAGTTGCATCGGATAAAGACATTGAAATGGCTAAATCTGGCTACATGAATAACTCATGGAGTGCAGAGCAAATTGAAGAGTTTCTTAGAGGTCAAGCCAAGCTATCAGCCTTTGTAGCAGAAAAGAAGAACGCTAAAGCTAAATGGGTGTCTGATAGAGGAGGAGATTCTTCAGGATTTAACGAACACTGGAGAGAGGTTATTTCGCAGGAAGGTTATAAAGAAATGGTGTCTCAGAAATATGGCTTGAGTGCTTACAGAATACCTGCTCCTGATGTTGACTTTAACCCCGATTTAGTGCCTACAGGAAATACCAGTGGTCAAGTTAACCCACTAGGGAGACGTAGATAATGACGGATAGAACTTTACCTTCAGGTCAAGTGATTCGTGGAGTTCCTGATAACTTTACGAACGCACAACTAAAAGAATATGCTATAACTAACGGTTTAGCTACAGAAGAAGACTATAACCGAGACATGAAAACTAACGCTGACTATTTTTCCTTAGTAGGTGAGATAGGCGGTAGTGTTGGCGGTGCTATTGCAGGTGCTAAGTATGGAGCATCTGTAGGTACTGCTGTGTCGCCTTTCTTCGGTACTCTTATCGGAGGAGCAGTAGGGGCGGCTACAGGTTACTTTGCAGGGGAAGTAATTGAGTCTTATTCAGAAGATAGAGACTTTGATGTAGAAAAGGAAACACAAAATGCTTTAAAAGCAGGTGCAACAGACGCGGCATTCGGTGGTGCTTTCGGTCTTTTAGGTAAAGGACTATCTAAGGTATACAAACCTATGAGAGCAATGTTTCAGCCTGTATATCTTAAAGGTGGTAATGAGTCAGAGGTAGCGGAGACAGTATTGGCTATCAGGAGAGGAGAGACCACCTTAGAGGAAGTAGCCGCAAGGGGTGATATTAACGCTGAGTTTGCTAGAAAGGTTGAGGAAGGTCTTGTTAAAAGAACGGAAGACCTTGAGAGAGCCGCTCGTTTACAAAGTAAACTTGCCGACAGCGGTACAGGTCTGTTCCCTTCACAGGCTGTTCCTGAGTATAAGGGCATGGGTCTAGCGCAAGACTATTCGTCATCTTCTTATCTACTAGGTAAGAACTATGATGAAACATTAAAGGGTCAGGACGATTACATTACCGCACAGTTTACTGAATTAGTCGGTAGAGCCACCACGGATAAGACTAGAGAAGAAACAGGCATTGCTTTAGCCAAGCTAGTACAAGATTCAGACAAAGCCTTACAAGCTGTTGTAGACCCTTTGTATAAGGCTATTGACAAAGAAGGTGCTGTATTCGTAGGGACTGGTAATGTTAAGAATGCAGTTAGGCGTGGCTATGATAAATTACGTGCTAAAACATCTTCTCAACAGTCTGTGATGAAAGCTGTAAACGCTATTCCCGCTAAGTTAACCCCTGCTGAGGTTGTCAAGCAGAAAAGAAAACTAACCCAGTTATTGCCCAATGTTGCAGGAGACCCTATAGCGCGTAAGATGATTAATAGTGCGCTTAAGAACTTAGACGGAACATTGGCTCGGAATAAGAACCTTGTGCGTCCTGCTTCTACTATCGCTTTAGGTAAGGATGCTCTTAACTTATTAACAAACAAGTTTGGTGAGACAGGTATTTCAGGTGGTCATAAAGAGATTGCTCAAAAGTTAAACAGCTTACGAAAAGATATGTCATTTTCTGAAGCACATAAAGAGCTTTCAGAGTTAAAGGCTCGACAAAGAAATATGCAGAAATCTGTGGGTGAGAAAAGCACTCAGGCAGAAAAGTTAATTAACAAGGCTATCGGAGAGTTGGAAAACTCAATGGAAAGTGCCGCTAAAAACTTTAATCCTGAACTAAAGATAAAGTACGACAACCTTAAAAAGATGTACAAAGAAGGGGTTGACACTATACACGGCAAATGGATAACAAAGTCACTTAACAAAGACAACGTAGCTGACATCGGTCAATACTTAGTAAAGAGCGGTGAGAACATTGGCGTTAATGAAGTAAAAGCATTAATCGCTAAAGCTAAACAACTTAAAGTAGATAATGCGGGTAACAATATATTAGAAAGCATTGAGAAAGAGTTTTTAAACAACCTGTTCCCACAGAAAAATACTAAAGAAGGTACTGACTTTGTTCGTAGAATGAACACAGCTAAGTTCCGTGATACGTTCAACGCTATTGTTGGTAAAGAAAAAGGAGATAAGCTAGTAGAGTTAGGCAAGGAAATTAAACAACTGTCTGATGGTATTAAAGGCTCTGAGTCTGCTCTTTCTCTATCTGTACGTTCGGGAGAACTCAGTGGGATAAGGAATCCTACTCTTAGTGGTGGTTTAGGTTTTGTAGTATTAGGTTCTTTTGTAAAGAAAGCTATGAGTCCTGAAAAGATTCAATCTAAGATAAATCAACTTAAGATAATAAACGCAAAGTTACTTAAGGGAGAACCGATACCTAAAGGTCTGATAACAAGGTTCATGGAAAATATGGGTCAGACTGGAGCAGGAGCAGGTTTGGCTATTGGTGCTACAGTACCGCAGGAATAACAAAAGGGGGCATTGCGCCCCCTTAGTTTTACCTATGCTATTTCACACGCGCCTCCGACACACGCCAGTTCTTGCGAACCTGTAGTATTATCTTCCTTCTCGAAGTGTTCTAAGTCTTCCCACTTAATATCCACTGGCATAGCCGCTAGTAACTCCTCATACTTCTCAGCGGTTATGTCCTCATAAGGGGCTTGCTGATAAACATGGTCACTCACAGGCAACAAACTAATACCACTGACACTATCAAAGTTATCCCATATCCACTGTGCTATTTGCAGGAACTCACTATCTGTATAATAAACAGTGATACTTGGCTTATGTTCACACCAGTAATCTTGGTACTTCTTCCAGACCTTTAGCTGTTCCATCGCACCGACCTGTTTTACTGTAGTACTGCTGTCGGGTGACTTGATAGGGAAGCCAAAGACCAGTGAAGACTTACTCATTACGTCATCTTCTACAGGGAAACCTGCGGCTGTCATGTACTGAGCAAGCGGGTCTTTCTTGTCTGAACGTACTCTACGGATATAATGCTTAGAAAAACGGGGATGTATGCCACTAGCAGAGTCAACAAGCTGAGACACAGTACCGCTTGGCTTAACACAAGTAATAGCCGCAGACTGAGCAATGCCAAGTTTGTCAGCCCATTCTTTATTAGTTTTGATTGCAACATCTTTCATCTCCGTCAACCACTTATCTAGGTCAGGCGAATCTTTACCCAACAAGTAATGGTCACATATCCCAGTTAAACTTACACCTAATAGTGCTTCTTCTTCTGTGTTTCTCTTCCATACATTGCGTAGGTAGCGGAAGTCAGTCAAGGTAGCCTGTAGAGTTCCGATGATGGAAGCTACTTCAACTTTCTTTTTAAGACTAACAAGGTCATCGTCTGCACGTATAACGACCTCAGATAGGTTACAGAACTGATTACTGCGTAGGATAATCTCAGAGCAAGGGTTAGTGCCAAAGTCCTGCTCAGGGTCTCTACGTCCGTTCTTAGCGGCTATCTTCTGTGCCGCCACACGACTAAAGATACCACGTTCACCTGCCTTACTATCGTACATGGTGTGCATCTCAGTAAGGAATGACTCAAAGTCTGGCTTCTCTGTGTACGCTACGCTGTTGTTAGCCAGTCTACGTTGTCCTTCATCCATCCACCACTGACCAGACTTAGCCTTAGCCATACGTGGGTCTGATAGGTTTGACAAACTAATCAATGCTGACCTACGTACACCACCGACAACTACAATGTCTGCAATCTTACATACAACATCGTGACACTCAATGCTCGTCAGCTTACGTCCGTGTGCCTTCTGGAATATACCTACGCAGAAGTTAAACAAATCCTCAAGAGGCTCTGCGCCACTAGCACGACCACCAAAGGTCTTGAGTCTAGCACCTGATGGGCGTACCTTACTCATGTCCCACTTAGGTATCTTACCTGCGTACAGCATAGCGATTAACTCACGGAATGCACTAGCCCAACCAATCTTGCTGTCTGCTACTACAATGGTACTGTCAGTCTCATGGAATGACTCAGCGATGACTGGTAGCTTGGTAATGAAGTTACGTTCAACACTGAACCCTACGCCTGTACCACACATAAGTACGTACATAAGCTCATCAAAGCTACGTGGTGAGTCAATGTGGAGGTAGCTACAGTTAAACCCTGCTACATTATCCTTGTCTAACGCTTCACCCGCTGTCATCATACAGCGCATACTGGGCATTACTTCTAAGTTGTATATAGCATTGTATAACTTCTTGCCTTCAGCCTTGCTTATCTGACCACGACCATCCCAGAAGTCTACGTAACGCTGTACTGTCTCTGCCCATGTCTCACGTCTACCTTCGACAGGTAGCCAACGTGCGTAACGGGACTTGTGTATAAACTGTTGGTATTGATTCATTTCTATTCTTCTCCTGTTTCTAGGCACGCAGAGCAAGGTGTTGTGTCTGTGTGTTCTGTTTCACTATAAGGGTCGAAACCTTCTAGCTCTGAGCCGTGACAAACCTCACAGCCTGTTATTAACTCCCCGTATTCATCTAAAAAACTCCAATCTGTAGGCATTATTTCTTATCCTCTTCCTTTTTGTCTTTAGGTTTCTGTTGTGTTTTGTTAAAGATTGCGTCCCAATTACTAGCAAACTTCTTGGAGTCTTCAGCGGGTCGTTGTGCCGACCCCTTGCCTCCGTGTGTTTGACCCTTCATTGTTTGTTCTCCTCTATCAGTCTATTCAAGTACCACTGAGCCTTCTCTAAGTCCTCTACTGCTTTACCCTTGCGTTCATAACGCCACAGGTACTTCATAGTATTGCCCTTGAGATAACCCTTGAATGCGTCTGGTGTCATAGACTCTTCGATGGCTTCAATACATTCTATCTTGCCGTAGTTATAGTGCTGAGGACTGTTGACCACATCTTCATTCTTGGTCACGAAGTCTTCATACTTCTTAATCAACGCAGGGTGCTTCTCTCGTAGTGCATCCCAGTCAGCGGGTGTTGCCTCATCAATGCTCATTGTTTAAACTCCTAAATAGCTTTCTTTTTCTCGTCTTATCGGCTTTCTTTCTCAATGCCTCAATCTCAGCTACAATATCAGCCATTCCTATTATCTCACCATAATGAGGTGAATCAGGATTGTTGTCGTACATATCTCGTTCTTTGATATCGTCATCAATGCTCATAATCATCCTCCGTAAATAAGTCTCTGTTCCTAATTAATCTATCCTCGAAAGCCTCTAGCAAGTCCTCAACTGATATGTCTAATGCTTCGACAACCAGTACCGCATCGTAGTCCCTTGCTACTGCTTCCTTGAGTTCCTCCAATGTATGTGACATCATTCTTTTCCTTCAACGTATTTGACAAGTTCCTGTGCGGTACTTAGGGTGTAGTGTTTCATACCTTCCTTCTCACACCACTGACCCATTGTAATCTTACCGCCCTTCCGTACCTTCTTATGTTCATTCGATAGTAGGAATACTAATTCGTAACCATCTACTGATATTGTATCACGAATTGACTTATATTTCAAGGTGTCACCTACACGAAAGAAACCTTTTACTTCCACTACTGTCTTACTTGATTCATGTACAAAGTCTGGCATATAAGTTCTGAACACTGTGTAGGGCATTCCGTATGGCTCGTAGTCAAACCCCTTACGTTTAACCTCCTTTGAGAACTCCTTTTCCAGTGCTGACCTAAACTTACCGCTAGTCTTTCTAGGCTTATATTTGCTCAAGGTTAATCTCCTGTACTCTAGGCTCGTTGACTACCTCACTTAGGAACTTCGGACCATACGAATAGGCAAAGGCTCTTAGTTCTGGATAGCAATGCTTCTTGTACTGACAGTAGGAACACTTGATGCCTAGCTTCTTGTTACCTGACTTACCATCTGGTACTGTCTCGGTACATAGCTCAGTAGGCTCATCTCCCTTAACCATCTCCTTAACGTGTTTAATACGCTCCCTAATGTCTCCCTTGATGTGTTCGTGTATAGGGGCTTGGGTATCCTCTAGGTCGTACTTAAGTACCGCGAGATGTCCATTGGCTTTGTCCATAGCTAACCAACCGAACTCAGTCTCACCACAGGCATGGGCGTATGCTTTAATCTGGTCAACGTAACCAAAGGCATCGTCCATAGCCAGTGTACCATCCTTAAACTTCTTGAACCCAAAGGAACTGGCTGACTTAACGTCCACTACAAGCCCGTCAATCTTACAGTCCATGTGTCCCTTGATACCCTCTACTTCACATACACGTTGCTCGTCTGATACTTCGTGTCCTGCCATGCGTGTCATAAACAACAGCATCTCTTCAATCAAGTGACCATACATAAACTTAATGTAGGTAGCAGGTTTAATCTCTTCCTTCTCAGTACCATTAACAACATTCCATAAGACCCTATCGTCACGACCAATGTTTGACAGGCGCAATGTTCTTCTATCCGTTGTACGCTTACGTCCGAACTCGGTACGCATTAGAGTCTTCATGTTCTCACCGAACAGTTCAATCTCAGCCTCTACGTCTACGGATTCCTCTGCCTCTTTAGTCTCCATCAATCGGTATATATCATCTACTAATGTGTGTATTGTTTTACTCATCATCTATATCCTTGAATGCCTTAATGACATCACTTGAAAATAACTTACGTAGGTTGACCAAGTGCATACGGCTTGCGTTATGGTCTCCCCCTGATACACTCCTGAACGTATCTAACTTATTAACAATCTTCTTTAACACTGGTGTTTTAAATACTAATGTACAGTACTCATCGTCACCTATGCAGAGGTTATGAAACCAGTAGTCTGATTCGGTAGCCTCAATGCCTGACGGCTTGCCCCAAGACTGGTACTCAATGCAGATGTTACCTGTCTTCTGCCATAGGTCCTTCTCTGATTTAACTTCAATCTTCTTGTCCTGTAACATCTCAGCTACCTTATCCTCTCTGACTTCTCCGTACTGTAAGTCGAGGTCGAACTTCTTTCTATCTGCTTTGCAAGGTTTCATTGTGCATTCCTCTGACGTTTTTTAATGTTCCTAATCGTCTTCTTAGAGTTACATTTCTTACAGATATAATCACCTTTTTTAGAACTACTGACCGCCCAGTTGACACCCTTCTCTAGCTCAACGCCACAGTGGTTACAGTCCTTAGTGAGTTTCCGACCAGTTGTCTCCGACTTGGTACTCCCCTGCAAGAGGGCAATTAAGTTTGTAATAAATACCCGCGGCTTCGATGCAAGACACTGCAAGCCTTCCGAAAACTTCTGCCTCATCTGCTCTAACTTCTGTTTGAATTTCATCATGTATATTACCTATAAATTTGTAGTCAATTTTCCAAGCACTAGCGTATTCGTCTAGCAAACATAACGCCTTCTTCATAACGATAGCACCTGCCGATTGTAGCAGAGTGTTTAGTGCTGAGTGTTCTGAGCGTACAGCGACTCGTCTCCTATCCAGTCCGTGAACATAACCTCTTCCAGATGCCACGCTAACTCTTTCTCGTAGGTCTTTAAGAGATGGCGTGTTTGAGAGGAACTTCGCCTTAAGTCTTCTACCATCAACAGCAGTTCCTCCAACGATACTTCCGATTTTTGCGTCCCCTGCTCCATACAAGAACGCATATATGAAAGTCTTTGCCTGACTTCGTGTGTCAACACCGCTAGCAAGTTGGTTTGCTGTATGAATGTCTCCAGTGAGTATTTCATTTGTATATCCCTCATCGTTCATATAATGTGCAAGCATACGTAGCTCAAGCCCTGATGCATCCATACCGACAACCTTGTAGCCTTTGGGTACTGTCCAACAGGCTCTACAGTCCTTGCCATAGGGTGCGCTTGAACTTGGCACTTGTGCTACATTGGGACTAGAGTGTGTCATACGTCCCGTTACAGCACCATTAGCATTAACATAGCCATGCACTCGTCCATCATCTTCAACAGCATCTAGCCAACTCTGTACCTGTGCAATACGCTTCTGAACCATTAGGTATTCAGCAATCATATTAGCTTCGGGTATACCAGTGACCTTAGATAAGATAGCTTCGTCTACAATAACGTGTCCCTTCTCTGTAAACTTCTCTGGCTTCCAACCAAAGAACTGCAAGTATCTGCCTATCTGCTGACGTGAACCTAAGTTAAATGCAGGGTAATCAATACGACTGAAAGGTGCTGTATAGTTCTCCCACTGGTCTCCTAGAAACTTAAGACCAACTACGGACATCGTGCCGTCCTTCTTGTACTTAGGTGTTATCTCCTTGACGAATGTAGGTAATGGTTTAAATGTTTCATGTACCTTATCTTCAAGGTCGTACTTCTTTTCCTTAAGTTGTGCAAGCAATATGAAAGCGTGTTCTTGGTCTAGTAACCAACCATTGTCTGTTTGCTTTGTAATAATGCTTTGTACTTGATGCTCAAGGCTAATGCTTTCGCTTCCGAAACCTGCCAGTACACTTCGTAACGCGTTGTACACTTTGACATTAACAAGCACATCTTGCTTACAGTAGTCCACCATATCCTGAGAAAATGTATCCCAATCACTATGTTCTCCTTTCGGGAAACCTAAACGCTGTCCCCAACTATCCAATGAATGACCACCTTCCCGTGATGGGTCAGTGAGTCGTGACAATACTAATGTATCTGTAATCTTACAACTACTAAAGTCTGTACCTAACAATCGTTCAAGAACTGGTACGTCATAGCCAATGATGTTGTGACCAATGACCTCAGCATCTTTGATATAAGCATTGAAGTCCTGCAACGTATCACCTGAGAACTCAACTGTCTCTTGGTTTGATAGGTCACAAGCAACGATTACCCAGACCTTTGTAGGCTGTAGACCGTTAGCTTCTATATCAAAAACAACCTGCTTCACTTAGAACTCCTGATTATCATCGTTAACTGGACAAGTTGTTTCAATCATACGCCCAGTATCTTTGTCGTAGTAGAGGTAGCAAGCCGCCCCTGTAAGTCCTGCGTATCGGTTCTTAAGTATCCGTACTGTAGTGGTGTTCCTTACCTGTGCATCTTGGTTCTGTTGGTCACGTTCTAAACCAATCACCATGTCCGATAGCTGTGCGATTGCCGCTGAACCTCGTAACTCAGCCAAGCTAATCTGTCCACCGTCTTCGTGTGCCTTACCTGATGGTCTACGTAGATGTGACACCAAGAATAAACCAACACCTGTCTCCTGCACTAACTGTCGTAGCTTAGTCATGATGCTGTCAATGGCTTTACGTTCGTCACCATTCTCTTGGTCTGACACAACGATACTCAAGTGGTCGAGAATAATCCATTTACAATCAAGACCTTTCGCCATATACCTAATGCGACTTAGTAAGTTATCCTCATTGGTAGAACCCCAGTGGTCAAACATATAGATACGTCCTGTACCTAACGTGTTGTCCCAGAATACCTTTTTGTCTTCCCTGCTAAACTCGCGGCTCAGATGTAGAGTCTGGTTTGCCTCGATGCTCATAATCCCCAGAGCAGTCTTAGGTATGTCTTCTTCCAATGCGAGTATGCCGATGTTGTCATCTGTTGCACCTAGTAAGTAGTGTTCCAACTCTCTGACAATCTGTGACTTACCCATACCAGAACCACTGGTAATCGTTACTAGTTCCTTCTCCCTGAAACCATAGGTCATCTCATTCAAGCAAGTCCACGGATACGGAATGGACTTAACGTCTTCCTGTGCTACGATGGACTCCCAAGTATCTAGTCCTGCGATGATACCGTCTGGTTGGTAGGTCTTAGCATTCCACCATTCCCTGATGAACCCTTGCACGTTGCGTTCCTTCAGCATTTCACCCGCATCCTTGACGGGTAACTTTACGTTCTTCGCTTTGTTGGGTGTAAATAAATCTAACACCGCACGAGATGCTTCCTGACCCGCATTGTCATTGTCGAAACAGATGACTACGTTCTCGAATGATTCAAGCCACTCCAAGTTCTGCTTGATGTCCTTCACTGCGCCTGATGCTCCTGAGCGTATTGACACTACAGCCCACTTACCATCAAACATTTCCGATACCGCTAGGGCATCAGCTTCTCCCTCTACTACTGTTATGTATTTACCACCACCTTTAAACGCTTGCTGACCAAACAGACCTGCGTTATCAAACGTACCGCTTGCATAGAATGATTTACTGCTTACTATGCGTGACTTGTTCCCTGTCTGCGCGCCTGTGTCCTTGTCAAAGTATGGGTAGTGGTGCTTGCTTATCTTACCCTCTGTGTCGTACTCAACTGTAACGCCAAACTTCTTGCACGTTGCCTCTGATATACGTCTATCGGGTATTGACGCTACTACTCCTGTCATCTCTAGTTTCCTGTTCGCTTTAGGTTTACTTTCCACAACCTCTCCGTTGCCTCTCTCGTAGTGGTCACAACCGCCTGTAAAACAGACGGCATGACCATCGGAGTACCTCGCGAGATTGTTCTTAGAGCCACACGATGGGCATGGCTCATGTTTAACAAAATGCGAGTCAGTCATTAGAAGTCGCCACCGCTTCCCTCATACTCAGCTAATTCTAATACCTTTAGCTTTTCGAGGTAAGTACCAGTACCATGTACAGGGTGAGAATTACCCTCTTTATACTGAATACGTACCTTAGAGCCTCTGGTCACTCGACCATCAAACTCTGCGCCCTCTGCGTCATAGACAGGTACGTCAAACTTACTACTAAACTTGCGCTGTTTGACACCCTCATACTCTCTCAGTTTGACACCCATGTCTGCTAGTTGTGTGGCATCTGAATCATCTAAAGAAAGCACTACTGAATATTTACCTGTATCCTGACCATTATAAACTTCAGTTGTTTCTAACTCCGCAAATGCGATTGTTCCTTCTATCGTTAACATAGTAATTTACCTTTGTGTTATTAATTAAAGATTACTTAAGTATACTTTAGAATATATCTTTAAAGGTTATAAACTAAAGTACCTATGTATAGTATATCATGTTTGTTTACCGATTGCAACTCCTATATAGTTAATTTGAATTAGGTACTGGTAATGTAGGAAAACTAAAGAATCTTCCCCCATTACCCATAGTACTCCTATAACCCGTAACAGGTTCTTAGTTATTACTCCTAATTATACCATTGTCTTCCGCAATCGACCAGTTCTCCTCTATCGCCTCGTCTGATGCTGAATGACAAACTGTGCATAAATCAAGGTGTTCGTCTGTCACTCTATCACGTTTTCTTAGTTCAGCCTCCGTTAATATAACATCACAGGCTTTACATCTACTCATCTTCAATTTCCTTGTATGGTCTTCCGTAGGTAATCACTAGGAACGGTAATAAGATTACTGTACCCTCAAAGGGCATTGTACTATGTTCCTTTGTTTCGCTGTTATAAGTCCACACTGGTCGACTATCAACGAACTCTAAGTCTATACCTACACCATTCCTTAGTTCCACTGTAAATAGTTTATTAAATACTATTGCATTAATCATTGTACTTTGCTCCTAGTCTGGTTTTAACTTCCTTAATACGTTCCTGCATCTCCTGCTTGCCTATTGGCGGGTATAGCTTTGCTAGTCTCTCTGTCTCCTCTCTTGCCTCAATTCTTCTTAATGATGCCTCATCTTCATCAAAGGGCTTCTCTGTATAACTCTCATAGTACCCTTTACCCTCACAGTAATCACTGTAATCATAACTCCCACAATCATCATATCTACTCATTACTATTTGCTCCCATTTGTTGTGCGTATTCATAACCCTGTCTGAATCCCTCTGTATAGTCCTTATTGCTTTCCTCTGACTCGTCAAAAGGGTACGAGTGTAAAGCGTCATATTCGCCTCTCTCGTAGTCTGTTAGCTGTTTATAATACTGGTACATTGTTAAATACTTTTCATCAGCCTCATCTTCAAGTTGACTCTGCTCTCTATAGTCTTTACTCATTGTCTTAGCCTCTCTTTACCAATTATGTATTACACCTGCAATTATAAACAAACAGGTAATAAAATTCAACCCTACAATCACAGTACGCACTAGTGCAATGTAATCAGCCTCGCGGTTACTAGCACCTGACTTCTCTCCCAGTGCTTTAACCCATATACGCCACATCTTAAGAACGTTATGCATAGGGCTTATGCCTCTCTACTATTACGTCAGTATAGCCGTCATTCCGCCAGTTACTGGCTATCCTGTAGGCTTCTTCTCTGCTTACTAGGTGAGAGTTTACCTCTACACCGCCAACCCATATTGTATATAACATTATAATAACCCCTTACTGGTTAAACTCTCAACCGCATAATCAAAACTATGTACCGCGTATTTCGCTCTCAGGTCTGTTTTCTGCTGTCTCAGCTTTCTAGTAGTATCAGCACCCCAACCGTATTGCTTATAGGATTCATTATACTTTGCTGATAGCTTTCTTAGCTTATTTCTGTACTCTGCATAATTCATGATATAACCCCTGTAAATACTTGAATCACCGCCATAGCATAAATGCTACCTATTGACACATTCCACAATAGCGCACGAATCTTATCGCGCTTTTGCTCCCGTTCAAACTGTTTCAACGCTAAGTATCGTTCTGCTGAATAATTCATAAACACCTCTTAAATTCAATTCTAAGCCATTTACTGGCTAACCTATACTATCCTACTAATAAACACTAGAAAACGCCTTACAAGGGATTACAAGGCGTTCTATGGTGCTTACTCCTATTATGCCACCTCAATTTATTTTCTCCAGTTTAAAGTGATGCGTATTAAAATCTACAGTATTAAAAAACTTGGTTGCTACAAATCTAGTTTCAAAGGTTCCGAGTATTCTATCTGTATCGGTTTCTACAATATGATACAAATAATCGTTAGTTTTTTTAGCGTATAGGCTTCTATCTGCTTGTGCCATATCCATTTTATTTATCCTTTCTAAATGTATTAGTATAATAAACATAATCTACACCGTACTGCTTTGCGATTACTGGGAGCAAGGGCTTTATTGAAAGTTTAGCCTCAGTATCAAAATCCCTAGTTGTAAATTGAGATTCGACTGTAAGCAAAATATAGCCATCTGCATCTACTATAGAATAAGTGTGTTTAGTCATGTTATGCCACCTGTTTAAAGTTTAATTAATTTAATAACGCCTACTGTTAGCCAATAGGCGCGATAAATTAACTAGCCTGATTATACGCTATATTTAATTCGTGTTGTTTATCGAGACAATCCTGGTATGTGTCGTAGAAAAATTCGTCACCGGTCTCAAAACATGTTGCTAAGTATTCAACATTGTCGCCCACTAGCGAACAAATATTAATGCCATTATCTAGCGCAATGTAAACATAACCACTGTTCTCATTGAATCCTACTGCTTCAACGTCAATTAAGTAATGCCCTAGTAATGTACCTAGCGCGGTAAAGCAATTAGCCAGTCCTACAGTCTCACAATATTGCATGTTATCAAAGTTTGAAATTTCCATAATAAATCACCTGTTAAAAGTTAATGTTTAAATAAATATAATAAAGCCACCTCAGAGAAGTGACTTGATGTAATTACTTAACCTTAAGTGTAGATTCTAATAGCTCATTTATTGCTTGTCTAGTGCAAGCGTATTTTGCTGACTTATATTTATCTGCCTTTTTAGTGTATAATTCCAAATCATTAACTAAACCATTAACAGTATTAATAACTTCTTTAGGGTTAGTTATGTCTACTAAAATGTTGTAGTCAAAAAGTTTAAGTTTAATTTCCATGTTATCGCCTCCATTGGCGTAGTTAAATAAATATAAGCGAGCCTACTGGTTTAGTCAATAGGCTCTATATATTTACTTAAGCAGGGTAGCATTCCTTATCATACGCATCAGACCATGCTTCACTATATTCATTAACGCCATAGTCGCTGATGGTTTCTTCAGGCTCTTGGTCGTATTCTAATATCACCGCAAAGACTGCTAAGGTTTTGAATAGATGCCCGGTCTCTGACTGTTCAGCTTCAGTGGTAGGTCTCTGCCACTTAATGTAAGTGAAATCTACTGACTCGATAGCCTCTTTAGCCTCTTTATATCCATAGGTCTTGGTTAATAGCTCGCCATCTTCACCGTCACGAATAACCAAACGGAAACCTTTATTGATAGCGTATTTAATGTTATGTAAATATGCTTTTTTCATAATGTATATACCTATATAGTTAATTAATTGATAGGTACATCATATAGAAGTACAAGCAGATTACCAATAACTTTTATGCATATGGATTAAGATTGTCATAACAAAATGTTATAACCTATGCTAGACCAGGATACGCTAGGCTGTAGCCCAGTGATAGCAAGGGCTTGAGAGAATCCCCGCGATTAAGCCTATAACCCATGTCCTAGTATAGCCTGACCATAACCCCGCTTAGAACGCATTATATTAGCTTACAAGACTATATAACCTGAGCGCATAACATAAGCATGACAACATAACTAAATGTTATTGGATTACTGGTGTTGTTCTATGGTAGTCCGATTGTGTCCCTGAGGTATCCACTAGCGTACTCACTTCCCCCCGTCAAGTCTCCTTGTGACCGCCTTAAGGATACTGGTCATTGTGTATAACCTGTGGATAACCTGTGGATAACTCAGCCCCTGTGGATAACCTGTGGATAACTTGTGGATAACCTGTGGATAACTTGGGGGGGGGGGGGTCTGTAGGATTTTTATAGTGTGACTGTACCCGCCTGTATACTAAAAAAGCCAATATTCAATAAAAAGAATTAATCTAAGTTTATCCTCTAAGTTATTGTTTTCCTTGAGTATTGTGACGGGTACTTAAGTATGACAAATATTAATACAAAAGGACAAAAGTATTACTATTAGTTATGGAACTAAAAAGTTGGCTCGCGGGTCTAAATAAGCTAATAAAGTACTTGACATTACGTTATAAATATGCTATAATATACTTATAGTATAGATTAATTTAAAGCCTTAAGGATACTTAAGTAGTCTTAGATATTATTCTTTAATGATTATTCTTTAAAGTTAAATACTAAACGCTTCCCTAAGTATACTTAAGATAACTTAAGGAGAATACAATGGACGATAATACAGCTACTCCGAAAAGGAGAAGGGGCAGACCTAAGAAGTCAGACATGGTGTCAAGAAAAAAAGGCACTACTGGTTTGTCAAGAGGTCGCCCGAAGGGTGATGCGGCTATCATTAACGAGTACAAGGGTAGGATGTTGTCATCCCCTAAGTCTCGTAAAGTCCTAGACTCTATATTCGATGCGGCACTTAACGATGACCATAAGAATCAGGCGGCGGCATGGAAGTTAGTCATGGATAGGATATTACCCACAGCTGTATTTGAGAATGATGTCATTAAGGGCGCGGGTAAGTCAGCGATACAGATAAACATTACTGGAGTTGGAGGAGCAGAGACTACAGTGGTGTCAAATCAAGATGATGATGTCATAGACGATGGAGAAATTATGGATTTCACAGAGGTGAATAATGGCTAAGTACTTTGATAGAGACGAGTTTGCTTGTCAGTACACAGGCAACAACGAGATTAAAGAAGAGTTCATTGAGAAGCTAGATAAGCTAAGAGAAGCCTGTGGTTTCCCCTTTGTAATTACGTCAGGATTTAGAGATAAAACACACCCCATTGAAGCTAAGAAAGCAAAACCAGGAACAGGAACTCATGCACAAGGCATTGCCGCAGATATTAAAGTCACTAACGGCTACCAACGGTTTCGTATCGTTGAGAAGGCTATCGCGCTTGGATTCACAGGCGTGGGAGTTGCTCGTGGCTTCGTCCATGTTGATATCCGCAGTCCTGACGATACAACCCCTTATGTAATGTGGACTTACTAATATGAATAAGTTTAGTGTAGGTGTCACCCCCACAGCGGCTACTGAGACTGTCGTATTCGAAGTACCTGACCATCAGAAGATTCTTATTACTAATATCTTTCTGTCAAACCATTCGGGTAACAATAAAACAGCAGACCTATGGTGGGAACACGGACATGATGCTTCCCATGACTTATACCTAGTAGACGATAAAACATTTACTGTAGGTGACTTATTAAATCTAAATCAAATTGAAATAGTAATGCGTGAAGGTGATAAGCTAAAGGTATTGACTGAAGCCGCTAGTCACTTCTCAGTTATTATTACCTTTGATATATACCCTGACAATGCACAACTAAATAACTTTAATCCTTAATGACAGAACTTAACGTATCGCTCCTACCGTGGCAACAAGAAGTCTTTGAGGACACAACTAGATTCAAGGTCATAGCCGCAGGTAGACGTACAGGTAAGTCCAGACTAGCCGCATGGATGTTAATCATCAGGGCTTTACAGTCAGACAAGGGTCATGTCTTCTACGTTGCACCTACACAGGGTCAGGCTAGGGACATTATGTGGCAGGTGTTGATGGAGATAGGCAATCCTGTCATAGCCTCTAGTCATGTTAATAACTTACAAATAAAGCTAGTAAATGGCGCAACCATAGCACTCAAAGGTGCGGATAGACCAGAAACCATGCGTGGTGTCAGTCTTAAGTTCCTAGTTATGGACGAGTATGCCGATATGAAGCCAGAGGTCTGGGAGCAAATCCTTAGACCTGCACTAGCTGACCAGAAGGGAGATGCGTTATTCATTGGTACGCCAATGGGACGTAATCACTTCTATGACTTATATAACTATGCTTGTGTGGCAGAGGATGAGACCTTTGTAGGTTATCACTTCACAAGCTATGATAATCCACTACTAGACCCTGAAGAGATTGAAGCGGCTAAGAAGTCTATGTCTGCATTTAGTTTCCGTCAGGAGTTCATGGCATCATTCGAGGCACAGGGCAGTGAATTATTTAAAGAAGATTACATTAAGTTTTCTGAAGAAGAACCCACTAGTGGTCAGTATTATATTGCTGTCGATTTGGCGGGGTTTGCTGATGTGGCAAAAGCTACAACTAAAACTAAACGACTTGACCAAACGGCTATCTCGGTTGTTAAAGCAAATGAAGAAGGTTGGTACGTTGCTGACATCATTCACGGTCGTTGGGGTGTGCAAGAAACTGCACGTAAAATCTTTGAAGCTGTACGAGACTATCGTCCAGTATCTGTCGGGATTGAGAAAGGGGCGTTAAAGAACGCTGTACTTCCATACATCTCAGACTTAATGAAGGCTAATGATAGGTTCTTCCGTATCGAGGAACTGACTCACGGTAACAAGAAGAAGACCGATAGAATCGTGTGGGCTTTACAAGGTAGGTTTGAACACGGTAAGATTACACTTAACAAGGGTGCTTGGAATACAGAGTTCCTAGATGAACTATTCCAATTCCCTAGTCACCACGTACACGATGACTTGATTGACTCACTCGCTTACATAGACCAGTTGGCTAACATAGCCTACACCTCGGACTATGTGGAAGAAGAATTTGAATTTTTAGATACTTACGCAGGGTACTAATATGTTACTAGAAGATAAGGAAGAGTTTACACTGGAGCAAGGCTTAGAAGGTTGGGTCATTGATAAATGTCAAAGTTGGCGTGACCACTATGAGTCTAACTACTCACAGAAGTTTGATGAGTACTATCGCCTATGGCGTGGTCAGTGGGCGGCAGAGGACAAGACCAGAGAGTCGGAACGCTCACGTATTATTTCCCCTGCGCTACAACAAGCAGTTGAGTCATCCGTTGCGGAACTAGAGGAAGCTACCTTTGGTCGTGGTAAGTGGTTTGACATTGAGGATGACGTTACGGACAACGAGAAGCGTGATATAGCGATGTTACGTGAAGTTCTATACAAAGACTTTAAAAAGAATAAAGTCCGTAAGAGCGTAGCTGAGTGCCTTATCAACGCGGCTGTATTCGGTACGGGTATCGCTGAAGTAGTATTAGAAGAAGAGAAAGAGTTTCAACCCGCAACACAACCTGTTATGGGTGGAGAGTTACAAGCAGTTGGTGTCAACATCGTAGATAAGACTTGCGTAAAGCTACGACCAGTAATGCCACAGAACTTCCTTATCGACCCACTGGCTACTTCCATTGAGGAAGCATTAGGCTGTGCAGTAGATGAGTTTGTACCTATGCACTCTGTAGAGCAACTACAGGAAGCAGGGGTCTATCGTGACGTATATGTAGGTGATGCACCAGCGGACTTTGACATTGAACCAGATAAAGACTTAGCTGTATTCGAAGACGACAAAGTACGTCTAACTAAGTACTACGGTTTAGTACCTCGTCATTTATTAAAGGCGGCTCAAGAAGAAGAAGACGAAGACGCAGAAGTAGAAGAACTAGTCGCTAATGAAGAGAGTGATTCATACTACGTAGAGGCTATCGTTGTTATTGCTAATGACGGTACTTTACTTAAGGCTGAAGAGAATCCATACATGATGGGTGACAGACCAGTCGTTGCATTCCCGTGGGATGTCGTTCCTAGCCGTTTCTGGGGTCGAGGGGTATGTGAGAAAGGGTATAACTCTCAAAAGGCGTTAGACGCAGAACTACGCGCTAGAATCGATGCCTTAGCACTTACTATCCACCCAATGATGGCTATTGATGCTACACGTATGCCTAGAGGCGCACGAGCAGAGGTACGAGCAGGTAAGACTATCCTAACCAACGGTAACCCTGCTGAAGTTCTACAGCCATTAAATTTCGGTAATGTTAGTCAAGTTACCTTCGGACAAGCCGCTGAACTACAGAAGATGGTACAGACAGCCACAGGTGCTATTGACTCTGCGGGTATCTCTGGTTCTATCAATGGTGAGGCAACAGCCGCAGGTATCTCTATGAGCCTTGGTGCTATCATCAAGCGTCACAAGCGTACATTGATTAACTTCCAAGAATCATTCCTTATTCCATTCGTAACTAAAGCCGCACATCGTTATATGCAGTTTAACCCTGAGCGTTATCCTGTAGCGGACTACAAGTTCCACACGTCTAGCAGTCTAGGTATCATAGCTCGTGAGTATGAGGTTACACAGCTTGTACAGTTACTACAGACTATGCAACAAGACAACCCAATGTACTCGCAGTTGATTATGTCAATCATTGATAACATGAACTTGTCTAACCGTGAAGAACTTATCTCTGCATTGCAACAAGCTAATCAGCCTAACCCACAAGCACAGCAAGCACAACAAGCCATGCAACAGGCACAGATGGAGTTCCAGAAGTCACAGACTGCGGCACTACAAGGTCAGGCGTTTGAGTCACAGGCTAGAGCGCAGAAACTTGCGGCAGAGGCTAGTGTTGTACCACAGGAGCTTGAGATTGACCGTATCAAGGCTGTTACAGCTAACCTTAAGTCAGGTGATGCAGATGACAAAGAGTTCCAGAAGCGTCTTAAAATATCAGAGCAGTTACTAAAAGAACGTGAAGTAGCTGTTAAAGAAACCCAACAAGGAAAAGCAAATGATAACACAGCGTCAATTCAACGAGGCATTGGAGCAGGTGAACAAGGCATTCAAGAGCCAAGACCAGAAGCTAGTGGCATTGGAAGCAGACCTCCGCGACCTCAAGGAATCCCTCAAGGAGAAATCTAATGCCAGTAAAAAAACGAGACCCAAGATTAGCTAGAGCAGGAGTCTCTGGCTTTAACAAACCAAAGCGTACACCTAGTCATGCCAAGAAGTCTCATGTGGTAGTGGCTAAAGAAGGTGACAAGATTAAGACCATACGCTTTGGCGAGCAGGGTGCAAGCACAGCGGGCAAACCTAAAGCAGGTGAGTCCGCTAAGATGAAAGCTAAACGTAAGTCCTTTAAGTCTAGACATGGTAAGAACATTGCTAAGGGTAAGATGTCTGCGGCTTATTGGGCTGATAAAGTTAAATGGTAATTGGGAGATAACTATGCCATACGGTAAAGGTACATACGGTAGTAAAGTAGGAAGACCACCAAAGAAAAAAAAGACAGCAGTTAAGAAAAAGCCTAAGAAATAGCTTGACTTTCTTAGTAAACTATGGTATAATATTACTATAATATACATTAAGTATGTTATTTAAATTATTAATTAAAGCTGTCCTATAGGGAGAAACAGTAAATGACTGATGTAGAACTAGAGAAGTACTATCGTTCCTTTGAAGAGATGTTCCGTACAGATGGTTGGAAGAACTTAATGCAAGACTTTAAAGGAAGTGCAGAACAGGTCAACTCCGTAGAAGCCTGTAAAGACGACAAAGACCTTAACTTCCGTAAGGGACAACTTGTAGTCATGGCTAATATGCTGAACCTAGAGTCACAGATAGAAACAGCTAAACAACAAGCACAAGAAGAAGAAGCAGAAGAATGAGACGTATGTATGACTTCCGCTGTGACAACGGACATACTAACGATTTTCTCAGATACTCAGACGTAGAAGAAGTTGATTGTCCTGATTGTGGGTTGAAGGCTAGAAAGATTGTTACACCTGTAAAAGTTAATGGTGGTAAAGACTCTTGGAAGGAAACACGGAAGTGGGCTAGACAAAGAGAGTCACACATGAACGCTAACAAGACGTAACATAATAACGTAAGGTTAACTCTCGACCATAGAACCCTTACACTTAATACACCTCCATAATGATATTAATCACGGAGTTTAATAATGGCAAGACTAATAGATGAGCGTCCAGAAGACGTAGAAGAGAACGACATTGACACAACGCTAGAACAAGAACCTCAAGAACCAGAGGCAACTCTTGAAGAACCTGAGTCAGACATACCTGAAAAGTATCAAGGAAAGAGTACAGCCGAGATAGTAAGGATGCACCAAGAGGCTGAGAAACTTTTAGGTAAGCAAAGTTCTGAAGTAGGTGACTTACGCAAAGTTGTTGATGACTACATTCAGACACAACTCACCGACACTGAAACACAAGCAACAAATGCTGACGAAGAAGTAGATTTTTTCTCTGACCCCGACAAGGCAGTCGAGAGAGCAATTAATAATCACCCGAAGATTAAGGAAGCTGAGAGTATCAGCAACCAATACCGACAGTCAACGGCTATGGCTACACTGCAAACCAAACACCCTGAGATGCAGGGAATCTTGCAGGACGCTAAGTTCGCTGAATGGATTAAGGCTTCGAAGATTAGGACACGGCTCTTTGCACAGGCAGACCAACAGTATGACGTAGA
>Ga0208304_10000458_pt1 | contig 21834 bp, 26 predicted proteins | sample ColrivemetaGS713_FD_187603 | JGI IMG/M metagenome (GOLD analysis project Ga0208304, IMG submission 187603) | Estuarine microbial communities from the Columbia River estuary - Flood tide ETM metaG S.713 (SPAdes) (version 2) | ecosystem: Environmental > Aquatic > Marine > Intertidal zone >... | reverse complement strand
TTATGCAAACTGGGACTATCAAATGGTTCAATTCTACTAAGGGTTACGGCTTTATAGAGCCTAGCGATAAATCAAGAGACGTGTTCCTTCATATTTCAGCTTTAGAACAAGCTGGTATCAAGAATATTGACTCGGGACAGAGAATTAGTTTTGAAACTGTAACACAAAAAGGCAAGTTATCGGCTACTAATATTAAATTGATATAATACAGACTACTCAATACTACTTTGTAAATAGCGATAGATAGTAGCTTTAGATAGTTTGTATTCCCACATTAAATCTTTTATCAGTATGCCGTCTTGGCGTTTCTGGTGTAGACTAACGATATCAGTTGCTTTAAGTTGCTGTTTTCTACCAAAGCCGACGCCATTTTCTTTAGCTTTGATAATACCTTCCATTTGGCGTTCGGTGCGTATTTCATTTTCAAACTGACTGATAGCTGCGAGCATATTGAAAAGAAGACGACCGGTTGCATCGCTAGTATCAATATTTTGATCAATTACTTTTAAATGTACTACTTTACGGGCAAAAATATCGGCAATTTGGCATAAATGCAGAGTTGAACGTGCAAGCCGATCTAGACGAGTAACTATTAATGTGTCGCCTTCTCTGACATATTCTAGGCACGCTTGTAACTGGGGGCGTTGGTTTAAGTTACCACTAGCCTTTTCTTGAAATAGTTTATTACAGTGAGCAAGCTTATCGAGTTGCACTTCCAAAGATTGACCGACTGAGCTGACTCTGGCGTATCCGACTAACTGCATATTTTATATTCTCATATTATTTATAGCTTTGTAAGAATGGCATTTTGAGACATTGAAACAGACATGTCAATATCGGATGTTGCAAAGTGTACTTTTTAAAACATAAAATCCCCCTGTTTTGCTCTGTTATTAATCTGTTAGTGTTAAATTTAATACAGTTTCAATATAGTTTTAAACTATAACCAGTTTTTACTTAAAACTAAGCTAATTTAGTTATATACTCATATTGAACTAAATGTAGTTCCGTACTAAAACAAAACTTATTTACCGATAACAATAATCTTATGACCCGAGGGCAAATCATTTTAATAGGAGGAGAAAAAGGCGGAGTAGGAAAAAGTACTATCACAACCAATATCGCAGTAGAAATGAGCTATAGAAAAGCCGAGGTGATGATAATCGACACCGACCCTCAAAAAACTTCCATTAATTGGATTGATAGAAGAAACGAACTAATAGAAACAGGTAATCTCAATGTACCAAGAATTAGCGGTGTATCAAAAGATGGTAATGTAAAAGATATAATAAAGGATTTTGTTACTAAATATGATCTGGTTTTAATAGATGCTTCGGGTAGAGACAGTCAAAGTCTTAGAACTGCTTTAACTGTAGCTGATAAATTCTATTGTCCTATTCGAGCTAGCCAAGCTGATTTAGAAACTCTACCGCATATTTGTAAAATCATAGAAGCAGCACGAGATTTTAATGAGAACTTAATGTCAAAAGCTATTATCTCATGCGCTCCAACAAATCCGCTAATTAACGAAGTAGAAGACGCCAAAAGCCTTTTATCTGATTTTACCGAATATTTAGGCTTAGCAAAAATCTTTATCAGAGATAGAAAAGTATATAGAGATGCCCTATTACAAGGCAAAGGAGTTGTTGAGCTAGATAATATTAAAGCATTAGATGAAATAAAAAACTTAGTAAACGAAATATTGGAGTGTAATTAATATGAATAAATTTAGAGTTAAAAAACCATTATCCGATTTAAATAATGAGCAATCTATCAAAATGAAGAACTTTGCCGATGGAGCAGATGAACATAAAGTTGAAAGTAAAAACCTGAGCCCACACGCTAAAACAAATAAATCTTTTACAGTCCCTCTTAATGAGTATGAATTATCATTGTTGCAACAATTAGCTAAAAATTTGGATAGGTCGCAAAGATACACATCAAGGAAGCTACTTGTTAAAGCATTAGAAACCGAATTGAATATAAAACATAACTAATTTAGAACTAGTTTAATACTGCATTGAAAAACTTTTAACTAATGTTTGTAACCTTCTTAGTAAATCATCGTAAGTAATAATGTCTGAAATATTTTTATAATGTCTTTTTATTATTTCTAAATCAATTTTTTGTTCAGGATTACAATCTCTTCCTATAATTAATACCCCTTTAGGATTAACTACTTTTATTTTTTCTATACCTATTTGTTTTAATCGTTTAGTATGTTCCTCATTCAAGGATTCTTCGTTGCGTTCTGATTTTTTAGATAACTGATGTATATAATGCTCTATTTGCACTATAGAACTTGACAGTTCACGACTTGGCACATAATTTTTTCGATAAAGTGCCTCCCTTAATAAATCCTTTTTTGAATCTTTTAATTCGATTACGTCTATATGACCATCTGCATCAATACATAAAAAATCTGGCTTTTTCCTAATCTCGGTTTTTTGGGATGTTTTAGTATCTAATCCAATTATGCTAGGTTCTTTTATAACATATACGTACTTAGGGAATAAAAGTTTTAAAATATCATTTTGATGAAGAAAATCTTGCAATTTTAATTCTGTTGTAGAACAATCGTTCATAAGTTGTGAAAATTCTTGATATAAATATCTATACTTTTCAGCTTCATTACTAGCTATAGTTTGATAATTTTTTTGTCCTAATGTAGAGATAGATCGGTTTTCTTTCTTTTTGATGTATTTATGATAATCTTCTTCAAAATTATGTGGGATATCAAGGTATTCCCTAAGTAAATTTCTAATACGGAAATGCCTATATTTACGTACTTCTGTAGTGTTAGGAAACTGTTTTATTAATTTTTCAAAAGCTTCAAATGGTAAAAATTCTTGAGAATTATCTTGATCATTACCACCTATATACAAGTCCTTTCCTTTAAATACATTACCTAAATGAGAAAATATGGAGATATTTTGTTGAGCAACAAAATATTTTATTTTAAAATTTATATCTTGATGAAAGAATAAACTAAAATTTATGTTTAAAACACTGCTATCTATTTTATAATACTGATTGTTTAATTCACCAATCACAAAACCTACTATAAAATCATCGACCCCTTTTGGAATATGATTGAAATCGTATCTAATAGTACTTTTTTTACTATAATAACTATGTAATTTATTATAATTGTCTTTGTATAATATTTTCTCTGTAAGTCTATGTGTAAGATAAAATGTACGGTTTAAATGATAACCTTTGCTACTACCGATTTCTTCAAAAACAGATTTTAAATCTTGGTTTCGTTTTTCTTCTAAATTAACAAGTAGAATTAGGAGGTTATCATCTTTTTTAAAAGTATGAACTAACATATTTTGTTATCAATCAAAATTCTTTTGAACAGTAACGTGCATTATTATTAGTACAAAAACTAAATTTACTCAAGCAGTTAACTGATATCCTAGATTTTAAATATCATCGCTCCGTTATATTTGAAGGCAAAAAAAGACATTATGGGCTTTATAGTAAAATTTACTCACGATGGACAAAAAAGGCTTACAAATCCAGAATTATTTTACGATGTTCCATCGCTTCAAAACGTACTAAAGATTCATTAGAAATTCTAAAAAATCCAAAAGAATTTTATAGAAAAAGTGCAATAAAATTAGTTGAAACCCCTGACAAAAATGACTTGCATACAAGTCAAAAATGTCTGGTATCCCCGACAAATTTGTCCGCCATACATATCGCTAACCCCGCTTCTTCTCAAGGTTTGCAGGAACATAGAAACTCAATAGAAGAAGATAAAAACTCTAGCTACGCTAAGAGTTTATTATCTTCTAAAAAAGAAAAAATACTAAAAAAGAAAAAAAATGATAAGCACGCAACTTTTGCTCCTTGCTCTCTTGCGGAGCTCGAGCAAGTTGCTTATATACTGAAAAAGCTAAATCAATAAACTTAGTTTCAAAATTAAAGAGTTACTACACAGCAAAGATTATGTATTAACACCGAAGCTCAAGTAAAGGACATGCACTTATCAAGGTTGTTAGGGATAGCAAAGGGAGTACGTCTATAGAGCAAAGAGCCGATACTACCGATAACCAATTCACCAAGTACGAGGTAGAAATACTCCCTTAAAATAAGATTTTTGCAAAAACAGGGGTCAGTTACGGATTTATAATAGCTCTATTTCTTATTTTAAGGCTATTTATAGCATTATGTTTAGTATTTAATGATGGGTCCAAGCTTGAGTATTAATTTTACCTCTCTAAAGGCTTTAAAATTAGTTTTCTTATTTTAGGTCAATTTTAAATCGCTGCAATCTGACGATTAGGAAATTGATACACTTCCGCAGAGTTTTTTAATTCTGCATCAATAATAAGGTTTATTCTTTTAGCCGTAAATCCTTCCAACCTCTTTAAGAAACTGCTTACTCCACTGGCTAGTAACAGATTACCCTTTGTCCTTGTTACTCCTACGTATATCAAATTCAATTCCTCTACGTCATAGACCAAGATTTCTTCTAACGGCACTTCATTAGTAAAAATAATGAAATCGTCCTCAAGTACAACGTTGTCCCATTCTCTACCTTTAGACTTGTGTATCGTAGATAATGTTACCGCTGCTTCGTTCTCTCCCACATAGCAGGCATTCTCTATCTGCTTAATGATATTCTTAAAAGACGCTCCATGTTCTTTTATTAACTTTGCAAGGAAAGTAATATCGGGGTCTTGGTACTTATGGTTAAACCGTAACATTGCATCCCAAGACTTGAAGTATTTTAATTTGCTATGACTGACCCTATCTTTATTACCGGTAAAAAGCGCATAACCGCTTTTAGCAAGGTTTAATATTTCATTTACGCCTCCAACTACATGAAGTTTCTGTTTCTGAAAAGCTAATATTTTCTCTATAATCCGTGCATTGGTGCGACACAAGATAGTAAAAGGAGCTGTTAACTTATTTCCTGTAACCTTAGTCTCTATGCTTGCACTGCCGCATAAAATCTGTGTCTCATTCTTTGCGGTAATAATTATGTTTGCAAGCCTGCTTATTTCATTACCAAAACGAAATGACCTGCTTAAATAACAGACTTCACCACCTAATTTAGCAAAACTGTTAATTGACCCTCTCCATGAATATATCTGCTGGTGTTCATCACCTACATAAATCTTTTGACACTTCTGCTTAAGAAGAATATCCAGTAATACTGGGTTTGCATCCTGACACTCATCAAACAGAATAAAATCATAGACACTGCTTAAATCAGGATTTGATAGCTGGTACATCTTCAGGTAAAAATCATGTTCTATCGGTAGAGTTGACCCTCTTTCTGCACACGCTTGCCAATACTCCGCTGCCCTATCAATGACGTAGTTTATAATAGCCCTAGTTTCTTCGCCGTTATTACCGGCTACTTCTTCAAATACCTTGCTAAGTCTGAACTGGTGATCAATTTTGTTTCTATCGCTGTTAATAAATACACGTAGAAGCTTTAACGTAAGGTACGCTATATCGTTTTCTTCATAACAGCAAATACGCTTAATATCCACATACCTTGTAATATCAAAAATACTTAAGGTACGGACTCTATCTTTTATTCGATACGCAAGTACTCTGTAAGCAATACTATGAGCTGTTTTGCAATCAACATGCAAGGGGAATTTCCGAGCCGCATCCGTTTGAATGGCCTTGTTATAAGCTAGATACAACCCTTTACCAGACAACTCCCTAGATATTGCTACCAAAGTGGAAGTTTTACCGCTACCAGCAAATGCCTTTATCTTTATGTCCTTACCCTGACGTGCAGTTTCCACGCATTGCTTCTGCTCGTCTGTAAGTTCATAACTGATACTATCTGCTTTAATATTCTTTACCATGGAACAGACTATATTACCTACTTTTTTCATTTCTTATCTAGCCAAATCAGTTCTTGATTTATCATCATTCATTATTCATCCATTTTTTGATCTAATTTCATCATGATCATCCGTAAAATGATTTATGACAGTTAGTTGTTTACTAGGCGTTACATCTTTTGCAGTTAAATGCATTTCTTGTTTTTCCGTCCATCCAGCTTGTGTCTTTAGGTAAAATATTATTGACGTTGTATCGCCAGTTTCATCAACTCCCATAGCCTTGTTTTCTAGTTTTTTGGCATAATTATATATTTTATGTGCTTTCCCTTTTTTATAGGCTCGGAAAACTCGGATATCTCTTTTTTTTAATTCATAAAACGTATCTTCTGAAAAACCAAAATAATCAGATATTTGTTTGCAATTAAGATGAACTGAAAGTTCTTCTATTTTTGCTATCTGCTCATCACTTAAAACTATAAGATGCCTTCCTCTCTTGTTCTTCTGCTTCTTAATACTTGCTTTCATCTACACAGCTCACCTTTTAGAACTCATCTTTGATAATTCCTGTTGCTCTTGCGTCAGGTAACAAAGAACTAAAGTATACCTCATAAGCCCAAGGCTCTCCTTCCTTCATTGCTTTTTGAACAAACTTATACGCCCTAAACCGATCATTCAGTATAACTTCTTCTAGCTTCTTTTTAGTATTTTTTGGCCTTCCTTTTAGATTACCGGACTGACCTTTTATAAACTGCATAAAAAACCTCTTTTTTTATTAAAATTATACTATTTTTTAGCACAAAAAACAATGTTTTATGCCTGTTTTTCCCAGTATTTATAAGCTTTTAGAGGGTATTTTATTTAAAATTGGTAGGAGTCTTGGATTAGTTTGTATAAATCATTGTATCAGTGGGAACAACAAGGGTGTATGCTTATTCAATAACCCTCCTGTAGACTCCTAGCAAACATTGTAGAATAATTACTCAGAGTCTTTTTCTGGTTCATAAAAAACCTTGTATCGATGAGAACAATAAGGGTTCTGGGTTTTTTAATACCCCTTTTGTAGATTGCAAGTGCAAGAGCCTCTTTTATTTCAGTATTTAGCAGGTGAGCTTGAACTGCTCTCGGGGGTACGTTTCTAACCGTCATAATAGAAGCTGAACACGCATTAGAGAGCTGCTTTTTTATAGATACGCAAAACCTCCTAAGGTTCTCTTTTTTATAGACTGCAGAAACTGCAGAATCTCGCACTCTAATTCACCTAAAGTCTCTCTAGCTATACAAAAAGGTATTAGTTAGCACATCTGCTTCTTTTCTTAAGTAACACATGGCTAAAGTAACAATAAATACTTACTTTAATGGCCTATTCTTGTTCAAGCTTTATATATCCTCTAACCTTTAAAACAAAAGGAATAGGAGCAAGTCTTAGACCTCATCTCTAGGACGCCATTATTTTTTACAATTCGCTTATTCCGTTATATTCCCTATAGGAGTTCTGGACTCTAATAATTCATTTTTTAATAGCTTATAACAACAATTAGTCCTTTTTTATAGACTAACAGTACTCGGAAACTCCTACATTATATTTTTAATGGAAAGTCTCATCTTCCATTTTCTCTATAGGCATTCTGGAGTGTAATAATTCATTATAAGGCTTTTTTATAGGCTCGGAAAACTCAAAAAAACTCATGTAACAAACGGCTATTTTTTTCCTTGTCGGAAAATAGCCGTTCTTGAAATGTAAATGGAAAGCAAAGGCTATTTGAAACTTACTTTATTTACATTAGTAAGTTTAAAGGGATTTTAAAACCCCAGTGTTTATAAGGGCTACAAGGTAGGTTTAACCACTTTACCCTCACGGTACAACCAGTCTAACCTCACGGTATAGCCAGTTTACCCTCACCCTATAACCACTTTACCCTCACGGTACGATTAGTTGTTTTTATTTTTAGAACTTTTACTTTTAGTTATTTTTTTACTTATTGGAATAATTTTGGCTTTTCTTTTAGCCTCTTGTTTTTGAAACATTTGAGCTCTAATATTATGCAAAAGATATTGACCTTGTCCGTGTTTACCTCCTTTGCGATCGAAATGCCATTTATTTAATGGCATCTCAACTTTTAAGTTTGCTGTATTTTGCTGATATTTACAGGAAGTTTTGTTTAGACATACTCAACTTTTACAATCAATTTATACATAAAGCGAAGGCAATCATTTTTAAGTCAAGATTTCAATATCCCTATATTTCCCTGTTATTAACAGGCAACTTTATTTCTATACACTTAACCTTTGCTGTCCGTTTTCCGATTAATGCCGTTTATTTATCGGCAAAAGTTTTTATTGAGGCAAAACTCTTATACAACGAAATGTAAATGAATAAGCGGTAGAGTAAGGATATTCAATTTTGCTGTATTTTCCTGTTATTTACAGGTGATTGCTTTTTCTCTATCAAGCCACTTCCCAAAAGTGGAAACTATAGAATGCTTATTGAGGAATTAACGCCCTCAACAAATCATGAATATATATCATCCAAATATCATAAAAACAAAGAGGGGGATAAACAAAATAAGGACACCCCTCCCCAACCAGCGTTGGATACAAATATACTAAGAGTAAATAATCTCTATACCTTTGGTATAGAGAGATTATTTACGGTATATAATATTAATAATAATACGCACGCGCGGATATTTACCGATAAAAACGATAAAACTGATTTTGCCGATAAAAATAATAACATTGATCAATCAGTTCATACAAATTCTGTAGAAATAAAAACTTACAACGAAGAAAAAGAATCTAGTTACGCAGATTTTGCTTTTGGCTCTCTTACGAAGCCAACGCAATCTGCTTCTAGTGAAGATAAAAAACAATACTGACAAAAAAGCAGTGTAAATAATCTTTTAAAAACTAGCAGTCAGGTGTAGAGTTAAAAATAGCCCTATTTCTTATTTTAAGGCTATTTATAGCGTTATATTTAGATGTAATGAAGATTCCTAGCTTGAGTATTAATTTAACTCTTCTATGACCCTAAAATCAGGTTTTTGCGTTTTGAATTACAATACCATAACGAGACTTGAATATTTCATAATTTTTCTGTTCTTCTTGCTTTTTGTGCCAAGCTAATTTTAGCTTTTTTATTATTTCTTCAGGTGTTAGCACAATTACTTTTTGGGGATTATCTTTACATTCAGGGTGATTATTGTCCACTTTCAATTCTAACGTTAAACCTGTCTCTATAACGGCTCTTTCAATATCCTCTAAATACCAAAGGGGTGAAGTTAATTTTTCAATAAAACTAGGCTCATTCTCAATAATTATCTTACCAGATTCTTCAATAACCTTTTGCGTATTTAGCATATTCGTTAGTGCAAAAGCCCATTTGGCATTGTTTTTTATACTAATTCTAAAATCCTTCCAAGTTGCCTTTTTGCTCCAATCATAACGAGGTAAAATACTAGGCGGTATATCCTTGCCAATTTCCTCCTGCTCTTGCTGCTCAGAAAGACGGGTATTGACTTTAGTGATTTGAACGTTATTCCCATAAACCGAAGCAATGGCTTTGCTTATCTTAACCTTGTCAATATCGTTGATAGGCAACGCTCCCGTGTAAATACCCACCTTGTCAGGCTCAAGTTCTATAATTTCACAATACACTCGTATCTCTTCAGCTTTCCGTTCACCCAAAATACTCCGTAGGGCTTGTTGTACTTCTCGCAATTTATTTCCCTGATTAGCAATTGTTGCTGTAACTGAGTCTTTCGTTCCCAGAGAAGCAACTTGCTCCAGCTCCGTAAGAGAGCAGGGAGCAAAAGTTGCGTGCTTTTGTTGGATAGGATCGCATGCGCGCGTATTACTAGACTTATTGATAGTACTATCCTTGTTAGAAGAACATAAAACTCTTGTAGAGAGTTTTATTTCTTCTGGTGTGGTATTACTATGTAATAGTGGTGTAGTATTACTTATAATAATGTCCAAATCTGCTTGGAGACCTCCCCCCTTATTTGTTGGAGACCTATCCAAGTTTTCTTGGACACCCTCTCCAAGAATTTTTGGAGACCCCCCAGTTTCATTTTTAGCAATTTCCCTCCATTTTTCTTTATTTATACTTGACTTAAAAAGTTGTCTTTTTTCTAATCCATGTTCAAAATAAAAATGAGGTGTATCTTTCCAAAGTAACAAATACAGTACATTATTTTTTCTTACGCCTCCTTCATACTCAATCCTAAAATTTCTAGCCAATAATCTTAATTCTTCTAAAAGTACTATTTTTTGACGCACTGCCTCTTTTGAACAACGATGCTTTTTTGCTAATTCCTCATAACTAGTTCTAAAACCATGTTTTCTTACATCAAATTTACCACTCTTTTTAAAACTATTATTTTTGTTAGGCTGAAACCAACTTTTGAGGTGGCTGTATATCGCTATAGCTAAACGATCAGGTTTGCCTCTGTTATTAAGAATAATATCTGAGAGAATGTCCTCTACATAATCTCCTTTACGTGGCAATTTTGCTTTTAATTTAGAATCATGACCACTTAAACTAGCTGGTACATTTTGAATCTGGTTATTTTTTTGGCTTGGAGATGTATCTGTATCTTTTTGAACAGTAATTGTCATAACGACCTCGTTTAATAGTAATTAAACAAAGCCTTAAAAAAGTGACTTAATAACGACTGAATAATATTTTAGATAAAATAAAGTAAAAAAATTCTATGTTTATCTAAAAATATGTTATAATGACACCTGAGAGTAACTAAAAAAGTTGGTTCTGTTCTAGTTATTTCTTGGTGTTTCATCGCTCTCAAGTCTCAATTTAAAATGGCTTTGTGGTTCTCGCTCCACCCCTTGCCGCATGCAAGGGGGAGAACCCGTAAGAATAATTATAACATAACACTTTTAGCTTTTATCATTTTTTCGACTTTTTAGATTCATCTTTTTTTAAAATTCCTGTTCTTCCCTAGGGGTGAAGCTGATATTGTTTGATGTAGAAAATCTTGATAGAAAATTATAATTCCTATTGTAGAAATAACTGCCTTATATTATTCTCCCTCTATTAAAAAGATAAAATAACCTAAAGATATGACAGACTTTCGATGCATTTATTTGCCATATTGTCTATTGAAACATGATAGTGGTGGTTACCTTATCTTAAATAGAGACTATAAACCTCTAGGCTTCTCTACAACAAAGCATTTAACTTACGAAGATTATCCTATTGAAGCTAAATTTTTAAAAATATCAAAAGCCACTGCTGTTAAATTATCATACAAAAAATCAGATAACTTAGATGAAATATTTCTTTATAATGATCGCTGTATTCCTACCTCGTCAGAACAAAATATGAAACAGTATTTAGAAAAATTGAAGATACTAGCTAAACTAAAGATTAAAGATAATAGCAGGGAATATAACCATTTTGTAGACGAAAAAACTGGTAAAAAATATAAAGCATATGGCATTAATTCTAACTGCTAAGAAGCGTTGATATATTCTTGGCAAATCCGCTCTGTTAAGTTTTGTAACTTCTGGACTCGTTCAACAAGATAAAGTAGTTGTTCTTTGGTAATCTTATATTCTTTGTTATACCTTGCTTCTATGTAAGCTCTCTCAAGTAGCTTAAATGCCTGTCGCTCGTCAACGCTCGAATGAGGAAATACTTGACACAACTCAGCATTATAATTTCCTGCTAGACTACCAAGCTTTCTTATGTCATGTAATTTCATCTTATAACCGGAAAAAACAAGTATAATGGCACTGTAAAAGCTCTCAGTTGCCTGATGTAGATAAAATGCTCCTCTATTAAGGCTATTCCTTTGTAAAGCATTAAGCGTATCAACTAAAAATTCACTACCGCTCTCAAACCATTGCTCAAAATCCTCTTTGGCTATTTCTCTTCTCTGCACAGAGGATAATTCTCTGGCTTCGCTCAAGGTAAACTCACCGCTATCATAAAGTAGAACGCCTTCCTTCTTTATATCAGAATAAAAATAACGTCCCTTTTCCAATTGCCTATTAACATAATCAATTGATTCAAATATTAACGTTATCCATGGCTTTTTAGAAAGCGGGTCAAGTACTAGCTCTCTTGCTAATCTTTTTTCTATTCTTGGCTCGGCATAATCTATATGCTTCCCTTTTTTTACAATGACCATAATATCAAGGTCGCTTTGATAACTATAGGTAATATGACCCTTGATGTACTCATCACTTACCCAGTCCCCTCTTGCATAAGAGCCAAAAAGGATAATCATTGCTATTGTATCCTTGCCTGCTATTAGAATTTCAGAGGTAACTCGATCAAGTAGCGGTTTTATTAAAAGTGATCTCTCGGGCAGGGTGATTTTCATTTCATATCACTTAAAAATATCGTTATGTGTACCTGTACGCTCCAGTCGCAACACTTCGTCATCTAAATAATAAACCAGCAACCAGTCAGGCTCTATATGACACTCCCAGTAGCCTTTATATTTACCTATTAATTTATGAAGGCAATACTTTTCTGGTAGTAACAAATGGTGTTCTACCCCTTGATTGGCATTATCCAATATCATTGTTATTATATCGAACATTTTTTGCCCATTCCGACCTCTCTTGAGCATTAATTTTAATTCTTTTTTGTAAAGATTAGTTTTTGTAAGCTCAAGCATTTCTTTTTACCTTAAAACCTTCTTCTTCAAGCTCTTTGTATATTTCATTAAACATTTCTTCGACTGAAGAATTTTTTGTTATACCAATCCCTTTTCTTGACTCTTCAATAGCTTTTATGGTTTCTCTATTAGGTACTTTTTCCTGATCAATTTTTTTGTATATAGCATCTCTTACAAAATCTACTACAGTTACTTTTTTTCGTGCCGTATGTATTTTGAGATAATGGTGTAATTCATTTGGTATATCTATACTTAGTCTAGTCATTTTTGATTCTCTTGGTTTTTATTACTTACTTGAGTATATAAGTAAATATATCAACTGTAAACAAAAAATGAGTTTTGATTTTTTATATGATATGTATGAATAAATAAGCTGAATATACTAGATATTTTCTAAAAATCCTTTTGTAACTGAAATAGTCCATATCTTACTTTTAGCCAACCACCAAGACTTAGTAGCTTTAAACAAGAATGCATCACAGTCAGATTGGTCAAGTTGATTTTTAGGTCTTAGTATTCTAGCTATTAGTTCACTTTCTACTTCAATAAACTTATTACCATTACTTAACAATAAAACAATTTGCTCAATTATCTTGCCAAACATAACTCCATCTTTATACAAAACTATGTGGCCTTTACTTTTTATCGCAGTAATATCAGGCATCGGGGACAATACTTCAAGTATTTTAGCAACAAATTCTTGTATCATAAATCAATTATTCTAGTTTTATTAAGAACTGTTAAGATTATTTCACCTAGAAGTATTTGTACAGCTAAAAGTTTGATTATCTATTTATTAACCTTTTTCCTGTATATTTTCACACACTAAATAGATTAAACATTTTTTTGCTTCCTAGAAAATGGATAAATACTTAATTAGGACAATAATTGTAATTATGACTTCTATAGGTCAAGTGGAGTATCGTATGCACGAGCAATTCACAGGGATTTATAGAGATGGAATATTGTTTGCCAAAATACATGCTGAAGGAGTTTATCTATTAAATAACCAGAATACATTTGTTAAAATTGATAAAAAAGAGGAGCTTAAAGACAAATTAAAACAAGCTTATAATCTTACTTTAGTATATGCCTGAACTAAAAATATGAAACTTGATCTGTTTGCAACAAAAGGTACTTATTTTTTGTTATTTTCAATTTTTATTATTAGAACCTAAAAAAATTATGTTAAATTATAAGTTCCATATTAGTTGGATAACTTTTAAGATAGGGTAATTATTCTATAGTTACCTTATTTTTAACTAAATCACCTTTAGGTCAAATCTTAAACTTTTTATCCATTTTAGGTTAAATATCTAGAAAGAAATTAATATCATTTATACTTAGTGGCCTTTTAGCTACTTATCCTCATTCATAAGCTAACTCTTTAATTAAAAGAAGATTGATAAATTAGTTGTTAGGTACAATAACAAAGATATAGGTATATGTTTAGATCGCACCTTGCATTTATGATATAATAGATATATCGTTTATAAGCCTAATATAGATCAAATTTTTTGATTTCAATTATGATTACTCCTGACATCAATCCTGCTATGTTAAAGTTTGCTCGAGAGTGCATGGAATTAGACATAGAAGAAGCGGCAAGAAAGCTAGGAATTAAAGATACAAAAAAGCAAAAAGCATCGGAAAAACTCCAAGCTATAGAGTTAGGAAAAGTTGATATTACACGTTCTGTGTTAATAAAGGCAATCAACTGTTATAAGAGATCATTAATATATTTTTACCTTGATTCACCTCCTCGTGAAGATAAGGTAGGTATAGATTTTAGAACCACTTCGACTGAATTTAAAGACAAAAAAAATGAAGCATTACTTAAAGCTTTAGTTAGAGATATCAAGTTAAGACAAAGCATGGTTTGCAACATCTTACAAGATGAGGAAACTGAACCGTTTTCTTTAAAATGTTCTGTTGATATAAATAGCGATACAAAAAACGTAGCCGCTTTAATTACTCAATTATTTAATATTGATTTAAGAGAATATCGTAAAACAAAAGATGCTATGACTGCATTTAAATATTTACGCAACAAAATAGAAGATGCGGGTATATTTGTACTTTTAATGGGTGACCTAGGTAGCCATCATACTAATATATATCCGCAAACTTTTAGAGGTATAGCCTCTAGCGATATTTTTGCTCCGTTTATAGTAATAAATAAGCATGACAGTAAATCTGCTTGGTCTTTCACTTTGCTACACGAATTAACTCATTTATTAATCAATGAACCTGGAATCAGTAACAATGATGATACTCACAAGCCACAAAATAGAGTTGAACGGTTCTGTAATGATGTAGCCGCTGAGATATTATTTCCTTCTAGTGAATTAACCTCACTGTATGCCTCCCACAATGAAGAAGAACTATTAAATCTCATTTCTGATATTTCTAGCGAAAAAAAACTAAGCAAAGGTATGATAGCCTATAACTTGTATAAACATGGCAAGATAGATTCTAGCTTATGGAAGGCTATACAAGAAAAATTAAAACCAACCTGTGATGAGAATTACAAGGTAAAACAGGATAAAGGTAAAACAGGTGGCCCTAATTATTATACGATAAAGAGAAATAGCATTGGAAAGGCTCTGTTTAATCTAACAAAGCGTGCAGTATACAGTGGGGAATTACAACCAACAAAAGCTGCAATTGTACTTGGAGTATCTCCATTGTCTGTATACACCATGATAAACGAGAATGCGTAATGGTTTACTTGCTAGATGAAAACGTTCTAATTAGTGCAAAAAATCTATATTACAAATTTGAACAAGTGCCAGAGTATTGGGGCTGGCTTTCAGGTATGGCCGACAAAGGTAGTATTAAGATACCGATAGAGTGCTATAATGGAATGGAGAATGGGAAGACTGATGAGTTAGCGAAATGGTTAAAAAAAAATATTGATCTCTTAGTATATAACACTAAATTATCAGATGCAGTATTCAAAAAAGTTAAAGATGAAGGGTATGGCTTAGATTTAAATGAAACTGAACTTGCAGCAATGAATAGTGATTGCCATTTGATTGCGCATGCATTAAATGGCAATTATACAGTAGTAACGTCAGAAAATAGTAATCCTAAGAAAGAAAGGGGGAACGCAAAAATTCCAGATGTATGTGCCAAACTTAAAGTTAAATGTATATCACCATTCGAATTAAACGATGAATTAAAATTTAGTACATCATGGAATCGCACAAAAATATAGGTAAGTTTTTTAAGAATAACTGAACTCGCACGATCCAAATTAAAGTTAAATATAATAAGTAGTGACATAAAAAGCTTTGAGACTATCAAAAAACTCAAAAGCACTGTTAAGAACTATAAGTTTATATTTTTATGTTAGTCAAGGGATGATTGTGTTAAATTATTTTTACAAACTTTAATCCTAGGGTGGTAGCAATAATATTAATTGCATTTTTATAATTGTGTTCTATCCACTCCTTGACAAACAAATTAGGAGCTTTTAGTTCAATAGTTTTAGCTTGCTCATCAATAATAGGGGTTAGCCTACTAAACCAGTTATTATAAACATGAATACCGCTTGTTTCTATAAGCTTGCGGCAAATATCTCCCCAGATGCCTTGTTGTAATGTAAGCATGATAGGAGTTGATTTTGTCCGCACCTCATCATAGCCTTTTACTTGCTTAAAGACATTTTCTACAACATACTCAACTCTTTCTATTTCAATGTCAGGACTTGAATATATGGACTGAACCTGAGTTAAAATAACGTTCTGCTCATGCTCGCTCAACTCGCACTCGGCTCTTAAGTAAATTCTTACGATACTACCGATAACGGCAAAATCCTTAATGTGTGATAAAAGCTCATAGCTTCTTAGCGGGTCAAGGGTATTAGCAAGCCTCGCCTTTAACTGGTTATCGGGGCAAACGTGGGTAATCGCCTTCTGTTCAACTTCGGCTAGGTATTGCTCTATTTGCTTTGCTTTGGTTATTTCCTTTTGATTGATTGGAGTAACGTTTGCTTTTATGTAAAAATTATCATTGCCAGTTTTGACAACGTCCCGCATCTCAAATCGCAGACACTTGCCGAAATATGCTAGAAATTGAGCTTTCGAGCAAAACCTGTTATCCAGTCGTTTTGACATATCAAGCAGTATCTCATTCATCGCATTTAGGCTAAAGTCTCGCCCTGAAAGGCTTTGTAATTTGCCAGCATCTTCTTTGGTTAACGGGTAATGGTGCTTTAGGTCTTGTGGCTCTTTGTAGTGGTTAAAATGATAAATTCTTGCTTTGCGCTCGGTGTTGGTGCGTTTCTTTCTCTCGTTAACAGGTCTAGTTTTTAGCTTAGCAGGTTTAACGGGTTCTTGGGAAATAGTGCCTATTTCAGGTTCTAAGGCTTTTTCAATTTTAGTACTTTCAGAATTTTGTAAAAAATTAGATTCGTGCGTATGCACGTTAGATCTAATATCTTCGTTAAAGATATTCCTGTTAGTATATGTGAGCCGATAAAAATCGGGGCAAAACTCTGAATTTAAAGTGCCGCTATCCTTTAATTCTTGGGCTATTTCAGGATGTAACTCAATGTAATAGTGGCGGGAGAATTTTGTGCCTTTATCGTTAGTATATAGCCTGTAAAATTGTATTTTTAAAATTCTCTCTAGTTCTCTTAAAATAATGGTATTTTGGTCAGATTTACACCTAGTAGCCTGTGTAATATATTTATGATTTATTAGAATATATCTATTACTAAAGAGTTTTTTTAGTATAGCTCTAAGTAACTTTTTAGCTTTTTCCCCAAGATAAATAGTTTTATCCGTCAGCTCTTCTTCGGGGGTAATATTAGCTCTAATAAGTTTATCTAGTAACTTATAGCGGTTTGGTGTTCGATGCTTGAAGCTTAAGAATACTTGTGCTTCTAAGGATAGTTCTTGATTTTGTAAGGTTTGAGCTTCCTGCTCTGTTCGTAATGCTAACTTAGACATTTTTGGTATTAGTTAATTAAAATTAAAGCAATATTCAATTAACCAAAAACAAAGGGCTTGACGAATAGATAATACTTTACTATTCTAAGACCAATCGTTGCTGGTTTAGTCGTTACTGGATAAAAAAGCACGGTTGACGTATCACTCGATACATCTGGTTTAGTACTAGATAAGTTTAAAGACAATATCCTGGCAGATGTGTGGTAAACCTATCTAATAATTTCTTTCATTTTCTTAAATCTTACTTCAGTATAAGGGTTTCTCCTGTTTGTGTTATTCATACTTATTGTTAGTGTAGGTTAAAGGTATTGTTTTTTAATGTCAATAACTTAAATAACACTTCAAAAAAACTTATTTAATTCTAGGTAACAATGACTAATTCACTTGATTTATTAGAGCCTAATCTTTTATTAGAAGCTATTGGGAGCTATGATTATTACACACCATCACAAAGATTAATATTACAAATAATAGTGCAAACTTCTATTGCAGGAAAAAGCAAAATAACCACAGCGTTTATTGCTGAAAAAGCTAATGTTTCCCGTACTGCTGTATATAAAACTTTAAAAAAATTTATAGAAGAAGGTGATATTTCGTTTGATATGCATAATAAAACACGGCAGCGTAGTATATTATTAAATATTGATTCCATGCAAAAAATAGTTTCACTACACTTATCGAAAAAAAATATAAAACCTAACCTTAGTTAAGGTGTAATTAAAGTTTAATAAAAAGAAAATATAAGTTGACAATATAATTTCCATGCATTATACTAATCTATAAGTAAGGCATAAAAAAACGCCTTAAGGTTCACAGCTTAAGACGTTTTTATGTATTACTTGTTGAGAATATTCTTACTTTGATCCGTCGGGATATTCTCAACTTTATCAACTCAACCTTTGCAGGAGAATTATATGCATAATAGCAACAATTCCGCCTTAAGTAAAGATACAATCTTTGGGGCAAAAAATCACACCGACATCAATTCCATATTAAACAATGCGGCAGTCTTAGAGGAAATCAGCGTTGCTAAGGCTCGTGAAACTTTAAGAAAAATGCTACTACCGACAAAAGAAGCGGTACAAGTATTTTCTAATCTTGAGCAATTAAGAGAAGCGATAAAAATCTCTAATGAGCGTCAAGCTATAAAATTACCAACCAACATAACGGAAACACCTAAATTTCATGAGGCTAAAGCTGAGAGCTTAGAGTTATCTGATTCTGCTAAAGAAACTTTTACAAGAATAGGCGAAAGATCTGCTACTAAATCTCTTAATGAGCAGATAGAAGAAGCAAGAAAACATCTTAAACAAACATTTGCCAAGCAACAAGCAAGAAGAGCTAGAAAATATAACATTCCGTTTGATGCAAGTAGCGTAGATTATCATCAGTTAAGCAGAAAAATAGACCAATACGAGTTTTTACTTGATGAAGCGAAAAGATGGGACATTTCTTGGGACATTCAGGTTTACGACCCTGTGGCTTTAGAACAAGAGCTTGAAGAAGCAAGAAGCAGATACTGGGGAGAAACTAGGGCAGTGCGTAGCGATTACTATTCTTCTCGGAGGGTAGCGGTATGAGATTTGAGGATCAAAACGTATCGTTACATGATATGAAAAGCCTAGGTTACAACGACTGGAAAAGTAGGCAATTTGTTAAAAGAAATGAGGATAGATATAAGGAGCATGTTGCAAAAAACCCAACTGCTCGTTTAATTGATGAAGCATTAAAGAGTTTAGTTAATAACAAAGCACACTCTAAACCTAATAATTCTCGGGAGGTAGCAGTATGACTACTTCCAATAAAGAAACCAAAGGAAAACAGAAGTTTAATGCAATATTTAGCCATTACGTTGCCGTTAAATACGAACCTCACTATGTATTTACCACTGAAAATGCACTGTTAGTTAAGTGTTACGATTACCCCGACATGATAGGGGAATTAAATGCCTACGATAGAGTCGAGCTTACCGCTGAAATCCAAGAAACGTGCAAAGACGGCGTGATACTGAAAAACGTAGAATGGAGGGTGGTAAATGAGTAATAGAGAACAATTTTTGCTTGATCGCAAGCTTGGGTTGGGCGGTAGCGACATTGCCCCTATCATGGGACTATCTCCGTATTCCACGCCTTTAGACGTTTACAAAGACAAGATAAACCCTGTGGTTATTTATGAGGAGGAAAGCGAAGATTTAAAGCGTGGTGCTAGAGTTGAAAAGTATATATTGCAGGAATACTCGGAAGTAAATGATTGCGCCCTTGAGACTAATCTAACGCCTTTTATCCATCCAGAGTATCCTTTTATGCGGGGTAATATAGATGCCAAAGTTGTCGGTGAAAATGTAATAGTTGAGGCAAAGTCCACCAAATCCCCGATTGCTAAGTGGGAAGAGGGAATACCGGAATATTACAGAACACAGGTTGCATATTATGCCATGTTATCAAATGCCGAAAGGGTAGACGTTCCCGTGTTATTCAGTAATTGGCAATATGCGTGTTTTACTTACTGGCGGGACTATGAATATGAGGCTCGTATCAAGAAAGCGGTGATAGATTTCTGGAACAATCACATTGTAGCAGGTATTCCGCCTGAGCCATCTACTCCAGCAGAGCTACAAGAAGTTTATCCGAGAATCGAAGATGCAAAGACAATCAAAGCCGATAGCGATATTAGGGAAAAGATTAACATATGGCAGGAAACTGCAATGAAACGTAAAGAACTTGAGAAACGAGAAGAAAGGCTAAAAATTGAAATCCAAAGTTTTATGGGTGATGCAGGTATTCTAGATAGCGGTTTTTGCAAAGTAGCTTTAAAAGAGCGAACTGCTACCAGACTTGATACAGGTAGGTTAAAAGAAGCGATGCCCCAGCTTTACAAGGAATACTCAAACGATAATACATATAGAATTCTACAAATTATAGGAGGGTAAGAAATGAGCGCAACTATGCCAAATGGAAGTTATCAAAGCGAGGAATTACATCAATCGGCAATATCTAGTTATGAGGCAGAAACGCAATTAATTCAAAATAATGCCCATACAGAAGTAAAAAACGACAATATAGGTAATCATAGCTTAAATACCGACTTAAATGCTCAACAAGCCTCTATGGAGGTTATAGAGCAGGATAAAGTCGCATCAATAGTACCTAAACCAAAAGACGGAATATATGAGCTATGTAGCACAAGGAAAGACAAGTTATTGCCATTTTTAAATAACAATACCCTGCTTTTTGAGAAGTTAGCTAGGTCTTTTGCTTGGGAAATCAATACCAATGATAAGCTTAGGATATGTAGTCAGTTATCGATCATCAATGCGTTTTATAAATGCTGTGAGTATGGCTTAGACCCTGCCTCTTCACTTGGACAAGCTTGGCTTATTCCTTACAAGTCTACCATAGATTTACAGATAGGTTATAGAGGGTGGCTTAAGCTTTTATTTAACAATCCACACGTTGCTAACGTTTACTCTTATGGGGTATATAAGGATGACCTCTTTGAGTACGAACTTGGGATGAATCCTAATATTAAACATGTCCCGTCAAAAGAGAAGCAGGTTCGGGAAAACCTTATTGCTACTTATGGGGTAGTAAAGCTTAAATCCGGTGAGGCTCAAATAAAAGTGTGTTTTAGGGATGAGATTAACGAGAGTATGGAATCTTCCCGTAGTTCGCATAAGCCCGACTCGCCATGGGTAACACACTTTGAAGCGATGGCGTTAGTCGTGCCTATTCGAAAATTGGGAAAGAACTTAGGATTACCTCTCAAGATAGAGGATTACGATGAAAGTGTAAATTACGAAATTAAAAATATTTAAGGAGGTAAAAATGCTAACTACGGCAGAAATTGAATTAATAGGATATGTCGGGAAAGACCCTATATTTCCAAAACCTAATGAATACCCGAACTTTGTAACTTTTTCGGTAGGGGTATCTAGAACATGGAAAGATAAACAGGGGAAAGAACAAAAAGAAACAACGTGGTTTGAGTGCAACACTAATTCGGAAAGCTTAGCAAAAGTAATAAAAGCGTATGTAACGCAAGGGACTGGGATACTTGTAAAAGGTTATCCAAAGGTAAGAAGTTATATAGATAAATCAGGCAACGCCAAAGGTTCTATAGAGGTAAATATCAATCACATAAACCTCTTAACAAGTAGTAAAGAGAAACAGAGTAACGGCGAAATCTCAAGGGAAAACTATATAACCGAGGTAGAAGAATTATCAAAGCTTGATGATGAAATTCCCTTTTGAGTGAATAGGTAATTGATTAATAGAACTTGATAAGTGTACACATATCAAATAACATCAGAGTAAAAACAGTTTATAAGGAGTAATTAAATGTTAATCAACAAGAAAAATCAAAGAGAAAAAATTATGAAAAGCGATCGATACAAGAAGCTAAAAGCCCAAT
>Ga0208304_10000457_pt1 | contig 21842 bp, 17 predicted proteins | sample ColrivemetaGS713_FD_187603 | JGI IMG/M metagenome (GOLD analysis project Ga0208304, IMG submission 187603) | Estuarine microbial communities from the Columbia River estuary - Flood tide ETM metaG S.713 (SPAdes) (version 2) | ecosystem: Environmental > Aquatic > Marine > Intertidal zone >... | reverse complement strand
TGCGCCTCTGTTCAAATTCGATAACGAAGCGGAAGTCATCGCCATGGCCAACGACAGCGAATTCGGCCTTGCCGCTTATTTCTACAGTCGTGATCTTTCGCGCGTTTGGCGCGTCGCAGAGGCGTTAGAAACTGGCATGGTCGGCATTAACACGGGCCTGATCTCGACAGAAGTCGCACCCTTTGGCGGGGTCAAGCAGTCTGGCCTTGGCCGTGAAGGTTCCAAATATGGGACAGAAGATTTCCTCGAAATCAAATATCTCTGCATGGGCGAAATTAAGTAAATTAAACGGTGGGGGCCCTCAATCGCGAGGGCCCCCTCGTTATGCTTTCAGCGCAAAATCTACCGCGATTGAAAGTTTGCCTACCAATTCATCGATTTGAGAATCCTCAATGATGAACGGCGGCGCGAGCAACACGTGATCGCCCGATTGCCCGTCAATCGTGCCGCTCATCGGGTAGCAAACCATGCCTGCCTCAAAGGCCGCCGTTTTGATCCGCCCAGCAATCTTGCGCGATGGATCAAACGGCGCTTTTGTCTCGCGATCCGCGACAAGTTCGATTCCTTGGAACAGCCCGCGACCACGAATATCGCCAACATTCGGATGCTGTCCGAACTCGGCCTGCAACGCCGACATCAGCTTCTCCCCTTGGGTTTTTACCCTAGTGACCAAACCACGGTCCAGCATCGATGTGACCACAGCAACGCCAGCCGCAGCCGCTGTCGGGTGGCCCAGGTAGGTGTGTCCGTGCTGGAAAAAGCCGCTTCCATTCTCGATGGTTTGATAGATTTCAGCACTACAGATCATCGCGCCAATAGGCTGATAACCAGCGCCCAATCCCTTAGCGATACACAAAATATCGGGTGCTACGCCGTCTTGTTCACAGGCGAACAAGCTGCCCGTGCGGCCCATCCCGCACATGACCTCATCTAAGATCAACAAGATCCCGTATTGATCACAAATCTCGCGAATGCGCTTAAAATACCCTGGTGCCGCAGTCAGCGCACCCGCCGTCGCCCCGACCACAGGTTCGGCAGCAAAGGCCATCACATTCTCTGGCCCGACGCGCAGCAGTTCCTCTTCCAACAGGTTCGCGGCCCGCAATCCGTAGGCCTCAAGCGTCTCGCCCTCACGCCGCAAACGGTATTCATAGCAGGGGTCGATGTGGCTCATGTCGATTAAAAGCGGGCCAAATTGGGCGCGCCTCCACGCGTTTCCACCCGCCGACAAGGCCCCCATCGTATTGCCGTGATAGCTTTGCTTGCGTGCAATCAGACGGCCCCGCTTTGGCTCGCCTTTTTCAACGAAATACTGCCGCGCAAGCTTAATCGCAGCCTCCATCGCCTCTGACCCGCCAGAGACCAGATAAACCCGATCCAGCCCCTTTGGTGCATGTTCAATCAGCAAATCAGCGAGCGTTTCCGCAGGCTCGGACGTAAAGAAACCCGTGTGCGCATAAGCCATCGCATCCAACTGCGCCTTAACCGCATCAATGACTATTCTGTCACCATGGCCAAGACACGACACAGCCGCACCGCCCGAGGCATCGAGATATTGCTTGCCGCTGGCATCATAGATGTAACAACCTTCGCCACGCACCGCGACGGGTGGCAGCTGCTTAGTGTGTCGTGGGAAAATATGAGACATTTGCGTTCCTTTTATGCGGTACCGGGGATCATGACTTGCCTTGCGCCCTCTTGAAAATCATCAAAGCTGTGCTTCCAATTCACATCGGGCCAGCGAACCTCCATCTGCCCTAAACGCGGCCGATAAACAGCCGTGTAAAGTGTGCCAAACCCCATTGAGAAGGCGGTGGAGTAAAGCGGCGGACGTAAGAACGCACCGATGAATTTCTCTTCGGGATCGCGGTGCAAGGTGATCCGCTGCAAGAGGTAGCGTTCGCGCTCGACTGTCGCCGTGATCCGCGCATGGCTGATCCATTCAACAGTCTCTTGGTGGTTGGTCGCCACGGCGGCATGGGTCAGGATCGCGGGGCGGTCAGGAGCGAGCATTGCCGTGAGATACTTGCGCTTTTTGTCAATGACAGTGACGTTATAGCTCATGTGGGTCGGGACGCGCGACAACACCTCGCCTGCCTCCTCCGCTGTTTTGCAGGTTTGTAAAACGTAGCGCAAAATAAGCGGCACACCAAAACCGATGCCAACATCGCGCCGCCCACCAAACGTAAGCGAGATCGCAAGGCCCGCATCGTTCATGCCATCCACAAGACCAAAAAGCCCGTCAGAGGTGCCAATCACACGTCGACCGCCCCAACCCGTTTGCAAGGTCAGACTGTCAAAGGCTTTGGGATTATAATCATAGTTGCGGACAAGAACCGGCTCTTTACCTGTCCAGATCGCTTGGCTACACCCCGTCAGATAGGGGGGCGGACAATAGAAACTAAGGAACCGCGCAGCGAGATCGCCCCCCCCTGCCAGATCACACAGGTCTTCATAGATCGGCACCATCTCGGGCATATGAGCCGAGAGCGCCTTATGGCTTTCGGTATATGTCGGACGCGCAGACACGCCTTCTTTAAGCCACCACTTTTTATAGTGAGGCCAGTATTCGTGGAAAAGCCCAGCCCATTTGGGGCCGGGCAATTCTTCTTTGATGGCGCGCCAAAGCATTAGAGGATTTTGAACGCTCCGTCGCCAAATTCAGGGCCCGCTTGCACAGCTGGAATAGGAACGCCTGCAACGCCGCTCTTGATGCCGTGAATCCATTTCTTTGCCCGCTCGTTAAGCTGGAAAGACTTCGTCATGGAACGGCCACGTGTCACGAGAATACCGATGTCGGCACCTTCATATCGGTAGTCACCCGGCTGCAAGATACGCAGGAAGAAGCACTCGTTCTCGCTCTCAACCGCACGACGGTGATAGTCGAAGCGATCAAATACAACGCGGCCATCTTCGAGCATCTTGTAAATGCCTGTCTCGGGCACTTCCGTGCAGATATCGACGGAACCGTCGGTATGTTTGATCACCATCTGCGACCAGCTGTCGATCATATCAGGGTTGGCCCAACGGTTGTTCAACTCTGTCGTGTCGAGATCGAATTTCTTCTTCGAGAATTCAAGCAAGTGGAACAGGAACAACGGCGCATCCGCGTGGGCAAATGCCGCGTGGTTGGTCATCGACGAACATCCTGTGATCCGTGGGTTCAACTCGCCCAGCCAGATTTCGTTGGTCTTTTTGTCGATCAAGAAGTCGAGCTCAAAGTAACCGCGATAGCCCTCTTTGCGCAATTGTTCACCGAACTTAAACGTCAGTTCACGGGCCTCTTGGCGTACCTTTGGCGGGAAGGCCGTCGAGAGGATTTCGTTCCCACACCAGCCGCCACGATAGGGGGTCAGGTCCTTAAAACCAACAAGTTCGGTCATCAAAGGTCCAACGATAGTGCCCTCTTTGGTCGCACATGCCTCGATCGCCGAACCACGGCAATCGATCCGTTTCATGATCTTGATCTCACCTTCGCCGATGATCTCATGTTCGTGACGACGGAAGTCCGCCTCGGATTTGATAAAGAACGTGGTGTGGCCGCTATCGCCAAAGGCAGATTGCAGCACGAGATCGTTGCCAATGCCAGCCTTCTCGCAGGTCTTTTTCAGATCGTCGTAGGACTTCACTTCGGCCAAAACGTTCGGCACCGACGGCACGCCCGCCTTGTTACCGATGCGAACGGTCTCGATTTTGTTGTCCATGCTTGTGCGCAGCTTGGCTTTTGGGAACCAAACATCGGCGCCAAGTTCTTTTGACAAACGCTCGGTTTCCTCATCAAACATCAGGAACACAAACTTTGGCTTACCGCCACGGCGCTTAATGAAGTCGATGACCTCTTTGTGCTGCAACAGGTAGTTGTTGATGTCCTCAATCGACTGGAACTCCGCATGCGGTTGCTCGGATGGGCAAAACACGTTCGGGTGCTTGCCGCCGTAACAGTCGATATAACAAATATATTTAAAGTTCTTTACCCACTCATCGAGGCCCAACAGGTTAAAGTTGGTGGCCGAGATGAAATAGATCGGGTCTTCATTGCGGTGAAAGAACCGACGGATTTCGGAGATATTCTTAAGCACTGTTGCCATAGTTGGACCCTCTCTAGTTGGTATTTGTTTTTTTGTTTTTTATCACATTCGCCAAAGATTCTGGCGTAAAGACACGTAGGCCTAAATCGGCGCGATAACCGTGGATTTCGCTCACATCAAGCGCGAGCATAAACGCAAGGATTTCGGGGCTGATAACCTGTCCGGGCACCAAGATCGGGAAGCCGGGCGGATATGGGATAATAAAACTCGCCGAGACGATAATCTCGCCCGCCTCAAGCCGCGCTTGCAAGTCACTTCCCAGCTCGATGTAATCGCAGTTTTTGTCATCATAGCTAAGATAATAAGCGGTGCGGATGTCCCCTTCTGGCGTGATATTGTCAGGGCGGAACGCATCGTGGAAACGACTAAAGTCAGGTAGCGGCGGATAGTTTTCCGTCAGGTTCTTCACGCGACGATCAAACGACATCCGCTCCATTTTGGACGCATCATCTAGCTTGTCATCCAACTCATTCGCGATCTCAACCAAGACCTCAATCAGGTAAGCCACGGATGAGCGTGTCGTGCCGATGTTCGTCATGAACAGCACAGAGTTGCGCGAGGTTTTGTTGATTTGGATGCCGTATTTATCCATCAAAATCTTGGTCTTGAACGTGTCCCCGTCCCAACCTGTGCCGCCAACGGCAAGGGTAACGCGGGTCGCATCCAGAACAAAATCATCCTTTTCCCAGCAATCCCAAAGATCGGTCCAGCCTTGCTCGGTATCGAAATAGCTGTGCACGCCGCTTTGGCGGAATTCCTCTGGAATCATGTCACCAGCGGTTAGAATCTTAAAGTATTTCTGCAAAAGCGGATGCGAGCTAATCGCGCGGCGCATCGACATTGCGGCCTCGATCTGGCGCTGCACGAATTCGAACCCTTCAAGCTCGACCTGCCTGCGACCAACATCCAAAGATGCGATGATCTGATAGTTCGGCGAGGTTGATGTGTGGGTCATATAGGCTTCGTGGAACGCCTGTTCGACCTCACCTTTAAAATCGTTGTCGTTCACGTGGATCATAGACCCCTGACGCAAAGACGTTAGCGTTTTGTGGGTCGATTGGGTCGCGTAAACGCGGGTGCGCGCGGATGGAGACGGGATCAAACGTGTGTTCAGAAGGACCTCATCACTGGCCCCCTCAAGCTCTATCTGCTGCGCCTCATAGGCTTCGCGGTGCGCGTCGGTTTTCAGCTTTTTGCGCAGGTTGTTTGCTGTCCGCATCGCAGTACGTTGGCGATACGTCGGGCTAAACCGCGCGAAGGCAAACCATGCTTCATCCCAAAGGAAAACAAGGTCAGGCTTAATCGCAAGGCATTCTTCCATGACCCGCTGCACGTTGTAGACCAGACCGTCAAAGGTACAGTTCGTCAAAAGCAACATGCGGACGCGGTCAAGCTTACCTGCGGCCTTCAACGCCAGCAATTGATGCTTGATTTCCTTGAGCGGCACGGCGCCATACATCGAGTATTCATTCAGCGGATAGCTGTCGAGATAGACAACCTCGGCCCCAGCCAAAACCATGCCGTAGTGGTGCGATTTGTGGCAATCGCGGTCGACCAGAACAATGTCACCGGGGCGCACAAGCGCTTGAACGACGATCTTGTTACAGGTCGATGTACCGTTGGTGGCAAAGAACGTCTGCTTTGAGCCAAACGCGCGGCTGGCCAGTTCTTGTGCCTCTTTGATCGGACCTTGCGGCTCTAGCAAACTATCAAGACCGCCAGAGGTCGCCGAGGTTTCAGCGAGGAAGATATTGGGGCCGTAGAATGCGCCCATATCTTGGATCCAATGAGACCGCGTGATCGACTTGCCACGGCTAATTGGCATGGCGTGGAACACGCCAGTCGGCTGCTTGGAATAGTTCACAAGGGCGGTAAAGAACGGCGTGTTGTTGCGGGCCTCGACACCACGGATGATGTTGAGATGCAGCTCCATGAAGTCTTCTTGGTTGTAGAACACACGACGGCAAATCCCGAGGTCATGACCAGCGATATCCTCAACCGAGCGATCCGTGACAAGGTACGCGTCCAACTCAGGGCGCACGCGGGCGATCAGACGGCACAGTTCTGGTCCGTAATTTTCGGGCAACATCGCGTCGAATTCGTCACTGCTGCCTGCGCGGTTCAGATATTTGTGCAGGATTTCATTGTCGATCTTCGAGCGCAGAACCAGACCCGGACGCACCACGATCGCTTGAATGTTATGGTTGAAAAGAACGGCAATCAGCGCGTCCTCTAGGCTTGGCACAACCACAGCTTCATAGGTGAACGGATCTTCGGCACGGCGCATGCCTGTGACGTTGTTGCGCAGCCAGCGTTCCTGCTGTTCATTCACATCATCAACGATGAGCACTTCAAAATAGGGCTTGGTAAGTGCGCGGGCCTCTGGCGAGAGTAAAGCCTCGTCGTTATCGGCCTCTTTGTCGATAATATCACGCTCAAGCGGGATACTGCGGCGACGATATGCGCCCGTGGTCAAAGCGCGGGTAATGCGGCCCACGGTAAACGCCAAGTCGGTATAGCTGCCGTGCTCAAATTGGCGACGCAGGTGGTCAAAAACCGCCATGCCCGGAAAGGCCCAATAAGGCTCGATCACGGCAAGAGCATCAAGCAATTCGCTTGTGGTTTTACGGTCTCGTGCAGTGGCCTTGCCCGCAGGTGCGCGGTCAAGCGCCCCGACAGATGCACGTAGTGCGCTCCAGCGATCTGAGCGGAGCTGCGTCGAAGAATAGTAGTCGCTGACGGAATCCATCGGTCGTTTTCTCCCAGTTTCAGGGCCGACTTCCTGGGGTCCTGTCATCGACGCACGCGCGACGCAGTCCAGTTCAAATCAGCTTCCTGTCGTTTTTCCCATAATCGGCGTATCCAAGAAGCCCTGTGCAGCGCCTCTTGCTTCAACCTCATCTTTTAGTGTGCCGGGCACATCGTAGTGTAACCCTGCGCGTGAACCTTGTGTCGGAATTTCAAGTGGTCCAAGTGTTTTCAAAAAGTCATCAGTGCCGCTTGCGCGATCATATACTGAGAAATCGACAGAGCGATCTCGGAAGCTCTTGAGTACTTGGCCCAACCCTTTCATCCCCGTCTCACGTTGGCGGCGTACCATGGATAAGTCCACCTCAATCGGGAACATATCTTCTTGGCCACCAGATTGGTGCAGCACAAGCGACGTCGGATCGATCACACATGACTTGCCGATACCGCCAGAGCCTAGTCCGTTGACATCAATGACATAGCACTGGAACTGTGCCGCAGTCGCACGCGCAATCGCAAGCTCTGCATCACGGTCAGTAGTGCCGGTCAGGACAGGGTGCAACAGCACCTCAACGCCTTGGCTGGTCAACTGGCGCGTTGTCTCAGGGAACCACATATCGTAGCAGATCGACAGACCAAAACGGCCCACATCTGGCACGTCAAACACGCAGAAATCTGTGCCCGCAGCAACGCCAGCCTCATAAGGCAGGAACGGGAACATTTTGGCATAACGACGGATCACTTCGCCATCTGGGTTGATGACAAGTGACGTGTTGTAGATGCGACCGTCTTCTGGGTGCGTCAGGAACATGGAACCGGGGATCAACCAAACCTTGTGGCGACGTGCGGCCTCACAAAACTTGTCGATGACTTCGTTTTGTTGTGGGAGCTTGAACTTCTCAAGCGGACCAAATGGCGACAACTCGGAAAACAGAACCATCTGTGTCCAAGGAAAACGAAGCATCAACACATCAAGGCGCTGCAACATGCCTTCTACGTTAGAATGAAGCGGGTTGACGTACATCTGTACGCCAGCAATGGCGAAAGGGGTCATGTAAAAAGTACTCCGTGCGAGCAGAGGTGCCCACATCGGACGCTTTTGATCTCTGCATTTGACACGCTATTACGCCCTTACGACCAGAACGGAAACAGGTGATCTGCGCACGATCCTGTCAGCGTTTGAACCCACCAGAAACTCGCGCACGCGATCAGGTTTCGGCGATGCCATTACCACAATATCACAACCGATTTCTTCTATCGTTTTCAGCACCTTCTTGTGGATTTTACCGAACGCGAGGTGCTGTCTCACAGTGATGCCATCTGGCACATTCTCTGTGACAATCTTGTCGAGCGCCTTGGCCGCCGCCGCAATTGCCCGCTTTTCAAAGTCGAGAGGAAAGAATCCCTCAACCAATGGCGTGCCCAAATCAGGCACAACAGACATGATATGCAACTCGCCGCCAGAGGCACGGGCAAGCTCGATGGCTTGCGGCATCGCCTTTTCCCAAGACGCTGGCGTATTCAAATCAAGGGTGAGCAGAATTTTGTTAAACATCGTCTGTCTCCTTTATGCGGCTTGGGGTTTGCGAATGGCGCGTGCATTGCGGCCACGCTGCAAGAACACCACGAGGGTGAGCAGCAGCAACGCTGGAATGAACATCAGGTATTTACTTGGCTGATAGATCGGGCGCAGCACGCGCAGCACCTCCTGATCCCAATTGAAACCAGCAATCGAAGCGGGGCTATCATAGCCAACATCGTCGATGATCATCTTACCGTCATCATCACGGAACAACAGGCCTGCGGTCTCCAGACGCTCTTCGCCCGTCGCACCTTCGCCAATGTTCAGCAGTGCGACAAACTCGATCGGATCGCCCAGATCATTCAAGCCAGCAACGCGAATTCGGAGGTCTTCTCCCACAGGCGTCGCCAAGGCGGCAGCGGCAATGTTAGACGGCGCCTCCTCGGTGAAAGGTGGCGACACCATATCCATCCAGAAACCTGGGCGGAACAATGTGAACGCGATCAACAGCAAGGCAATCGTCTCATAGACTTTGTTCTTGGCCAAGAACCACCCTTGGGTCGCCGCCGCGAACAACAGCATCGCTATCGTCGCGATAATGAACACGAATATCCCCTGCGTCACGGTCACGTTAATCAACAACAATTCGGTGTTAAAGATGAACAGGAACGGCAGCGCAGCTGTGCGAAGCGAATAGAAGAACGCGATCACACCTGTCTTGATCGGATCACCACCAGAAACGGCAGCCGCCGCAAAACTGGCAAGGCCCACGGGGGGCGTCACATCGGCCATGATCCCAAAGTAGAACACAAAGAGGTGCACAGCGATCAGCGGCACGATCAATCCGTTTTGCTGTCCCAGTGTCACAATGACTGGGGCAAGCAATGCGGACACAACGATATAGTTCGCCGTCGTAGGCAGGCCCATCCCAAGGATCAGCGACAAAATCGCCGTCAGGAACAAGATCGCAAGCAAGTTACCGCCCGACAGGACCTCGACCACATCTGCCAGCGCAGAACCAACACCTGTTTGGCTCACGGCACCCACGATAATACCCGCGGTCGCCGTGGCGATACCGATACCGATCATGTTGCGCGCACCTGTTTCCAGACCATCAATAAGGTCTTTGAAACCGAGGTGAAGGGCGGCACCAATCGTGCCCTCCCCGCGCATAATCGCAGTTAGCGGGCGTTGGGTCAGCAGGATAAACACCATATAGGCCGTGGCCCAGAATGCCGACAGACCCGGTGACAAGCGGTCCACCATCAAGGCCCAGACCAGAACAACAACCGGCAGGATAAAGTGCAGCCCAGAGCGGATCGTCGGACCCGGAAGCGGCAGCGCCGTCACAGGCGCATTCGGATCGTCCAGAACCAACGGTGCTTCCTTTCAGGACACATAAAGCAGTCCGACATATACCAGCGTAATGAAAACAAAGATGATGTAACCAGCGGCATTCGGGAACGCAGGACGAATCCATCCCATGCCGTAGTAAACCGCGAACGAGGTCGCGCAGATCACCGCAATCGTAAACGCGATGCCGATCAATCGTTGCACAATCGGCTTTGGCGTATAGGCGCGCGGCAGACCTTCCATGCCAGCCTTCAAGGCTTCGAGGTGAACGATATACACCAGCGCGATGTAGGCAATGACCGCAGGCAGGAACGCATGTTTGACCACGTCAAAATACGGAATGCCGACGTATTCAACCATGAGGAACGCAGCAGCACCCATCACAGGCGGCATGATCTGACCGTTGACAGACGAGGCAACCTCGACAGCGCCCGCCTTCTCAGATGAGAAACCAACTTTCTTCATCAGCGGAATGGTAAACGTACCCGTCGTCACAACGTTGGCGATCGACGAGCCAGAAATCAAACCTGTCATCGCCGAGGACACAACAGCAGCCTTCGCAGGTCCGCCCTTCATATGGCCCATGAGGCTAAACGCGACTTGAATGAAATAGTTACCCGCACCCGCCCGGTCGAGAAGCGACCCGAACAGCACGAACAGAAACACGAAACCCGTTGAGACGCCCAGCGCGATACCAAACACACCCTCGGTCGTGATCCACTGGTGGTTTACGATCTCGGACAGGCTGTTGCCTTTGTGGGCAATAATGCTCGGCATATTTGGCCCAAGCACGGTGTAGACAAGGAACATCGTTGCCACGATCATCAGCGCAGGCCCAAGGGCGCGGCGTGTTGCCTCTAGCAGCAGCATGATGCCGATAACGGCGACAACATAATCTTGCATAATCGGCGCACCAACGCGGCCCGAAATATCGCGGTAGTAGACAAACAGATAAAGCGCAGCAGCAGCAGCGACCACGCCCAGCGCCCATTCCCAAACAGGGATGCGGTCAGGTGGAGAGCCGAGGACAACAGCACCCACAACAACCGCAGCGATGATAGGAATCCACCATGTTGCAGTGCCGTCTTTGGCAGCGGTCATAAAGAGAAACGCGAGTAAGACCGGGACAGCAATGCCCAATCCTACCTGAAACTTTGTCCGAGCCGCAGGAAACGCGGCAAAGGCGAGAAAAATTGCAAAGGCTAAGTGAATAGAGCGGCTCTCGGTGTCATTGAAAACACCCCAACCAACCATAAACGGAAACGGAAACGGTGACGCGATCCAAAGCTGGAACAGCGACCACGCGAGGGCCACACATGTCAGGAACAGGCCAACATTGCCCATGCCACCTCGACCACCAGTATCAGAAGATGCGACCAGTGCGTCGAGCTCTTGTTGGCTCAGACCACCACGCGATTGGCTATTTGTATCCGACATGTCTATCCCCCTGCGGCCTGTTTTCAGGCCTTCGATATTTTATGTGTCGTGTGATGCGGCAGACCTCCCTGCCGCATCATTTGTCTTAGATCGTGCGGATTACATCCAGCCACGCTCTTTGTAGTAACGCTCTGCACCTGGTTGCAGTGGGGCAGAAAGACCGTCTTTGATCATTTCTTCTTCTTTCAGGTTCTCAAACGCAGGGTGCAGGCGCTTGAAACGATCGAAGTCATCGAAAACCGCTTTCACGACCTGATAAACAACCTCATCGTCAACATCCGCAGACGTCACAAATGTCGCCTTCACACCAAATGTGTTTGTCACATCTGGGCTGCCGTCATACATGCCGCCCGGAATAGTGGCTGCAGCATAGTAAGCGTTTTCTGCAATCAACTTATCAATTTCTGGGCCAGTCACTGGGATCAGCACAGCGTCAACAGTTGAAACAGCTTCTTGGATAGAGCCGTTCGGGTGACCAACAGTGTAGATGATCGCATCAACCTTGTTGTCGCCCAATGCAGCGGCTTGCTCGGCTGGCTTCAGCTCGGAAGCGAGTGCAAAGTCGTCCATTGTCCAACCAAGCGCGTCCATTACAACCTGCATTGTCGCATATTGGCCGGAACCTGGGTTACCGATGTTGACGCGCTTACCTTTAAGATCAGCGAACGTTGTGATGCCAGAATCAGCGCGGGCAATCACAGTGAATGGCTCACCGTGTACCGAGAAAACAGCGCGTTCTTTGTCGAACTTGTTGCCTTCGAATTCGGACGTGCCGTTATAGGCGTGGAACTGCCAATCGGACTGAGCAACGCCCATGTCCATGTCGCCAGCCATAATCGCATTGATGTTCGCAATCGAACCACCAGTGGATGGCGCTGTGCACTTAAGGTTATGCTCGGCTGTGCCACGGTTCACGAGGCGGCAGATCGACTGACCGACAACAAAGTAAACGCCAGTTTGGCCACCAGTGCCGATTGTGATGAACTGCTCTTCAGCAGCGCTCGCAGTTGCGGCCATCATGGCGCCCGCAACGGCAAGTGACTTAAATATCTTCATGATCTTCTCCCTATTTGGTTTTTGCGGCCTTTGAATTTTTCAAACAAAGCCGCAAGATCGTATCAGTCGGGACTTCCCCTACTGTGCGACGTCTCGGCAGTGACGCTTACGTAAACGACCCCAAAACGGACCTATAACGCAAGGTTCTTACCCTAGTCTGAACTGAGACCGCATCAGCAAGATGTATCATTCAATACTTATTTAGTGCTCAGGTAGTAAAACGTTTATTATTCTCAACGTTTCCACATATAACGAGGAAATCATTCGCAAGGCCCCGCCCGGAGAGGAAAAGAACATGGACGCACCTGTAATAGAGCCTGATGCCATAGAAGATATCGACATCACCGATCAGATTGAGGCTGCTCTCGAACGGGGTGACGCCGAATTTCTGAACGCCGCCCTTGATGAGGTCACCATTAGTGAGGCGCTGCGTATCGTCCTCGAATTCGCACCCGAAGACCGCGACAGGATTATTCACCTCCTCGATTCCGAACTCGCCTCGCGCCTGATCGACGAAGCGCCGCTAGAGCTGGCGGGCGAATTGATGGAAGGCCAAGACGCCGAGCACGCCGTCAAGATTTTTGAGGAACTCGACTCCGACGTACAGGCCGACGTTATCGGCGAACTTGACGCCGAAGACGCCGAGGCGCTGCTTGCTGGGATCAACCCCGAAGACGCCGCCAGCGTCCGCCGTCTTGCCGAATATGACGCAGGCACCGCGGGTGGCTTGATGCTCGCTGACGCGTTCCAGTTTCGTGCCGATCAAACCGTTGGGGCCGTGCTGCGCAGCCTCGCCAGCGATGACGAAGACCTTGAACGCTACCACGGTCAGCACCCCTATATTGTGGACGATGCCAATAACCCCGTCGGCGTCGTGTCCCTGCGCGGACTTTTGACTGCAAAGCGCGGCGCGAAATTGTCCGAGATCATGGTCACCCCGCTCACTGTTGACGCCCATGCCTCGCTGAATGAGTTGCAAGACCTGTTTAACGACTACGACTTCCTTGGGTTTCCCGTCACCGACGGCGAAACTGGGCTTGTTGGTGTCATCTCGCGCACCGCCGTTGACGCCGCGATTTTGGCCCGCGCAGAGGGTGATACCCTGCGAATGCAAGGTATTGTCGGCGACGAATTACGCACCATGCCGCTTGCGATCCGCTCGCGACGCAGGCTTGCGTGGCTCTCGGCCAATATCGTTCTCAACATCATCGCGGCCAGCGTGATTTCCGCCTACGAAGACACCCTCGCCGCCGTCATCGCCATCGCGGTTTTCTTGCCAATGGTGTCAGACATGAGCGGCTGCTCAGGAAACCAAGCGGTCGGCGTCACCATGCGTGAACTTTCCCTTGGTCTTGTGCGCCCCAAAGACGCCATGCGCGTCTGGATGAAAGAGGTCTCCGTCGGCGTCATCAACGGCATCGTTCTTGGTATTCTCATCGGGATCGTCTGCTGGATCTGGAAAGGTAATCCCTACCTCGGCCTCGTGATCGGCTTGGCGCTCGCGCTCAATACCATCATCGCGGTATCCATCGGGGGTGTCGTGCCACTCCTGCTCAAGCGCGTCGGCCAAGATCCGGCCGTGGCCAGTGGCCCACTTTTGACAACGATCACAGATATGGCTGGGTTCTTCTTGGTGTTGAGCCTCGCGACACTCATGATGCCGCTACTGATCGACTAAAATAGAAAAAGGGCGGGCACTTTATGGCCCGCCCCTTTGAATTATTTAGGATTCTGCGATTGCCGCAGTCAGCGCCTCTTCAAAGATCGCCAGACCTTCGTCGATGATATCATCAGATGCTGTGATCGGCACCATGATCCGCAACGCGTTGCCGTGCATACCACACGCCAGCAGGATCAACCCACGCTTCAGCGCCTGTGCAATTACGGCTTTTGTCAACGCACCATCAGGGGCAGCCGATTCAAAATCAGTGACGAACTCGATAGCGATCATCGCGCCAAGACCACGAATGTCCCACATGCGGTAGGGCGCAACACGCGCACCAATATCAGCAAAGCGGGTGCGGAAGGTTTCGCCCATCGCATTGGAACGGGCCAGCAGGCCTTCCTCTTCGATCACATCAATCGCAGCCAAGGCCGCAGCACAGGCAACAGGGTTACCGCCATATGTGCCGCCCAATCCACCAGGGATCATCGCGTCCATGACTTCGGCACGACCAATCACACCCGCAATCGGATACCCACCTGCCATCGATTTCGCGACAGTGATCAGATCAGGAACAACGCCCGAATGCTCAATCGCGAACCATGTGCCAGCGCGGGCAAAGCCGGACTGAATTTCGTCAGCAATCAACATGATGCCATGCTGGTCACAAATCGCACGCAACTCGCGCAGCATGTCAAACGGTACTGGCGTATAACCACCCTCGCCCAAAACAGGCTCGATGATGATCGCGGCAACCCGCTCTGGCTGCGCGTCTGTCAGGAACAGGTTCTGCAACGCCGTCAGCGCATCCTTCACAGTGATACCATCACGCACGTTCGGGAACGGCGCGCGGAAGATATCGGCAGGGAACGGACCAACGTCCTTCTTATACGGTGAAATCTTGCCAGTCATGCCCAGCGTCAAAAGCGTGCGACCGTGGTAACCACCCGTGAAAGCAATAATGCCCGAACGACCTGTGGCCGCGCGTGCAATCTTGACCGCGTTCTCGACAGCTTCCGCACCCGTGGTGACCAACAGCGTTTTCTTCGCGTGATCGCCAGGTGCCAGCGCGTTCAAACGCTCTGCAAGCGCGATGTACGGCTCATATGCGACAACCTGAAAACTTGTATGTGTATAGTGATCTTCTTGCGCCTTAGCAGCAGCAATCACCTTTGGGTGACGGTGACCTGTGTTCAAAACAGCAATACCACCCGCGAAATCGATGTAGCGGTTGCCTTCAACGTCCCAAAGCTCCGCATTCTCAGCGTAATCCGCAAAAATAGGTGTGGCAGAAGCAACACCACGTGGAACGGCTGCCTCACGACGAGCAAGCAGTTCAGCGTTTGTCAAAACATGGTCCTTTACGTCAGGAACAATTGAAATCGCTGGATTAGCGTTTGGGCGTGCTTTAGCAGGTTTTTTCTTCGCAGCTTTAACCGTGTTAGACATTTTCGTATCCTTCATGAACAGAGCACGGACCCTCTCAGATCACGTTTAAAATTCTCATAGTACGTTTAATTTAGCTGTCAATCTGAATCTATCTAGCCCTAAAATTCCTTTTTTTATTGCGCATCTGCGCGCGGGGCCTCAAAAACGCACCTGCGGAAAGTATTACAGTAAAAGCGTCGACCTATGCAGTTGATCTTGCTATAAATTATAAAGCAATACGAGGAAATTGAATTGGATATCGGGACGAGACTGCAAGAAATTCGCAAAGCAAGCGGTCTTTCTCAGCGCGAACTTGCCACACGTGCGGGCCTGACAAACGGCACAGTTTCGCTCATTGAACAGAACAAAACGAGCCCCTCTGTCGCTTCCCTCAAACGACTGCTCGATGCGATCCCCATGAGCATCGCGGAATTCTTCGTCACAATCGAAGAACCGTTGGATAAAAAGTACTTTTACCGCGCCGACGAATTCACAGAACTTGCCCCGCAATTCGGTGATCCCGCCGTCTCGCTTCGCCAACTTGGCAACGCCGCAAAACACACGCTTCAAATGCTTGACGAGACATACCCCACCGGCGCGGATACGGGCCCAGAACTGTTGTCCCACATCGGCGAAGAAGCAGGCATCATTATCCAAGGCGAGATCGAAATCACCGTCGACGATCAGATCAAGGTATTGCGCGCTGGCGAAGGCTACCTTTTCGATAGCCGGCTACCGCATCGTTTCCGCAATGTCGGCACGGATGTTTGCATGATCATTAGCGCCTGCACACCGCCGACGTTCTAACGCGCCCGCAACCACTCGCTTGGTGACACGCCCGCAACGCGTAAAAACTCGCGGTTAAAGTTCGACTTTGTGTTAAACCCTGACGACAGCATTGCACTCGTCACATTTTCGCCCGACGATAACACCGCCTTGGCCTCGTTTATCCGTGCTGCATTAATATAGCGCGACACGTTTTTACCCGTCACCTTATTGATCGCTTCTGACAATTGCTTCACAGGCACGCCCAATTTGCGCGACAGCTTTCACAGCGAAAGCTCTGGATCAAGATAAGGTTTCTGCCCCGCCATCAACACCTCGAGCCTTGCAAAAATTTCCGTATCTTTCTCTGTGATCTCATGCGGTTCATCCTGCGCGGGCAGGCTCGGCACCAATGACGTCGAAAGACTTAGCCCCCCAATCACCAGCAGCATCACACTCACATAAATACTGATGATCCAAGGCTGCCACCCCGCGGCACCCAAATTCTGCGCCACCACAATCATAACATCAGTCACTCCTGATCCAATCAACGCGGCCCCGATCACCAGCCATATTCGCGCAGGCAGATCACCCGCTTCCAACCCAAGGCGCGGCAAGGCATCCGCCCCCTTCGCGCTAAACCAAAGGATCGCAGCGCCATATCCCACGAACACAAGCGGGATCAGTGTGTCTAGGAAAACAGGCGCTACAATCATAACCATCAGCGCCGTGATCGGCGCCGTGACATGCACGAGATCCGCGACCCTCGCCCGCCGCACCGCCGTCGTGCGAAACGCAACCCACGCAACAGGCGGGATAACCATCGCCACAATCGGCTGCGCAAACCGCATCCCCGCCACATGATAATGCTGGGCTAGCGACAAGATCACACCCTGCACCGCACATACCGCCAAAAGTCCGGCCAACGGCCCATGCCTGCGATCAAATATCACCATCCGGATCAGCAGAAACCCAAGAACAAGCGCACTAAAGAACGGGATAGGCAACGTCGGCAAAAATCAATTCCTTCAAATTTCATCCAACTTTGGACCTAAAACGCGATCTTGGCGACCTAAAACCAGTTCGAGGTCGCGGCAAGATACATTTGCCAGCCATGCAAGGCCATCAACGCAAACCATTGGAGCCTCACATGAAAACGACCTTCCTCTCCCTTACCCTCGCTTCTTTCTACGCAACCACCGCCCTCGCGGCCCCCGCAGGTTTCACCACCCTTACCTTTGACGCACCCCTTCAGGACGCTCCAATTGAAGGCGCGATTTGGTATCCGTCCAACGGTGGCGGCACGCCCCTTCTGTTCGCCGACAACCCCGTATTTTACGGCATTGGTGTGCTTGAGGGCGCGGACCTGTCAGACGGTCAACACCCCGTAATCCTTCTGAGCCACGGTATGGGCGCCAACATCCGTTCCGTCGCATGGCTCGCCAGCAGCCTTGCGTCGAAAGGCGCGATTGTGGTCAGCGTTAACCACCCAAATTCGACGACAGGCGACAACGATTTGCAGGCGGGCCTGAACCACGGAACCCGCGCGCAGGACCTTAGCCGCGCCCTTGATGTGCTAGAGGACGATCCACGTTTCGCAGGTCACATCGACAGCACCCGCATTATGTCCGCTGGGTTCTCCTTCGGCGGTTGGACAGCGCTTTCTCTTGCGGGGATCACGGGCAATCAGGTTGGCTACATCATACATTGCGACCTCCACAGCATGGATTCGATCCACTGCACCGAAATCTTGTCCGCTGGGATCAAATTGGACAGCATCCCACCGCAAATCTGGGATGCATCCTATGCCGACCCAAGGGTCACGATTGCGACAGCCATTGATCCGGGATTGATCTGGGGATTGACCGCTCAAAACACCAAAACGCTCATCGCAAACGTCAACCTCATCAGCCTTGGGGCGGGTGCCGACCGCAAAATCGCCACCGATTTTGACGCCAGCGGCCTGACAGCACTCCTGCCCGACGCGCATATCACAAGGATCGCACCCGCCATGCACTTCACCGCACTCCCACTGTGCAAACCAGCCGCAGAAGAAATCTTAAAAGAAGAAGGCGACGATCCCGTCTGCACAGACCCAAAAGGCACAGACCGCGCTGCCGTGCACGCGACGATCATCAACGAAATTGCAGGCGAACTTGGTCTCTAAACCAAAAACACCAGCGCCTCCGATTGGGGCGCTGGTGCCGCTGATAGGAGACCAACCACCAATGATATCAATAGCTTATTTGTAAATTTATATATGTTTAGCAGTTACTTATGTTCTCCTCGGTGCGCATCGGTTTTTATGAGTGTTGTTGAATTAGCACCAAAAGTGTAACGTCAGGTGTAACTTTTGGGGGCGGCATTGCTAAACACAGATATTCAGGTTCGAAAGTGGAAAGCCCAAAAAAGCGGAGATCGCATCTCCTGCGGCCAAAGCTTGTATGTGCGCGGCTGGGATGATGGCACCAAGGCTTTTGAATTTCGCACAAAGTCTGGTTGGGTAACGCTCGGCTCGTATCCAAGCTTATCGTTTGCTGAGGCGCGGGCGATGATACCGGTCTGCAAGCGCCTGCTAAAAGACAACGTCGCTACTGTGGAAAGCCTGAAGGCCATGGTGACCCGTGTGAATACGGCTCACGACTTAGGCATTTTGGCGGCTCGAAACGTAAACGACGCAAACGTCTCAGAAATGCTGACCTTTGATCGCGCCTTCCGCGATTGGTACCAACGGCAGCTGAATTCAGGCATTTGGACACACCGTGCATCAATGAGCCGGCCACTAACCTTCTATGAAACCTATGCTGCAAGACACATCGGGGGCCTTCGTTTGGATGAAATCAGACGCCCAACCATTAAGGCGTTTATGCAGCCGCTGTTCATGTCAAACCCCGCACTTGCCTCAAAGCTACTGGGTTACATCAACAAAGTGTTTGAGGAGGCCATGGACAACGAGCTTTTGGATGCGAACCCGACCCCTCAAAAGTTTGCAAAGCCTAACCGAGAGCCAGCGCATGCGCCGTCATTGCATTTCGACCAACTGCCTGAGCTTTGGTTATGGATAGACCAGCAAGGCTTTAGCGCCACGATGAAGGCGGCTATGCGTTTAACCATCATTACGGCGCATCGCGCAGCGGTTATCGCGAACATGAAGCAAGCGCACTACGACGGCGACAGTGGCTTGTGGGCTATACCGAGAAAGCCTGAGGGCAGCACAGAAGTTGGCTTGATGAAAAGCCGTCGCGCATTTGATGCAAAAGTACCCCCGGGTCTGCGTCCTGAGTTAGAAGGTCTTATTACGGCTCGGGCGGGCTGTGAGTTTGTATTCTCTATAGACGGCCAGCAGCCAATCAATGCAGAAAGCTTGAGACGGAACTTCAAACGGTTTGGTGCGATTACGACGCATGGCTTTCGGAATACATTCAAAACGTGGTGCCTACATAACGGCGTGGATGACTTCTTGGCGGATCGGTATTGCGACCATGCGCTCAAGGGGCTGGATAAAAACTATCGGCGGGATGATTTATTCCAGCAAAGGGCTGATTTGGCGGAACGTTATTATGATTTTGTGAGAGGTGCGGCATGAGTGGTCAAAATCACGACGATTATGGTGATTACGAAGATTATGATGCTAATGCTGAAGAGTACATGGATTGGCATTTTAACTACTTATCGCAGGGTAGGTCACGCGCGGTTCTGATCGCGTGGCTCACTGCGCGCCCACAGGACGCAAATCTTATAGTCCATGATATTTTGAAGTTCCTGCCAACAGAACGAAAATATCTTGAAAAAGATCAAAACCCACTCGGTTCATTGCAAAAAGAAGAGATCTACAAAATGCGTCAAACTGGGGATTTTCGAGGTTTTGGCAAAATAGATGGGTGGGACGACTTCTCAGTTAAGCAGAAGATCAACGAGATCGCTAAGGCTTTTACGCAGTACATTGGCAATGAATCGGGCCTTGAAAACATCATCAGTGAACAAAAAAATAAAGGCGCCAAAGAATAATCTCCTCACGGGGTTGGGGTGAGGTCGTGAGGAGGAAGCTTTAGCATTCAGCGAAATTTTAGTCTTATTGGGACGGGAGTTAATAACGGTTTAAGGAGTACAACCGATGACCCCACCAAAATGGATCAATGCCCGACAGGTCGCCATTCGCTACGGCGTGAACGACAAATGGGCTTGGCACCAAATGAAGCGAGATCCCCACTTCCCCAAAGGGGTGCGATTTTCCAACAAGATGACGCGCTGGAATACGGCCGACCTTGACGCTTATGATGCAGCGTTGTCAGCCCGATGAAACATTCGCAGATCATGGCAAACGCCAGCACAGCCACCGTACCCTCTCAAAATGATGGGTGCACCTCCACGCAATCTTATTCACGCAGAGAGCGCGATGACAACTACTGGGGCGTCATAGTCGTCCTCAACGATCGTTTCCGGGTCATAGTCTGCAAAGATGCGATCCAATTTATATTGCAGAAGCGCTCGGTGGCTCCCCCGAACACAGGGACATGGGCTGGCAAGACTTACAGTACAACCCGAGATGGGCTGATGGCTCCTTGTTCGGAGCGAGGTTTGCTGTCCGAGCCATCTGCAAGGGCTGCCCTCGAAGATCTGCCATCTTCCATAAATGAATACGTCGCTGAGCAATCCCGCTCATAAAGAAAACCGCGCACCCCGAGGGCACGCGGTCTTTGCAGCAGGTAAAGTTTGGCAACGTCTACCTGCTTCATTGTTATCACGTGACTGGGTGCCTCGCAAATCATGAGGTGATCCAATGGACATCAATTATCCGCTTTCTCCGAAAGCACGCAAATGTGGGCATGGGTGGGTTGATATCTGCCCTGCACACGACGACCAAAATCCGTCACTGAGTGTCGGCTTAGGTGCTGATGGCACACTGCTACTGCACTGCTTCGCCGGTTGCTCATTTAATGCAGTTGTTCAAGCTGCAGGGCTTTCTGGGACGCCTAACATCCGACAGGTGTCACAAAGTGATTTGGAGTACATTAAACGCGAACGAGAACTTGAGGCAGCGCGTAAACGTGCGTATGTGCAGAAGCTCTGGCGAGAGGGCGGCTCCATTCAGGGAACGCTTTCCCAGCAGTACTTGGCCTCACGGGGCATTCATCATTGGAGCGATACGCAACGCCATCACAGTGGCCTGATTTATGCTCAGACAGGTGAACGGCTTCCAGTTCTGATCACAGCAGTGCAGCGCGCAGGGCAGCTTGTTGGCTTACACAGGACGTATCTGAACTTAGATGGCAGCAAGCGCGACAAATTGATGATTGGACCATGTGGGGGCGGTGCTGCGCGTCTTCTTGGCACACAAGGACCTTTGATCGTCGCTGAAGGTATTGAAACCGCTCTATCTCTATCGTCACTCAATACTGACACCGTGGCGCGATATTGGGCGGCCCTTTCGGCTGGCGGGGTGAAGACACTAGAATTGCCTCCGTCTCCTAGTAAATTGATCATCGCCGCAGATGGTGACGCCGCGGGTGAAGCTGCAGCGCATGAATTAGGACAGCGCGCGGCGCTCGCTGGGTGGGATGTTCTAATGATGTCGGCCCCCGATGGCCAAGATTGGAATGACGTATTAATGGAGCAGCACAATGGCCGCGTTTAATATTGAGAACGGAACGCCTGTCATCAATACTCGCGTTGAGCAGATAAGAGCGGCACTCACACCCGCAGGTCAGTTTGGCCAAATTGCTGAGCAGGCGTATCTGATAAAAAAGTGGCTAGATCGAGATGCAACATCGTTAGTTTTTGG